>Ga0157371_10000139_pt1 | contig 104697 bp, 74 predicted proteins | sample C45metaG_FD_113462 | JGI IMG/M metagenome (GOLD analysis project Ga0157371, IMG submission 113462) | Corn rhizosphere microbial communities from Kellogg Biological Station, Michigan, USA - C4-5 metaG | ecosystem: Host-associated > Plants > Roots > Rhizosphere > Soil | place: USA: Michigan...
ACGCGCATCAAAAAAACAGCGGCACTTCGTTTTGTGTTCAATATTTTTTAAAATTAAATCATCGGTTATGAACACAAAACCACTGCGTTTCAGGTTTGTTAGTGTCATTTTTACTGTTGTGCAACTGTTTTTTTGATTTCCCCGGCTCCTGGGATTGACAGCGTCCTTGGTTAAAATCCGTGCTTTATTAGAGTTGGCTAGCAAAAAGCCTAAAAATACTTAAAAAAGATGTGTCCACACGATAGGCCTGCGCGGGAATGACGAACTTCTACTAAAATCTGTAAATGGTAAATGAACGAAAAGCAGTTGAGAAATCTATAATAGATCTCTCCATTTCGCTGCGCTTCAGTCGAGATGACGACCACTCTAGATTTATCCTATTGGCTGGTCTCTTACCGACCAATAAACAAATTCCATTATTAAGAACAAAAAAAGCCGATAATCCTGAAATTATCGGCCTGAACATTGAGCGTTAATTAACTAAAAACTATTTATAGAAAACCTCATTCCAATGCAATTCATTTCTGAATTGATTGATTTTGGTATCTGCACCGATATTTACATATTCTAAACCGGCAATATTGGCAAAATCCAATAAATGTTCGGTAGTTAAGTTCTGGCTGTAAGCGGTGTGGTGTGCGCCACCAGCATAAATCCAGGCTGCACAACCTGTTTTCATATCAGGCAGTGGTTTCCAAAGTACGCGTGCCACAGGTAAATTTGGTAAATCATGTTCCGCTTCTACGGCTTTTACTTCATTCACTAACAGACGGAAACGGTTACCCATATCAATTAAAGATGCATTTAAAGCATCTCCACCAGCTACGTTAAAAACCAAACGTGCAGGATCTGCTTTGCCACCAATACCCAAAGGATGAACTTCTAAACTTGCTTTTCCACTTGCTAAAGAAGCATCAACTTCAAGCATGTGCGAGCCTAATACCATTGAATTTGCCGGATCAAAATGATAGGTATAATCTTCCATAAAGGCATTTCCACCCGCTAAACCAGCACCCATTACTTTACAGGCACGTACCAAAGCAGCGGTTTTCCAGTCACCTTCACCAGCAAAACCATAACCATCGGCCATTAAACGTTGTGCTGCAATTCCCGGTAACTGGATCATACCATGCAGATCTTCAAACGTATCAGAGAAACCTTTAAAACCGCCATCAACCAAAAACTTACGTAAACCCAGTTCAATTTTAGCCGCATCGTAAACCGATTGATGTCTCGCACCACCTGCCTTTAAGTCATCGGCCATGTCATAGGTAGCTTCGTATTCCTTTAATAACGTTTGAACAGATTCCTCACTTATTCCATTAATTACCGCCACTAAATCACCTATACCATAGGTATTTACCGCGAAACCAAATTTCATTTCAGCTTCCACTTTATCACCATCAGTTACCGCAACATAACGCATATTATCACCAAAACGGACAAATTTAGCTCCTTGCCAATCGTGCCATCCGGCAGCAGCCCTGCACCAGGTATCAATCTGTTTGGCTACTTCCTCATCCTGCCAATGGCCAACCACTACCTTACGGTCTTTACGCATACGGGTCACCATAAAACCAAACTCGCGATCGCCGTGAGCACTTTGGTTCAGGTTCATAAAATCCATATCGATCGTATTCCAAGGAATATCGCGGTTAAATTGCGTATGTAAATGCAATAAAGGTTTTTGCAAAACATTCAAACCTCTGATCCACATTTTTGCCGGAGAAAAAGTATGCATCCAGGTAATTACCCCAATACAACTTTCATCAATATTAGCTTGCTGTAAAGTTTCAAAAATCTCTTCTGTCGTTTTTACAATCGGTTTGTAAACCACCGAAACAGAGATATTTCCATTTTGGTTTAAGGAATCTGCCACTTGTTGCGCATGTTCTGCCACTTGTTTTAAGGTTTCTTCGCCGTACAAATGCTGTGTACCGGTAATAAACCAAACCTGTAATTTTTTTAAATCAATCATTACTATCTATGTTATTTTTAATTTATAATCTGTTTTCAAACCTCGCAGGTTTTTAAAACCTGCGAGGTTTATTAAATCCAATTTTATTCCTTTTTTGAAAAGCAAAATTCCGTATTTCATCGGTTACCGCAGTCCTGCTTTCCGTTTTATTCACCTACCTGCGGTTTGGGCTCATGCTCACTCCAATCAGGTTTAACTTACTTAGGCAAACCTTATAATGTTAAACCCGACAGCAGCGGCAGCTCCCGATTCTTCATCGGGACTATAGCGAATGGCGGGACTTTCGTTTCCTAAGTACTACTGCCAATGCTTTCCAAATTCTTTAAAATTTTTATATCATTAAGCCTCAAAATTCCAAACTAACAACTCCAAAATCATTTCTGTCCATAATAAGCCCCGGAACCATGCTTACGCTCATAGTGCTTCTCAATCAACGAATCTTTTAACCTTGGGGCCTGCGAATTAATCTGCTCGGTTAATAAAGCCATCTGTGCTACAGTTTCTAAAACCGCGCTGTTATAAACTGCTTTTTCGGCCGTTTTCCCCCAGGTAAAAGGAGCGTGGTTACCTACTAAAATCATTTCGACTTCTTGATAACTCAGGCCTAAACTTTCAAAATGGTTCATAATCTGGAAGCCCGTCTCATACTCGTAATTCCCTTTGATCATTTCATCCGCCATTGGTGGTGCACATGGAATATCGACGGTTAAATGGTCGGCATGTGTGGTTCCAAAAATTGGAATTGCCCTTTGTGCTTGTGCCCAGGCCGTACCATAGGTAGAATGTGTATGCACAATCCCCCCAATTTCTTCCCAGTGTTTGTATAAAACCGCATGGGTTTTAGTGTCTGAAGAAGGGCGTAAATCCCCTTCAACTGTGTTCCCGTCAAAGTCTACAATGACCATTTTTTCCGGCGATAAATCCTCGTAAGGCACACCGCTTGGCTTAATCGCAAATACTCCCTTTGAACGGTCGGCAGCACTTACATTACCAAAGGTAAAAAGTACCAGACCCAGTTTAGGCAACTGCATATTGGCCAGATAAGCCTGTTGTTTTATATCCTGATAGTTGCTCATGATAAATAAGGTTTTACATCTTTTTTATTGTATTTTTCCAGGTAACGGCCAAGGCCTAAATATTGCTGGTAATGCTGACGATAAAGCTTTTGCTTTTTCACATCAGGTTTGTATTCTTTCTCAAAACCAGTTCCCATGGCTGCCATCGCGGCTTCAATATTCGGATAAACACCTGCTGCTACTGCAGCGAACATAGCTGCACCTAAAGCACAGGTATGCTCGAAGCGGTGTATTCTGATTGGCATTTCCAATACATCTGCCATCATTTGCATAATATAAGCTGATTTTTTGGCTACACCACCAATACCGATAATTCCTTTTACAGGTACACCTTGTTCGTTAAAGCGGTCTACAATAGCCTTGGCACCGAAACAGGTGGCTGCAGCTAAAGCACGGAAAAAACGTGGTGCGTCAGTTCCTAAACCTAAACCGGTTATGGCACCTTTAAGTTCCTGGTTTGCATCCGGTGTTCTACGACCGTTTAACCAGTCAACTGCCAGTTCTGCGTAATCATAGTCTTCTAAAGCTTCAGCTTGTTTACTTAAACTGGCTATAATTTTGGCCTCCAGCTCTTCTTTTAAAGCAATTGCCGTAGCTTCATCTATTAGTGCCGATTCGGTCAATAAATGATTCAGTGGCCAGCTGATTAAATTTTTAAACCAGGCATAAACATCGCCAAAAGCAGATTGCCCCGCCTCTAAACCAGCCATCCCCGGAATTACAGAACCATTAACCTGTCCGCAGATACCGTTAATCAATTTGCCATCCAGATCCTGGTTAGGTGCAACCAAAATATCGCAGGTACTGGTACCCATTACTTTACTCAGGTAATAAGGCTCAATTTGTCCGCCCACCGCGCCCATGTGCGCATCAAATGCGCCAACGCCCACAACTACATCCGTGTTTAAACCCAGTTTTGTAGCCCATTCTTCGCTCAATGTTCCCGCAGCAACATCAGAGGTATAGGTATCGGTGAATAGTTTATCTCTAAAGCCGGCTAAAAGCGGATCAAGACTACTAAAGAAATCTTCCGGAGGTAAACCGTTAAATTCTTCTGCCCAAAGTGCTTTATGGCCAGCAGCACAACGGCTGCGCTTCATTTCTTTAATATCATTTCCACCACAAAGTAAAAATGGAATCCAATCGCAGTGTTCTACCCAGGATGCTGCAGCTTTTTTAATACTTGAATCGACCCTTAAAATATATAGCAATTTAGACCAGAACCATTCAGAAGAATAAATGCCACCAACATATTTAAGGTAATTGGTGCTGAATTTTGTAGCATGCTCATTAATCTCAGCTGCTTCTTTAACTGATGTATGGTCTTTCCAAAGCACAAACATGGCATTTGGATTCTCTTCAAAATCTTTGGTTAAAGCAAGGGGAGTACCTGTTGCATCAACAGCAACCGGGCTGGAGCCGGTTGTATCAACTGAAATACCTTTAACCAAATGCGCAATTTCTGCACCACCGGCTTTGGCCAGGCAATCTTTTATGGTGTGGGTTAAACCTTCAATATAATCTAAGGGATGCTGGCGGAACTGATTAACAGCGGGTTTACAATATAAACCTTTCTGCCATCTTGGATAAAGAAAAACAGATGATGCTATTTCTTTCCCGTTTGCGGTATCGACTAGAACAGACCGGACAGAATCTGACCCGTAATCTACTCCAATTACATAGTTTGCGTTGCTCATAACAATAAATAAATGTCTAATTAACGTTTATTTATCCGGATTATAAAATTTTATGAAAATTTGTTAAAAAAAATATGCTGAAACATTTATCGGCTTGAAATAAATTTCAATAAAAAAGCGCTGCATTTCTGAAAGGCTTAACTTTAAATTCTTTTTGGAGTCAAATCAAAGGCGATATATTCAGGTTCGAAATGTCCTTGAGCACCATCGCAAAAAATGATTTATTCTGAGAAAGGACGGAACGGCAAATGGATAAAACTTCTTTACCTTTAAGCCATAACGTCACCGTTTTTATCCACAATTTCGTATCTCCTCCAATCTTTACTGATTATTTATTGTTATGTTAAGCAAGAAGCATTCACACCGAAATTAAAAGAAGAAATGGAACACGCTTCAGAGTGAACGCATGACTGGAAATATAATTGCTGAAAATGCTATTTTTATTGAGGATAGCTTGACGGTGATAAGGAATATCAGTATACAAAGATCATATAAATTTGAAATAAACTATAGGCTTGAATTTCGTACATTATGAAAAATATTAATTTGCTTCTTGGATTAATGCTCTGCCTGGCTGCTTGTAGAGATGAAAAGCCAAAAGTGGTTGTGGGTAAATCTGATACATCATTAAAAAAGATTGATAATATTGCAAAAGCCCCTGTTAGACCAACAACCGGGTATATTTCGGTTGAAACCTGGATCGATGATTTTAAAAATTTCAGACGAGCGGTTTACCTTAAAGACAAAGCTAAACTGAAAACGTATTTTAATTTTCCGATTGTTGCCGATGAAAATTCCAGTTTATGGTTTATTGTGCAACTAAGTGAAACTGAGTGGAAAAAGCGGAAGGCAAAATATGCCCAGGCGGAACTATTTTATGAAGAAGATTTTGATCTTCATTTTGAAAAAATTTTCAATGCCGATTTTAGTAAAACCCTGATGAAAATCAAGACAGATAAACTTTTTAATGACCACCATTCTGAATCTCCTGTGTTTACAGTAACAGATTACACTTACCAGATGTTAGCTGATGTTCAGCAAGGAGATACTGTCCTTTACTTAAATATGAGTTTTGGAAATAATGGTGTTGATGAAAATGGCAAAAAAGTAAGTGAAGGTGAATATAATAATATATATATGTTCAATATCGTGGATGGTAAAACCATCCTTTTTAAAGGGCTTACCATGGCCGGTTAGTAAATACCGTGAAAAAAGCAGGTAACAGAGCAAAAAAGGTGTTCATGCCAATTATTCGAAAAGACAGTATTAAACCGTTCATTAATTTAAAAAAATAGCGCTATGAAAATAATAGTCTATACGATTTGTTTAAGTGTAATAATTAATCTTTCGGCCTGCAAAAATGAGAAAAAGCAAACCACAAGCAATACTATTTCAGTGGTTAAGGAAAATATTGATACTGCAGGCAGAAAGGCCGAAGCTAAAAACAGGCTTGAGTTTCCGGAACCTGATTTCTCAAAAATGGGCAATAAAGTTGCAGCTTTAATTCCACCTGGTTATGATATCGATATGGAAGCCAACGGAGATTTAAATCATGATGGCATAGAAGATAAGGTAATCGTGTTAATGAAGACCAAAGACACCACTGCTCATCGGCTCGCCCTGATATTATTGAAAATGGATAATACCTATCGCGTTGATGCTAAATCCTTTTCAATTCTTGGTTCAAAATTCAGGGAAGACGGATACCAGAATTATGATTTTGAAGATCTTAACATAGATAAAAATGGACAACTTATTTTTACACAGCAATCAACCGGACCCAACGGAAGTATAGAAAGTACTTTTAAATATATTAACAACGAGCTGGTTTTAACGCATATCAGCAGTTTTGCCATGGGTGCCGGTGGGCAAACTGAACTAAAGTTAGATTTGATTAAGGGTATTTTTGAGCAAACCAACATTAATACCATGAAAGAAGATATGCCAGCAGAAACCACTACCAAAAAGTATAAATTACCGAAGGTTTTATTCGCTAATAGCGACCCGAAAAATATCATGATAAATGCCTATAATAAAGTGGGTCAATAATAAATCAAGCTGTAGTTCTTGTAACTAAACAAAATGTATCTAAATGAAAAAATACTTATTGATTTTAACATTACTATTGATAAACAAAGTATTTGCACAACAAGAAAACAGGATGACTAAAAATACATCAGGCAGATATGTACAGGGGAGTCAGAACGGAATCTATATTTACGATGATGGCAGTTTTGCGCTATTCGGCTACGCAACACTTGTGTTGGGAAAATATACTTTAAGCAATAACCAGATCAATTTTATACCTGATATTCCAAAGCAGGTTTTTACCGTTCTGGGAAGAAAGAATACGGCTGTAAAAAGTGGCGTGAAACTAACTTTTGCCAGTGGATTTTTAAATGACGGACCAACTTATATCAAGTTCGATGATGATAGCCTGATGAATACTTTTGAGGAAGATTATGATGGCGGGGAGCCATACTATGTGATTGAATTGGCTCGAAGCCCGAAAACTTTAACCTTAGCTCAGAATACCATCAATCATCTATATCAAAACAATACCAATATTTTCAATTTAGATCATCATTTCAATGATTTTCTGCTCTTTTATCATAAAACTGTTGGCGAGCAGAAGCCTTTTTCGGCAACTTTTAAAACTGAAAATGGCAAAACCATTTTACAATCCCGTTGGGGTGATTTTAAGAAGAATGAAACAGGTGCTGATGCGGAGTTTGATACCTTTATCAGTAATTATAAAAAGCAACAGCAAAAAGGTAAGGAAACGAAAGAATTTTACTTTAACAATGAATTGAAAACTGCCAATGGCTTTAATTATTTATCTGAAGCGTTTTCAGTTTTTGATATTAACAACTACATTTTAGATGAATCGTCTAATAAATTTATCCGAAAAGATATCTATAAAAAAGGTACTGATTATACCAATGCGGTTGCAGCAGATTATCATGATGAAAGTTACCTTTTAAAGTATGATGATATTAAAGTTGTTGAGCAAACGCTTACTGATTTTGGTAAAGTAAAGATAGGCCCAAAAGCATTGTTCAAGAAAGCTGGTTTAAATCAAAATGGTAATGGTTCTCAGAAAGAGAAAAAGTCAACCTTGCCTTTGATTACGGAACCATTAAAAACATTAGACACACAGTATCCGACAAAAGCAGAACCAGTTAAAATTGAAACGCCAAAAATTAAGAAGAAAAATTAGATCTCATAGATAATCCCTGATTTAAGGTAAACTAATTTCCGGACCCTTACTTTTCAAATTCCACCCAGTCTTTCAGGATGTAAACTGGAATTTGTACCTGTTGCGCCTGTACAACACTGGCTTTTATGAAGCTACCTGTGCTACCGATGTATGTAATGGATGTATTTTGCATTTCTGAGGTAGCATAATAGGCACCATAAGGACAACGGTATGGATTTCCTTTAACATCTGTTGTAAATACCGAAAAGAGTATGAGTTTCCGCGAGTTCGTATCCGGCTTTTCATAACCGAAAATCCTGTAATCGGCCCTGATGTTTCCATAGATGGTTAGAGTGCTATCATTTAGATTTATTGTTGCTTTTTGATAGGCTTCTTCGCTCATCTGCGTGGCTCCAATGTTTCTGATCGTATCTCTTCCGGCTGTTGTTTTTGCGAGCTGATTTTTCTTTTCAAGAGATTTAATGCTACCCGAAATGGTTTTTTCTGCCACAGGCTGATGTTGAATTTTCTGGTGTGATTGATCCTGGCAGCTTGTCATCATCATCATAAAGACGACCATTAAACAGCTTTTAAGTTGTGGCGATGCATTCATTGTTATCGTTTTATGTTTATTGATTTAATAGATGCTAAAATATAAAAATAAGCGGCATTAAATGATTAACGTTATTGCTGTAACCGTGATACTGCCGGCATGAGCTATTCTATAGGTTTCAAATACAGCCACTTGGTAAAATTGAACGGGCTGTTGCGATTTTCAGAATCAAAGTATATATTTAGCCCTTCTTTAATCTGTTTTAATGGAGATTTCTGACCAAATTTTATTAAAAGACCTCCAGAATGGTAATCAATCTGCTTATGAGCTGGTGTTTAAAAAATATTATAAGGCGCTGGCTTTAAAAGCGTATCTGATGCTGGAGAACGAAATGGAGGCGGAAGACCTGGTTCAGAACCTTTTCATCTCCATGTGGGAGAAATCACAATTTCTTTCTGTTAATACTGCGTTGAAGGCCTATCTTTTCAAGGCGGTACATAACCAATGCCTCATGTGCCTCAGAAAAAGAAAAACCGATCAGCAGCGGCTGGATGAATATACCAATACACTTGATTTGATTACAGACGAAGAATTTTTATCAGATGCGGCGCATGAAAAAATGATTCAGTATGCGCTGGAAGAACTACCCACGCAACGTCAGAAAGCTTTTCAACTGGTATATTTAGAAGATAAAAAATATAAAGAAGCCGCAACAGAAATGGGTTTATCTGTCAACTCTGTTAAGACACACCTGAAACTCGCCGTTAAAATGTTGCAGGAAAAATTGATTTCATTCAGATAAACATTCACCTAATTTAAACATTAATGCATCTATCAATTAGCGATGGAATATAAAGAGGAATATATTAAAGGGCTTCTGTTTGAAAAAATGGCGGGAACGATCAGTGATGGCGATGATACAATTGCAGAAAAAGCAATCGCTGATATTCCTGAAATTAAAGCATACTGGCTGAAGCTGAAAACGAAAATGGATGAGCCTGGTGCCGCAACATTTTTATCATCACTGGATGAAAAAGCAGCGTGGCAAAAACTAAGTCCAAAACTGGCAGATCAAAAAACAAAACCACTTTTTTACCGGAATTTAAAATACATTGCTGTTGCAGCCACGCTCTTGATCGGTATGCCGCTGGTATGGCATTTTTATGCAGATAAAGGCAGTAGTCATGGTCCTTCGCCATCAGCTATCCAAACTAATCAGGTATACCTGAAAACCAGTGACGGCAGGACGATTGAACTCAACACTGACCGTAACATTAACCAGAATGGTTTAAACGGACAAGCCAGAGCAAATGAACTGACTTATCATGCAGACCAGGCCACTGACGCAGATCAGGCTACGCTATATGTTCCGGCCACTAAAGACTATAAGATAAGACTGCCGGATGGTACACAAGTGTGGATGAATTCGGCTTCTACTTTGAAATTTCCCTATAACTTTAATCAGCAGATCAGGGAAGTTTATTTAACCGGTGAGGCTTATTTTGAAGTGGCACATGAAAAGAAACGAAAATTTATAGTGCATACAGCATTTGCCGATGTTCAGGTTCATGGTACTTCCTTTAACGTAAATGCTTATGATCAGGTAAGTTTTTCTACTGCACTTGTAGAAGGATCGGTTTCGGCTGTAAAAGACCGGCAGCTCATTGATTTAAAACCAGGCGAACAGGTGAACGCCATCCGGGATCGCCTCACTAAGCAACCTTTTGATGCACAGGAACTGTTGTCCTGGCGCAAGGGACTTTATTATTTCCACAATCGCTCGTTAGGCGATATTGCCCGGGTGCTTAGGCGCTGGTTTGATGTGAAAGTAGTTTTCAGTACACCCGATTTAGCGGAGCAAACCTTCACAGGCGAGGTCAATAAAACCATGCCACTTAAGGTGGTACTTTCCAATCTGGAGCTCAGTTCGGGCATTCGGGCACAGCTCAAAAATGGTATATTAATTTTTAAATAATTTTTTTCTTCAGCCATTCACCCATTTCAGTTAAAGTTGCATCTTAAGGAAAACCACTTATAAACTTTTAACTGTTATGAAAAAAAATCTTACCCGAAAGAGTCGGCTTTGCTTGCCAATTGTTTTTATACTGCTTTTTACAGTGGTGATGGGCGCTCAATCCCAGGCTATAGGTAAAATCAACATGGAAGGCAAAAACATCAGCTTTGCGTCGGTATTTAAGAATATTAATGCGCAAACTGGCCTTACTGTTTTCTATAGCAATAAAATTCTGAATGATTCGGAGAAAATTACCGTCAGCTTTAAGCAGGCCGAACTGGATGAAGTGCTGAATGTCAGCCTGAAAGGTAAGGGACTCAGCTGGACGGTTAAAGAAAATTATATCATTTTGCAAAAGGCCATCGCAAAGCCGGCGGCCGAAGAGCATAAACCTACGGTATTGGCCAGTCCAAAAGCAGAAGATAAAACCGGGCTCATTACTGATGAAAATGGTTCGCCTATCCCCGGTGCAGGTATAAAAATAAAAGGCAACAGCAGCGGAGGAACGGTCAGCGATCAGAATGGACGCTATAAAATTAATGCAAATGCCGGTGATATCCTTATTTTTTCCTATGTGGGTTATACACCACAGGAAATATCGGTAGGAAGCGATAACCAGATTAATGTGAAATTACTTCCCCTGAATCAGAATTTAAATGAGGTGGTGGTGGTAGGTTATGGTGTTCAGAAGAAGGTGAATTTAACGGGAGCTGTTTCACAGATTTCGGGTAAAGATCTTGCCGCACGACCTGCCGGACAAACTTCAGCAGCACTGCAAGGTATGGCACCAGGGGTTACGGTAAGGCAAAGTTCGGGCCGGCCGGGTGGCGATGCCGGTACCATCAGGATTAGGGGAATTGGAACGATCAGCGATCCTAACCCGTTGGTGATGATTGACGGGATTGAGGGCAGTATGAATAATATTGATCCGAACCTGATTGAATCTATCTCCATCTTAAAAGATGCTGCGTCGGCTTCTATTTATGGTTCAAGAGCAGCAAACGGTGTGATCCTCGTTACCACAAAAAGAGCCGCTGCTGATCAGGTCAGCATTTCCTACAACAATTATATTGGCTGGCAGGAGCCAACCAACATGCCCGATCTGGTAGATGCGCTTGACCACATGCTTTTAACCAATGAGGCTTATGTCAATACTGGCCGTACCGCTCTATATTCTGACGCACTTATTCAGAAATACCGGGAGCAGAATGGCGCCAGTTCTGATCTTTACCCGAATACCGACTGGCAGAAAGAAACCTTAACCGGCTCGGGCTTGCAGCAAAGTCATTTTTTAACTATACAGGGCGGCACCCAAAAGGTAAAGCTGCTGGGTTCATTCGGGTTACTTGACCAGAAAGGGATCATCGAAAATTCGGGTTTCAAAAGATATACCATCAGAAGTAATGCGGATATTGCTTTTTCAGATAAGTTGAAGGCCAGGATAGATCTTCAGTACGTCAATGCCATCACCACTGATCCTTCAGCAACTTCTGATGCCATTTTTCAATGGATGAACAGTATTCCGGCCAATCAGATCGGGGTGAACCAAAGTGGCCAGTGGGGGGTGGGATGGAATGGATTCAATCCCATTTCAGCAGGTAAAGAAGGGGGAGCTAACCGTACCAATGCACCTTTTGGCAGCATTAACGCAGCACTGAATTATAAGCCTGTTGAATGGTTAGAAATGGAAGCCGTTTATTCGCCAAAGTATGCCTTATCTTCATCTAAAAATTTCCGGAAAGCCATTCAGTCTTACCTGCCCAATGGGGCCACCAGCTATTTAACGCCTGCACTCAGTTCATTAACGCAATACAACAGTCAGTCTTTTTTTAACAATATGCGTGCAACGGTAACCGCATCCAAAACTTTTGGAGACCATAATCTTAAATTACTGGCCGGTGCATCAAGGGAAGACTATTTTAATCAATGGACCAATGCCTACCGCGATACCTATATTTTACCAGATTATCCTGTATTAAATGCGGGCTCTGCCCAAAACCAGCAGGCTACCGGCAGTGAAGAAGAATGGGTCCTGCAATCGCTTTTCAGCAGGTTTAACTACGTGTATAAAAATAAGTACCTTCTGGAGCTCAATGCCCGTTACGATGGTTCTTCCCGTTTTTCGGCTGGTAATAAATACGGGTTTTTTCCTTCAGCTTCTGCAGGCTGGCGCATATCGGAAGAAAATTTTATGGCCGGTTTAAAAAATGTAATCAGTGAGGCTAAACTTCGTGTATCATGGGGTAAACTGGGTAATCAGAACATCGGTACCTATCCGTCTATCACCACCATTTTGCTGGAGTCTTATACGCTTGGAAAGCAGATTGTGAATACGGCTGCTTTGAATACCCTGGCCAACAAGCTGATTTCGTGGGAAAGTACCGAGGAAAAAAATATTGGTTTAGATCTTACTCTCTTTAAGAACCTGAACATCACGGCAGATTATTACAGGAGAAGAACGAGCGACATTTTGTTACCGCTTGATATCCCCTTAATTGTAGGTTTTGAAAAACCTTATCAAAATGCCGGTGTAGTGGATAATATCGGCTGGGAGCTGGGGCTTACTTACCGGGGAAAGCTGAATGAATTTAATTACAATGTAAGTTTCAATATTTCCGACGTGAAAAATACGGTAATTGATATGCGTGGAATTAATCAGACAGGTTTAACCGTCAACCGTGAAGGTTATCCCATTGCATCGCTTTTTGGCTACCAGGCAGATGGATTGTTCGCTTCAGATGCCGAGGTGGCTACCCATGCCAAGCAGTTTGGATCAGTTAAGGCAGGTGATATCCGATATGTTGATCAAAACGGAGACAATATCATTAACGAATCAGATAAGATTGTGATGGGCAGCACCATTCCACGCTATACCTTTGCCACCAATCTAAGCGGTTCATACAAAGGCTTTGATTTTTCAGTGCTGGTTCAGGGTGTTGGCAAGGCCAATGGTTACCTGGCTGGTCCTGGTATTTTACCTTTTAATGTGGGTGGAGCTATCGGTGGCACCATCCGCGAAGACAATAAGGATCGCTGGACACCTGGCAATCCAAATGCCGCTTACCCCAGGCTGGCCTTTGGCGAAACCAATAATGAGCAGGTGTCTACCTATTTCCTGAAAGACGCATCCTATGTGAGGATAAAAAATGTTCAGGTAGGTTATACATTTCCGGTAAACATCGCACAGAAGGTTGCTTTGAAAAGGCTCAGGATTTTTGCAAATGGTTCAAACCTGGGCTCATTCGATCGCTTTTGGCAGGGATATGACGTAGAAGCGCCCGTGGGAGCCGGAAATATCTATCCACAGGTAAAGGTTTACAGTTTTGGTTTGGAAGCATCTTTTTAATTTAATACAAATGAAAAATAAAATATACTGTTCGATAATTGTTTTTTTATTAGTGGGATTATCCTCCTGCCAGAAAGATTATCTGGATAAAGTGCCTTTAAGCGGTCCTTCTGATGAAACCTATTTCAGCAACCAGGATGAGCTGGTACTGGCGGTGAATGGTTTATACCGTTATGCCAATTACGCTCCGCTGGATAACATGCCCTTGAACCTGCTCCTGGATAATGGAACGGATATAGGCTGGGACCGTAATAACGGCCCATTACAAAGCCTGGGCAAAGGAAACCAGGACAGCAATAATGGCCTCGCGATCAGCGTATGGACAGAAGCCTATCGGGTAATTGCAAAATGTAATTTTATCCTGGATAATATCGGTAAGGTTAAAGATAAATCTACGGCGGCCATCTATAACCGCTCCAGGGCTGAGGCGCGTTTTGTAAGGGCTTATACCTACCAATACCTGACCGATTATTTCGGCGGTGTCCCGCTGGTCACCAACGTGCTTACGCTCGAAACTGCCCAGGTAGCCAAAACAGAAAAGGCAGCTATTGTTGAATTTATATTAAAAGAGCTTACAGAAGCCGCTGTAGATTTGCCACTAAACTATTCAGGTGTTGATGTAGGGCGGGCTACAAGGGGTACTGCCCTGGCTTTTAAAGCCAGAACGGCATTAAATAATGCGAAATGGGCAGAGGCTGCAGAAGCTGCAAAGGCTGTAATGGATTTGAAAATATATAGCCTGCACAATAACTACGGCACACTGTTTTCCTATGCCGGTCAAAGCTCTCCTGAAATTATCTGGGCTTTCCAGTACCTCAAGGCATCCAGGATCAAAACACATTCAACACCAAATGCCCTGCTTTCCAGAAACGGACTGGGCTTTACCAACAAAGTACCGTCTCAGTCGCTGGTGGATGCTTTTCCCTGCACCGATGGACTTAACATTGACCAGTCACCACTTTTTGATCCGAAATCTCCGTATAAAAACAGAGACCCAAGGCTTACCTTTACCATCGCAGTGCCAGGCTCTATTTTTTATAATTACCAGTTTGAAACCCATCGCGACAGTGTAAAATGCTGGAATTACAATACCACTCCGGCCACACGCGTTGATAACCAGGATGCACTGAATGCCTTTGCCACTTTTACCGGCTATTGCTGGAAAAAATATGTCGATCTGGATGATAAGGCCGACCGCAGTAATTCTGAGATCAATGTGATTCAGATCCGGTATGCCGAAATACTGTTAATTTATGCCGAAGCGAAAAATGAACTTGGCCAGCTCGATCAGTCGGTATATGATGCCATTAACCAGGTAAGAGCCAGACCCAGCGTCAACATGCCCCTTATACCGGCCGGACAAAGCACCGCATCATTCAGAAGCCTGGTGCGTAAGGAACGTTTGTATGAACTTGCTATGGAAGGGCTCAGGTTGTCTGATTTAAGAAGATGGCGCATCGCAGATAAAGCCATGACAGGCAATTTTTATGGCAGAGTACAAAGAGGCCTGCTGGCCGGTCCGCCACAGATCGATGAAAACGGCCTCGCCAACTATAACAATGTGGCCAACCGGGCAGATCTGAGAATTATAGAAACAAGAGTTTTTGATACAGGCAGAGATTACCTTTGGCCGATTCCAAACATTGAAACCGTGACCAATCCGAAACTGACTCAAAACCCTAAATATTAAAGATGAGTAATAAAATCAAATTGACCATTTTAGGTCTTCTGATCACTTTGAACAGCCTAAAGGCGCAGCAGAAATTATATAAAAGTTATGACGTTTGTGTTTACGGCGCTACCTCCGCAGGGGTAATGGCCGCCTATACCGCTGCGCAGTATGGTAAATCAGTCTTGCTGATTGAGCCTGGAAAACATGTGGGTGGAATGAGTTCCGGCGGACTGGGTTTAACCGATATCGGGAATAAATATGCCATTAGTGGCCTGGCGCTTGATTTTTACAGGCAGATCGGTCAGCATTATGGTAAATTCGAGCAATGGATCTTTGAACCCCATGTGGCTGAAAATATCTTTAATACTTACCTTAAAAAGGCAAAGGTGCCGGTGTTGTACCAGAACCGGGTTACGGCAGTGAAAAAACAGGGCAACGTGATTACCGAAATCCTGCTGGAATCAGCTGATCAGCATTCGGTTGGCAGCGTAAAAGCCAAAGTGTTTATTGATTGCTCCTATGAAGGCGATTTAATGGCCAGGGCCGGCGTTTCTTACATGGTAGGAAGGGAAGCCAATACCACATACGGTGAAACTTTTAACGGGGTTCAGCTCACCAATGGTCACCAGCTTCCGGATGGGATTGATCCTTACAAAGTTAAAGGCGATGCGAAAAGCGGTTTGCTCTGGGGTATCACCAATGGTCAATTGGCCGCAAAGGGGAGTGGCGACAACAAGGTACAAGCCTACAATTTCAGGATTTGTCTCAGTAACGACCCTAAAAACCGGATTCCGATTACCAAACCTGCCCATTACCAGCCAGAGCATTACGAACTGCTGATCCGCCAGATGGAAAAAAGAACCTGGAAATCTTTGCAGGATGTTTTCATCTGGAGCAGGATGCCCAACCAGAAAACGGATATCAATAACCGCAACGGATTTTCAACGGATATGATCGGGATGAACTGGGATTATCCGGATGCAGATTACCGGAAGCGACAGGAAATATGGTCGGCCCACACGGATTATACCAAGGGTTTACTTTACTTTGTGGGCCATGACCCACGCATTCCGGAATATATCCGGGCAGAAATGAACGAGTGGGGATACCCGAAAGATGAGTACAGGGATAATGAAAACTGGACACACCAGCTTTATGTGCGCGAAGCCAGAAGAATGAAAGGTGCGCTGGTAATGACCCAGCACCATTGTGAAGGCCGGGAACTTGTTCCTGATGGAATAGGCATGGCGGCTTATACTATGGATTCTCATAACTGTGAGCGGCTGGTGGTGAATGGGATGGTTAAAAATGAAGGTAATGTAGAAGAAGGTGGTTTTGGCCCTTACCCGATTGCCTACCGGGCCATTACGCCTCAAGAAAAAGAGGCAGCCAACATTTTAGTTCCCGTATGTCTTTCAGCTACACATATTGCCTATGGTTCCATTCGTATGGAGCCGGTATTTATGGTGTTAGGGCAGTCAGCTGCACTTGCTGCGGTAAAGGCAATAGACGGAAAATCAGCGGTTCAGCAGATTGATGTGGCCAGTCTTCAGCGCCAGCTCAAACAAGATCCACTGGCAGATGGCAGTGCGGCAGATATATTGATTGATAACAGTGATTCATCCAGGGTGAAGATGGCTGGACAGTGGTCAGTACAAAAAAGGGGTGGTTATGGACCAGATTATTTCCTGTCTGACGGAAATATGGATACCAGCAGTTTCATCCGCTATTACATTGACCAGCACATTAAAGGCCGTTATGAAATCTATACCTACTATGCCAAACTTCCGGAAAGAAATGCCGTGACTGCTGTAAAAATATTTGATGGGAAAGGGCTCCGGGAAGTTGCTATAAAAGATGAGGAAGTCAAAGTAGTTGGGCAGACCTCCGGAGAATGGGTGAAACTGGGCGACTTTACTTTTTCAGGAAACGGAAAACCATACGTTGAAATAAGCGGAAAGGGGAAAAAAGTAGCGGCAGATGCAGTGCTGCTGGTTTCTTCCCGTAAATAAAAGGTAATAACCTGTTATGCCTAAAAGCAGGAAGCTGATTTAAAATAGCAGGAGTCACTTTCAGACAGTTCCTGTTGTTTACAATCCCGTGCATGACCTCCGGATATACGGCCAGAAATCAAAACTGGTTAAAGCATAATTATATCAAAAATTATCATTCATTTTAATGGAAAGTTATAATTTAGCGTCCATCTAACATCCTGAAAAATATTCATCTAAATTCGCAACATGAAAGCCGCTACAATTTGTTTTTTAATTTTATTTCCACTTTTTGGTTTTTCCCAGTCTGTCAGTAAAGACGAAATCCCATTCCAACTGTTACCCTCAGGGCATCTCCTGGTAAAAGCTAAAATAGATGATGTACAGGGTAGTTTTATTTTTGATACTGGCGCTGGTGTAACGGCATTTACCAGGAAATTTTTTGATCAACTTAAACATGCTAAAAAAGAGGATGGAGGCTATACCGCTTTCAGGGCAACTGGTGAGCGGTTGGATATAGATCTTTATCATGTTCCCAATTTTGAAATGGGCCCTTTTAAAAAAGCTGAAGAAGAAATAACTTTTATAGATGCAGATTTCGGCGGCATTGATGGCATTATATCCCTAAAACTGTTAGAAAACAGACCTTTTACGATTGATTTTGAGAAAAAGGTATTAAGACTCGAATCACCTGCGTCGCTGGCCGTAATAAAAAAGACAGCTAAAAAGTTAAGCATTCAATTGGAACAATCGCGGGAAAAATCGCTTACTATTTTTTCTTATTTTAAAATAAACAATAAGCTCACTTTACAACTCTCACTTGATGCTGGTGCCGGAAAAGACGTTTACAGGCTTAATACTAAATACCTTAAGGCTTTAGATATAGATGTATCGGATACTACCCAGGTTAAAAAAATCCAAAAGAAGAGCGAAATCAATGAAACGTTTGTTTCTACTATTTACCGCACAAAATTAAAAAGTATAACGGCCAAAGATCAGCCGACTGTGTTTGTGAAGGATAACCCTGTACAGTTTGTAGATGGCCTGATTTATGATGGCATTATCTGGATCAATTGGCTGGGAATAAGAATAACTTTTGATCTTGAGGATAAAGCCTTACTGGTAGAGCGTTAACACCTTATTGACAGAAGTACATTAATTCACAGCTATGGCCGAGAAATTAAATTATACCATTGAGGTTTGTCAAAAGGAAAACGTAAAGAATATTATCGACGGTATAAACGAATACAATTTTAAGAGTGTACCTGCACTTGCTGAGGTCTGGACGCCACTTGAGTTTGTGGCCAAAGATAAAGCAGGTATTGATATTGGCGGGATACTAGGAGGAATTGGCTGTTGGAATGGCTTAGAGATCATCTTCTTTGGGTTAAAGAGGAATATAAGCGAAAAGGACTTGGTTCACAGCTGCTAAAATATATAGAAAAGATTGCCTTAGAAAGTGGGGCAACAATTTCCATGCTGGATACTTTCGACTTTCAGGCGGAAGGATTCTATGTAAAAAACGGATATAAAGTGATAGGAGAAATAGCTGATTTTCCTAAAGGTCATAAGCGCATATATTTTGCGAAAAGATTCGATTACTAAACAGTTAAAAAGCCTTTACAATTTCATTTAATGCCGATCATGTAAACCCATTTTCCAGATTTATAAAAAAACAGGAAATGAAAAAAGCGCCAAAAATACTTTTAACCATTAGTTAAAAAAACCGTGTTCATATGCGTGTACGTGGCTAATCATTAAGATGAGTTGATTATTTGGAGCGCAGTTACTGCGCTGGTCGGTACCGGTAGTCCCGCTTTCCTTCCTGCCCCGATGAAAAATCTGTGGCATCCATTCAATCGGGGCTAAGAACAAGGGTTTCTGCCATGAAAAACCAGGCGCTGTTACATAAACCTGATAGCGCAGGTTAGCCCGGAGCCCGGTTTAAGCACTGTTTTATGTTGCCTTTTATTGAGTGCTTGCTTGTTTCTCAGGTTTCATCGGGGGAGGACTAACAGCAATAGCAGGACTGCCGCCCGCAAAGAAACACTAACGTTCGTTTTCAAAAAAATAATACACCCTTTTTACAAATACCCTATAGATATTTTTTCCCGGCCGTTGCAATAATCCTGATTTAACTTTAGCTTGCAGGCATTAAAAATCAACCTATTATTACATGGCCATTAATCTTCAAAAAGGACAACGCGAAAATTTAAAAGCTCCAAAATTTACCATCGGGCTGGGCTGGGACACTAACAATGCCGCCAGTGGTTACGATTTCGATTTAGATGCCTCGGTATTTATGCTGGGTGAAAACAGGAAATTGATTGCCGATGAATATTTTGTGTTTTATAACAATTTAACCTCTCCGGATGGCGCCCTTACCCATACCGGCGATAATTTGACAGGAGAGGGAGATGGTGACGATGAAGCAATCCATGTTGACCTTACGGTTGTAAATCCTGCAATCAGCGAATTGTGCATTGTGGTAACCATCCATGAGGCTTTGGCCCGCAGGCAAAACTTCGGCCAGGTTAAAAACTCTTTCGTACGCATTGTAGATACCAATGGTGTAGAAATTATGAAATATGAACTTGAAGAAGATTTCTCTATCGAAACCGCCGTCGAATTTGGCCGTATTTACCGCCGTAATGGAGAATGGCGTTTTGAAGCCGTAGGTGTAGGGATGAAAGGCGGACTTCAGGATTATGTAAATAAATACCAGTAATTGTTTTTTTAAAGTTAGCAGAAAAATAATTTTAAGGGTTTCGATAATGGCAACATCTGGTTTTAACTCCATGTTAATCCCATGCATCTGTTTTCAATTACTAAAAATGAGTTGATCATTCGGAGCGCAGTTGCTGTGCGTATCGGTACCGACAGTCCCGCTTTACTTCCTGCCCCGCTGAAAAATCAGGGGCATCCATCCAATCGGGGCTAGGAACATGGGTTTGTCGCATGGAAAGAAATCAACGTTTCCAAAAAAAAAAATCTGTGTGTACCGGTAGTTAATCATTAATATATTATGATTATTTAGAGAGCGAGGCTATTGCTGATCAATAAAAAAAATATAAGCCCTGACAAACAGTTGTCACAAGCACCCGATACCTTCGTTGCACAATTAAAATAATAGCAATGAATTTAATATCCACCCGCATCATTACCGCCCAGGTAGAAACCCTCATCAATTTTTATGAACAGGTAACAGGCTTATCTGCCACCAGGTACACGCCTGATTTTGCCGAGTTAAAAACCCAAAGCGCAACACTGGCCATTGGGAGCACACGCACTTTACAGTTTTTTGGCGGCGACAATGTTGCCCAGCCTGCACAGAACCGTAGTGTGATTATCGAATTCAGGGTTAATGATGTACAGCAGTGTTTCGAACAATTAGCGGAATCCTTAAAAAGCGCAATCGTACAAGAACCAACCATTATGCCCTGGGGTAATCAGTCTTTGTTATTAAGCGATCCTGATGGCAACCTGGTGAACCTGTTTACTCCGGTAACGCCCGAAGCTGTAGAAAAGTTTAAGGGTAATTAAATCCTTGTGATAAGGCGATTATTTAAAGGCTGACTGATATCTTTCAGGATCGCAATTAAAAAGGGGCTGTCCGATCATTTCGAACAGCCCCTTGGTTTTTTCCTGTAAATAATTTCTGACCTGAATAATATTATTTTTAAAACGGATAAGAATAAAGTGTAGCGCTGATTTTAGCATCTTTTGCAATATTATAATTTCCATAGCCATAACCCAGATTCCGGTTTGTCAGGTTGTATACAATAAAATCGAAAGAAATATTCGATGGCAATTTTATCGATACCAATCCGCTTGCATCAGTTACTCCTTTAAGGGCAGATGAATTGATCACATCTGCAATATTACCCGAATTAAGTTTAATATCGTTGACCGGGTAAGCCACCACGCCCACATTTTTTAATGGAGATCTGTAATCGCTACTGGATATCAATGTGAGGTTTAAAATACCTGAGAATTCAGAAACTTTAACGGTCTTTTTTTTCTCCGTATCTGCAACAACCTGAACAAATTCATCAGTACGGTATCTCACGTCATTGATAATGGCAGTATCGCAAATTACCAGGTAGTTTTTAGGCAATAGCTCAGGGAAATAAGCCACGCCGTCCTGATCTGTCCTTATTGTGGCTACCAGGGCATTAGCATTTGGGTAACTCGTGTTTAAAATGTTCTGCGCATCGTATAACGAAACTTTAGTCCCAGCCAAACCTTTCCCTGCATCATCTACAAGTTTATAACTTAATTTGCCAGAATTTACACCATCAACTAACTTAACATTGGTAATCTTTTTACAGGACAATGCTAAAATAAACAGCCCGAACAGGACCATGATTTTACATTTCATATTATTATAAAAATAAGCGCGGTTACAATCAAACTATTGTTGATAGATGGTCATTAAATAGTTAACCGTAGCATCTTTTTGTACTGATACGCTATTATTATAATTGTATGAAGCATTGGTAACCGTATTATAAAGGTATACCGAATATTGCTTAGCTGAAGGGATTTTGAAAGTGATCAAACCGGCATCATTGGTAACTCCCGAATAATCGGCAACTTTTAAATTAGTAGCGGTAGTTGATGCGTAATTGAATTTATTTGACGGGATCATAATCACGCCTATATTTTTCAAAGGTTGATTATTATTGTAAGATCTAACTGTTAATGCAAATGTTCCAGAATAATCTGTCACTTTTGTTTCCTTAGCTTTAACTGCACCAGTACGCACCTGAACATACTCCTGAACCAGGTAAGCTACATTGTTAACTTTCGCAGAATCGGCAACAAGCAGGTAATTGCTTGGATTAAGATCTCCAAAGTCAGCCAAACCGTTCGGGTCTGTTAAACGGGTTTCTAACAGGATATTGTAGTTTGAATAATAAGTATCCGTGCGGTCAAATAAAGATACTTTTACATTTGCCAATCCTTTTCCGGCATCGTCAGTTAGCCTATAGGTAAGTTTTCCACTGGTTGAAAGTGTAACATCAACGTTAGTAGTTTTTTTGCAGGAGATAAAAACTGCAACAAGAAGAATTAAGAGTGTTAATTTTGATTTCATATACATATTTATTTTGGGCGCAAATATAGAATAATGATTGAGCAATTATTAAATATTTTTATCCAATTAAAAGACAAAACAAATAGTGATTTGATAATCAGTGGACTTAGAAAATTGTATACAAAATAAATTGCCAGATTTTAAACGAAATGTCTCTATATCCTTACGTAATAGCACATATTATCCATTAAAATCACATTAAATTTGTGCCCATCAGGATCAGTAAAAGTAAAACCATAATAATTGGCTTCATCTCTTTCCCCCTGCTTTACGATAGTATCGCCGGCATTTTTAACTTGATCTGCAAATTCATTTACTTCCTCTTCAGTTTCTGCAGAAAGGGTAAAAATAATTTTACTTTTGTTTACAGGTCCTGGCGCTAAAAATTCATCTATTATTGAGCCTTGTTCAAAAAAATGGATCACAAATTTATCCCCGCCAAAAAGAGAACTAGCCAATTGAGGGGGCTTTGTTTGGTCCATTGGTGGTAAAACAATGCTGTATAAAATTGATTGCTGCGCTGCGCATCTTTTATGTTATAATTGGTCCAAATTTTTGTTTTATCCGATCTGAAATTAAAATTATCGTTTAAACACGAAACCCAATAGGTGCCGGGGTCACATTTAACAGGGCTGTTTGTGCCAGAAAAATTTCGTTCCCGGTATTTTAGGAAGATTAAACAAGCAATGTAACCGGCTTAAATTTCTGAAGATATTTAAAGTATTTTTGACATTGATCCGTCTTCATTATCAAAATCCTTTTTAGTTCTAGAATGGGCAATAAAAGATGAAAATCGTATCCCAACAAGATCAACATAAAAATAATGGCAAGAAAACAGTTAAATAGTGGAAATGCACCGGGCGTTGAATTATCAAAAGCAAAAATAAACAGGAAAAGCTTGGGCAATGTGGCCCGTTTGCTTACTTATCTAAAACCCTATCGAGGCAAATTCATTGCTGCATTGTTTTTCCTCTTTTTATCAAGTTTGGTAGGATTGGCGTTTCCATCTTTTATAGGTGCATTAATTGATACCGCACAGGGCAAGCACAGCAATAATTACCTGCCCTGCACCATTCAGGGCATCTTAATGTTAGCCTTTATCGTGTTGGCATTGCAGGCAGTAGTGTCTTATTTTAGAATCTTATGGTTTGTCAATGTAGCTGAGCGCTCCCTGGCCGACATCAGGCGCGATACCTACTTTAAATTGATCACCTTGCCCATGAACTTCTTTTCGAACCGCAGGGTAGGTGAGCTGAACAGCAGGATTTCTGCCGATTTATCGCAGGTTCAGGATACCTTAACCACCACCATTGCGGAGATGTTACGGCAGTTTGTATTGTTTGTAGGTGGGATAGTTTTTATGGCCATCATTTCGAAAAAACTGGTCTTTGCGCTGCTTTTAATCTTACCCGTGATGATAGTGTTTGCTGTTCTGTTCGGCCGCTTTATCAAAAAGATTTCGCGTCAGGCTCAGGATAAAATGGCCGAATCAAACAGTATTGTTGAAGAAACCTTATCAGGCATTTCCAATGTAAAAGCATTTGTAAACGAAGCATTCGAAGCCACACGTTATAAGAATACCATCCGCGAGGTAGCAGATATTGCTATTAAGGGTGCTAAATTCAGGGGTATGTTTGTATCCTTTATTGTGCTCTGCGTTTTTGGAAGTGTACTGGGGGTGATCGGTTATGGCTGTATCCTGGTTAGTCAGCAGGAAATTACCTTTGGCGAACTTTTAAAATTTTCACTTTATGCGATGTTCCTCGGCAGTTCGCTGGGTAGTTTTCCCGAACTTTTTGCCAACCTTCAAAAAGCTGTAGGCGCCAGCGAAAGGGTACTGGAAATCTTGGGAGAGCAAGGAGAAGCTGTATCCATTACCGAAAAGGATAATGTGGTAAAGCAAAAAATAGTGGGGAATCTCGCTTTCAACCAGATCAATTTTGCCTATCCCTCAAGGCCGGAAGTTGAAGTCTTAAATAATGTATCTTTTGAGGCCAAAGCCGGACAAAAAATAGCGATAGTAGGGCCAAGTGGCTCGGGCAAATCGACTACCGCAGGATTGATACTGCAATTTTACCATCCGCAAAGTGGCGAAATCCTGTTTGATGGCAAACCTGCTTCTGCCTATTCGCTTAGGGATATCCGGAATCAGATCGCAATTGTTCCACAGGATGTGATGTTATTTGGCGGAACGATATTGGAAAACATTGCCTATGGCAAGCTAACGGCTACAAAAGCAGAAATTATACAGGCAGCTAAACGGGCAAATGCGCATGATTTTATCAGCGCATTTCCTGAAAGCTACGAAACAGTGGTTGGAGAACGTGGGGTAAAACTATCAGGCGGACAACGTCAGCGCATTGCCATTGCCCGGGCACTGCTAAAAAACCCGTCTATATTGATTTTGGACGAAGCCACTTCTTCACTCGATTCTGAATCAGAACGCCTGGTACAGGAAGCCCTGGAAGAATTAATGAGTGGTCGTACTTCTATTATCATCGCTCACCGCTTATCAACCATTCGTGAAGCCGATAGGATTCTGGTAATGGAAAAGGGACAGATTATTGAATCGGGTACACACCAGGAACTCATTAGAAGTGAACAAGGGCTGTATAAGTACCTGAGCGGTTTGCAGTTTGAGGTGCAGCAGTAAAAAACAATAGGAAGCTGTAAAATTTAAACGTTAACAACTCTACGGATACAAGAATAAGAAGCTGTATCGTAAATTGTAGTTCAATTGAATTTGTCAGGTTGAGCTTAGCCTCTAATGAGCTTAATAAAGTATCGAAACACCTCGTAAAATATTTAAAACAGGTCCTTCACTTCGACTACGCTCAGTACAAGCTCACTACTATCAACAGATACCAAAAAAAAGCTCGTCATCTCGACCGAAGCAGCGCGACGTGGAGAGATCTATCAAAAACAGATTTTGTTTCGCAGAGCTTTCGGGTTTCCGACTGCGTTACCGATGTAAAATCGGTACAGGTAGTACTCCGCTCGAAATGATGGTAAAGCGAGAGAATTTTTACATGTAGATTAATTACTGTCATTTATATTAATTTTTATAAAATAAATTATTCCTCAGGATTGACAATTCTATATTTATGAGATAGCCTCAACGAGTTACAGACTCTTTTCTATTATTAATCCGTAGCGCCCTTTGGAATGCTACGGACAGACATGGGATAAACCAATTTGAGTTTTAGAGAAATCAGCAATAAGCCATCAGGTTATTGCTCTCTTAATTTTAGTGAGATGGGGTAAATGACTTCTGGTTTTTCCGCAATACGTTTTACTTATTAAATAGAGCCCCCAACCACTAATCTTGATTCATCGATAATCGTTTGAGCGAATGAGCTTCCTGAAATGCACTTCATCATCCTGTTAAAGGCTAACTTACCTAAATTATAACCACTGGTTTCAGCATAGGTAATTTCCGGGTAAAATAGCTGGGGAATCATGCCGTCGCTTATTGCGATAACGCCCAAATCTTTTGGCGCTTGCAGCCCTTTTCTTTGGATAGCTTTCATAGCACCCGCAAGAATTTCATCACTCATACAGAAAACGGCAAATTTTTCCCCGATATGTTCGGGCAGAAGCGCTAAAGTAATTTGTTCGGCTTCTTCTGAACTTCTGGCATGAACTGTTTTCAGTTCTACCTTTTTATCCTCTTTATATAATATTGAGGTGAACTTTTGGAACCGGGCTTTGGTAATCGACATATTTTTATCGCCAAAAATTGCCAATACATTTACTATGCCCTTTTTTAAAATTTCTTCAGCCGCTAGGATAGCGGCATGTTCATCGCCAACACAAATTTTGTTACAGGATTCATATTGCGGAACTTTATCGAAAAAAATAACCGGAATTCCATATCCATCCAGTTTCAAAAAAGGTTCTATCTCTATTGTTTCTGAAGTGATGGCGATAAAAATCCCTGATACACGTTTATGTTTGCAGCTTTTTAATATTTCCTGCTCAATTTTCGGGTCGTTTGATGAGCGATAAATAATTACAGAATAACCAAATATCCTGGCCTCTTCTTCAATGGCGCTGATAAAGGAGTGATAAAAGAAATTTGAAAGACTGGGGACCACAACCGCAAATTCTTTACTGCTGTGCGTACGTAAATTTACGGCATAAGGATTTGGATCGTATTCCAGCAATTCTGCAAGCTCGTTAATCTTTACCTTCGTCTCCGCTGAAATATCCGGATGGTCTTTCAATGCCCTCGAAACTGTAGATATACTTACATTTAACCGCTCAGCAATCTTTTTTAATGTTGGATTCTGTTTCATGGTTTATATTTGGTTAATCAAATATAAGTTTTCCACAACAAACATTTTCGCAAATGTTTCCGCAAACGTTTGCGGTTATAAAACGTCTATTTTAATGTTTTTACATTAATTATAACCTTATCTTCATATTATCAAATGAATGAGGTATTTCTGCAGATTAATTTTTGCGTAAGTGCTTCATCAGTTTAACCAAATATTAAAAGCGCATAAATTGAAGCCGGATCTTTTGGCTATGCTGTTTATTTATCAAAATTATGAGAAATTTTACCCTTGTTGTTTTAGTTTTCATTTTACTGTCTGTATTAAACTGCGCTTCGCAGCAGGCATCGCCTCTAACTGAGGGTAATAAGCCGGTTTTTTCTTCGTCAAATGATGCATATAGATATGAGTTAAATAGGGCCTATCATTTTGAAATAATGGATATCGGGAACGATCCCAGCGCTCATAAACTCATTGGTTTAAGGGCCTTTACCAAATGGGATAATTCATTTGCAAATAAATACTGGTTTACAACTACACCCCAACTTTTACTAAACAACGCTGATGAAACTGTAACAATAGCTAACCATACAATTAACCTTAAACCGTGGCAAGCTGTGGTTTTTAAACTTAATCAACATTAATATGATAGGGGCTCAGGCAGAAAAGGTTAATAATTTTTCATCGGCAGCGAAGTTGAATTTTTCTTCGATAATTGCCATGAACTTAGGTTTTTTTGGCATCCAATATAGTTTTGGCTTGCAGCAAACAAATATGACACCCATTTACTCATACCTGGGTGCAAATGCAGATCAGATTCCGTTGTTAAATTTAGCAGGCCCAATGACGGGGTTAATCATCCAGCCGATTGTTGGCGCAATGAGCGATAAAACAACGAGCCGATTCGGAAGAAGAAGGCCATATTTTTTAATTGGTGCGATAATTTGCAGCATTTGTCTTTTTGCTATGCCATACAGCAGTTCAATTTGGATGGCTGCCGGAATTTTATGGATTTTAGATGCCGGTAACAACATCACAATGGAACCATACCGGGCTTTTGTCAGCGATAAATTACCTTCAGAGCAGCATGCACTTGGTTTCCTAACCCAAAGTTTTTTCACAGGTTTGGGGATTACGCTGGCTAATCTGACGCCTGGAATTTTGATTGCCGCAGGCTTAATCAGTATTCATTCCAGAAGTGGAAACAATATTCCTTATACAACTTATGCAGCATTTTTTATCGGGGGAGTGGTTTCTATCGGCTCCATTATGTTTAGCTGTTTAACCACAAAAGAAACTCCATTATCAAAAGACGAAATAAAAAAGATTAAGGCAGAAACTGGCGGTGTAGGCAGAATTTTTAAAGATATTATTGAAGCTTTTAAGGTGATGCCTTCTACCATGAAAAAATTGGGCATTGTTTACCTTTTTAACTGGTATGCCATGTTTGTTTACTGGCAATTTGTAACGCTTTGTCTGGCTAAAACTATTTATAACACAACTGATGCCGCCTCTGACGGTTTTGCTTCCGCACAATTACTTACCGGAACGGTTAATGGTGGCTATAACGTGGTAACTTTTCTCGTGGCATTTCCACTTGCATTTTTTGCACGAAAGATAACGGCTCAAAAAGTACATCTTATCAGCCTGCTGTTCGGAGGAGTGTGCCTTATTTGTTTGCCGTTGATTCATCATTCAGCTTTGTTATTCATTCCAATAATCGGCCTGGGCATTGCATGGGCAAGTATGATGGGCACACCTTATGCTATGCTCGCGGGAAGCATTCCAAAAGAAAAAACAGGAATTTTTATGGGCATTCTGAATATGTTTATCGTAATGCCAATGCTTCTGGAAACGATTACCTTCAAATACGTTTACCGGTACCTGTTAGGTCACAATCCTGAAAATGCAATTGTTTTTGCAGGTGTACTCATTACGGTTGCAGGATTTATGGTGTTATTAATTAAGAAAAAAGATAGGGGAGTTGTAATATAATGGTCGATTTAAAAGCATATAACGAGGCATTAAACCTTTTGCAAGAGGCATCCACTCCGTTTGGATTTGTGGCAGCAGTGCAAGACCACGACAATTATAAACGCGTGTGGACCAGAGATGGCGTAATTACGAGTATTGCTGCCTTGCTAAGTGGTGAACATGATCTGGTAAAAACTGCAAAAGCTACAATTGAAACACTTTTAAATAATCAACATATAAACGGATTTATGCCGTCGAATGTTTCTCCTGAAAATGGTTCGGTAAGTTTTGGAGGCACGTCAGGCAGGGCCGATAATCCATCGTGGGCAGTTATCGGCTTATGTGCTTACACTTTATTAACAGGAGATAAAACGCTTTGGGTAAAACATCAGGCACAGGTAGATAAATGCCTTTCGGTTTTAGAAGCCTGGGAGTTTAACGGAAAACATTTGGTTTATGTGCCCCAAAGTGGTGATTGGGCTGATGAATATATTCAGCATGGCTACATCTTGTTTGACCAGTTACTTAGGGTTTGGGCCTTAAAACTGGCTTCAAAAATAGTTTCAAATAAAAACTGGAATGATAAGGCCCTGGACATTGTAAACGCAATAAAAGCGAATTATTGGAAGGTTGATGGACAGCCAAATGCCTACGCCCCGAATTTAGTCCACCAGTTGAAAGATGCATCAGCAGATTTTTGGTTAATGGGTTTTAACCCGGCCAGAATTTATAATTATTTTGATTTGCAGGCAAACACATTTTGCCTTTTAATTGGAACTGGTAATGAAACTCAAAATAGATTAGTGATTAATTATATAAAAAAACTACAAGAAAACCATCAATCAATGTTGCCGTCTTTTTATCCAGCGATAGAAGAGAATGATGACGATATGAATGAGCTGAAAAATAACTACGCCTATTCATTCAGAAATAAACCCGGGTATTTTCATAACGGTGGCTTATGGCCGGTTTGGAATGGCTGGCTGGCAGCAGCTTTAAGTTTAAGTGGAGAAACTGAATTTGCGAAATCGATTACATCAGCCATTCACACCTCAAATTCAAAGGCAGATTTATTTAACGAATGTTTACATGGTTCTACGCACAATCCATGCGGGGTACCGAATTGTACGTGGAGTGCTGCAGGTGCAATAATTGCTGAACAGGCACTTATAAGTGATGATTTTAAAGCGCTTTTTTAATTTTTAAAAGATTATTACGATGAATTCGACAAGAGGTATTTCAGCAAAAAAAGTTTTAGTAGTAGGCGAATTACTTGTAGATATGATATCTGATCAGAACATTGAATCTCTTGCGGTTTCCTCACAGTTTTCTACTAATCAGGGTGGAAGTTCAGCCAATTTATGTGCGAACTTAAAATGGCTTGGTATTGATGCAGAACTTGTTGCTACCGTTGGTGAAGATAATTTAGGATCTTTTTTAATTAATGAACTTAAAACAATTGGTCTGTCAGACAAATACATACACCGTTCGGCAAACAGGCAGACAAGTGTGATATTAGTCGCTAAAAATGAACATACACCGGATTTTATTCCTTATCGCAGCGCTGATTTGGCCATAAAAAGAGTAGAAGATGCTGTCATTAATTCATCGGATATGATCCATACAACTGCTTTTGCCCTGAGCAAAGAGCCGGCCCGAACCAATATCCTTCGTGCCTTTACCAAAGCACATGAATCAGGTAAATTTTTGTCGGTCGATTGGAATTTCGCCCCCTCCATCTGGCAGGAAGATGATGGCAAAGATGTTTTCAAAAAACTGATGAAAATGGATCCGTTACTAAAAATTAGTGTCGACGATTTGGAGCGTTTCACCGGGGAAAGCCTGACTATTGAGGAAGCTGTTAAATGGCTGGATAATCTGAATGCTCAGATAATCTGCCTTACCTGTGGGAAAGATGGTGTCTGGTTTAAAACAAAAAACCAGGCCTGGCGGCATAAGCCGGCACTTCCGGTAAATTCCGTAATTGGCGTAACCGGTGCGGGAGATGCTTTCTGGTCGGGATTTCTATCGGCATTTATACACGAAAAATCCATTGATGAATGCATTAGTCAGGCGCTGGAGGTAGCCAAATTGAAAATTGAAAAACCATATCCTTTGTATAAAAAATAATCATCATACTAACTAAACTAAACTAACAGAATTCATGAAACATCTACCACCTTAAGATTCAGCGTAATTATCTGAACTAAAAAAACAAAAAATTCTAACCAATTAAATCATTCCATTATGAACATGACTCTACCAGGCAATTGGTCTGTCTCGCCTGTGAAACAGAAATTGTACGCATTGAAGAAACTTACGTTTTTAAGTTTCTTTATGGTCCTTTTAAGCACGGCAGCTTTTGCGCAAACTGTGGTAAAAGGTATAATATTCGATAGTGATAAATTACCCTTACCCAGTGCAACTATACAGGTTGCAGGAACTAACACTAAAACACAAAGTGATGCAGATGGTAAATATCAAATTACGGTACCATCGCCAACATCACGGTTAATTGTGAGTTTCGTAGGTTTCGAAACACAAACGGTAAACGTTAACAATCAAACCCAGATTAACATCACACTGGCTTCGCTAAACAACCTGGATGCAGTTGTGGTTGTTGGTTACGCGTCGGTGAGGAAAAACGATTTAACCGGAGCCGCTACAACCGTATCGGCGAAAGACTTTAATAAAGGTCCTTTAAATGCACCCGACCAGTTAATTCAGGGCAAAGTTGCCGGTGTACAAATGATTAACAATAGTGGTCAGCCAGGAGGCGCTTCTACGGTTAGAATCAGGGGTAACTCGGCAATTACAGGAACAGGACAACCACTTTATGTTGTGGATGGTGTCGCATTAGATGGCCGTTCAGCAAGACCATCTACCAGTGCAGGTATCGGAACTGCGCCTGATGGAAATCCGCTAAACTTTATTAATCCTGCTGATATCGAATCGATGGAGATTTTAAAAGATGCATCTGCAACCGCAATTTATGGTTCACGTGCCGCTTACGGTGTGGTGTTAATTACAACTAAACGAGGTAAATCCGGCGATACGAAAATTGATTTCAGCGCATCTGCAGGTGTCAGTAATATTGCCAGGAGGGTAGATGTGCTTTCCGGAGATGAATACCGTGCAGCATTATCTAAATATGGCCTGGCAAACGGAAATTTTGGCACCAGTGTTGACGCACTCGATGCGATTACCAGAACAGCATATAATCAGAATTATGCTGTCGGGATAAGTGGTGGCGCAAACGGAAATACTTTCCGTGTTTCGTTAGGTTACCAGGATCAACAGGGTATTATCAAAACAACTGATTTTAAAAAATACAGTGCTGGTTTTAACGGAAACTTTAAGTTTCTGGAAAGCAAAAAACTTGGCCTGGATGTAAACATGATTAGTAACCAGTACCTGGAAAGTATAGCGCCAATTACGACCGATGCAGGTTTTACTGGAAGTTTAATTTCACAAGCATTGTCATGGAATCCCACACAATCCTTCTATAATCCGGATGGCAGCTTGTTTATCGATTACGGTTCAACAACCATAAATCCTTTGGCTGCACTGGCTGCAAATAATGATAAAACTAAAGTAACCACCATTTTAGGAAGCGTTTCGCCTTACTATAAAATTACGCCATGGTTAGAGTATCGTATGCTGGCCAGTGTTAATTACAGCACAGGTATCAGAAGGGCTTCAACAAGGAGTACTTTAAATCTTCAGGGTATTCAGCCAGATGGTAATTTCTTAGGTGGATATGCAAGTTATTCCAATACAGAATTAATTACACAACAATTTACAAATACTTTAAACTTTAATAAGGAAATTGCAAATAAGCTAAATGTGAATATGGTAATCGGATATGAATACTCAAATTTTATAAACAAAAGTGCAGTTAATACTGCAACTGGATTTGGAAATCTTCCTTTTGATTATACCGATGCATTTGAGGCTACCCTAAAGTCAAACAGAACATTCGTAACAAGCAACGATCCTACAACGGAATTACAATCCTATTTTGCAAGGGGTATTTTTAACTATAATAATAAATATATATTAACAGCAACAATCAGATCTGATGGCTCAACAAAGTTTGGTACAAATAATAAATATGGATATTTTCCTTCATTTGCAATAGCCTGGAACATTAAACAAGAAAGCTTTTTTTCTGATGTGAAATGGGTGGATTTATTAAAAATCAGAGCGGGTTATGGTAAAACAGGTAATCAGGATTTTCCTTCAGGCTCTTCCCAACAGCGTTTTGTGTATAGAACACCTAGTAAGGCCGGCGATCCTATTCCCCAGGTAGGTATCAATAATCAGAACGATAATCTAAAATGGCAGGAAGATAAACAAACTAACGTTGGTGTAGATTTTGGACTATTTGGAAATAAAATAACGGGAAATATAGATTATTTCAATAAAACAACAAAAGATCTGCTCTATCCACAAACAGCGTTTGCTCCTGCAGAGCAAGGAAATGTAATTACATGGAAAAATTTGAATGGCGAGATTGTCAACAAAGGCCTGGAGTTGAATCTGAATGCTAATATCATCGACAAGGATAATGTATCATGGTCTTTGGGTGGTAATGTAACTTATATCAAAAATACAGTTAAAAATCTAAATGATTTAATTAAAACTGGTTCATTAAACGGTCAGGGATTAAGCGATGTAACTACTGAAGTTATTCAAAATGGCCTGCCATTGTTTGCTATGGTAACCAGACAATACAACGGTTTAGCTGCGAATGGCTTCTCTTTATATACTGATGATGGATTTACAAAATATTATGTTGGTAATCCTAATCCGAAATTTATTATGGGCCTGAGTACAAATATCAGGTATAAAAAAATATCTTTTACTGCTAATTTTAATGGAGCATTCGGCCAAAGTATTTATAATAATACCGCAAATTCTGTATTGGCAATTTCAAACTTAGGCAATAGAAATGTCTCATCTGCACTACTAAATTCGGCGATTCAGGAATCATTGGCTAATCCTATTGCAGCATCATCCAGGTATATAGAAAAAGGAGATTATTTGAAACTGGCTAATGCGACAATTAATTACAATATCGGCAACATTGGTAAAGCAATCAAATCACTGAACATTTATGTTAACGGTCAGAATCTGTTTGTAATTACAAATTACACTGGTTTCGATCCGGAGGTTAACGTAAATAAAAGTGTTAATGGGGTTCCTTCAGCGGGGATAGATTATACCGCATATCCAACAGCAAGGACATTCAATTTTGGTGTTAATTTTTCTCTATAACTTAAATTTTTTCAATATGAAAAATAAATATATTTTATGCCTGGGAGTAATAGCGATTACTTTTTCGGCCTGTACAAAACTTGATGAAGATCTGCACGGACAAGTAAATTCGGGAACACTTACTCAGGGAAATGTACCAGGGTTAATTTCTGCGACTTATATTGCAATGAGAGGCCCGTATCAGGCACCCTGGAATTGGTCTGCCTTACAGGAGGTAACCTCAGATGAAGCAATTGTACCTACAAGAGCCGGTGACTGGGATGATAATGGTGCATGGAGAGCGCTTCATTTACATAGATGGGCCGCAGATGACGGAAGAATATCCGGTGTCTTCAGGGATTTAAATAGTGTCAGTTATGCAGCTACTACTGTTTTAAGATTTAATCCTACTCCAGCGCAAGCTGCTGAAGCTCGTTTTCTTAGGGCTTTCGCCCAATTTTCTATTTTAGATGGCTGGGGGCAAGTTCCTTACCGTGAAACTGGAGAAGGTGTAACACTTCCTTCCAAGGTTAGAAATGCAGCCAATGAAATTGCTTATTTGATTAGTGAACTCACTGCTATTATTCCTGATTTACCAAATGGTCCGGCAAATGTGGCGAATAAAAATGCGGCTAAAACACTTTTAATGAAAGTTTACCTGAACAAAGGTGCTTTCTTAAACCGTGCTGCGCCAACTTTCGATGCAGCAGATATGGCTAAAGTAATCACTTTAGCTGATGAAATAGCAACTGGCGGGTACGTATTGTCAGCTAACTATTTCGATAACTTTGCCCCCACGAACAATGTTTTATCTAAAGAAAATATTTTTACTGCAGAAAATACTGCTGGAAATGACGGTAGCGATTTAGACGGTCAGTGGAAATGCACCTTACACTATAACCAAAATCCTAATGGCTATAATGGCTTCTCTTCGCTATCGAACTTTTATGACAAATTCGAAGCGGGCGATAAAAGAAGGGGTGGAGCTTACACCGGACAAACAAATGTTTCTGGCGTCAGAGTAGGCTTTCTTGTTGGTCAGCAGTTTGACCAAAATGGAGCTGCTTTAAAAGACAGGAAAGGTAATCCTTTGGCATTTACACCAGAGGTTGCCATCATCGAGCGCGATCCGAACCACCTTGAAGTTGCAGGTATTCGTGTAATTAAATATCCAATTGATTATGCCAATACGGGTTCGAAGAAACCGGATAACGACTGGGTTTATTTCCGTTACTCGGATGTTTTGTTAATGAAAGCTGAAGCGCAGTTAAGAACATCGCAAACGGCGCAGGCTTTAATATTGGTAAATTCATTAAGAACAGTTAGAGGTGCTTCAACTTTGACTAGCCTAACTCTGGATGTTTTGCTAGATGAACGTGGTCGCGAGCTTTACTGGGAAAGTTTCAGAAGACAGGATTTAATCCGTTTTGGGAAATACCTTGCAGCCTGGCAGGAAAAACCAGCCAGTGATGCTAAATATTTGTTATTTCCAATCCCTGATAATCAGCTTGGTAATCCAAACCTGGTTCAAAATCCAGGCTATTAAAATCCATTAATCCTGAAAGCCAGAGGCTGCAATTGTTAAAGATTTTCTATCCGCTAACAATTCAGCCTCTTGTTAGTTAAAATTTTTACATATTCTACAGAGCTTATGGTTATGAAAAAAAATGTACTTTTCTTGTTGCTTGCGATAGTAACATTAAATTCAAACGCTCAAGACCCATGGAAAATAAGTGCTGATAGAATCGACCCTAATAAATATTTCGGAATAACAGCTGCCAACGGCATCATTGGTATTGTTTCCTCACCACAGCCATTTAAAGTTAAAAACGTGGTATTGGCTGGTACGTTTGATACCTATGGGCGCGGTCGTGTAAGCAATTTTCTTAACGGTTTCAACTTACTGAATATGTATATCGAAATTGATGGCAGAAGGCTTGATGACCAAAATACCAGCAACATGCTGCAGCAATTAGACATGAAGCATGGGGCTTTTACAACGCAATTGCTTTATGGCAAAAAAGCGAATATTAAATACACCTATTACGCATTACGCCATTTGCCATTTACGGTTTTAATGGATGTAAGCATCACGGCGAATGAAGATTTAAAATTCACTGCGGCAAGTGTGATGGAAACTCCGGATGCGCTTCGCGATGTTGAGAATTATTATAACGAAATAGACAGGCCGCATGTTACTTTAAGCCTGCTCACCTCAACTGCGAAAAGCCCCACAGGTAAATTGCAGCTATGTGCATCGAACAGTTTTTTGTTTACAGAGCTCCATGGCAGTGAGCCAAAAATTATCCACGAAATGTGGGATAATAACAGCCATTTAATGAAGTTCAGTAAAACGCTAAAGGCAGGTGAAAGCTATACTTATTCGGTTATTGGCAGTACGATAAGTTCTGCTCAACATGCGGATCCACTTAATGAGGCAGAAAGAATGACCATTTTTGCAAAGCTTGAGGGGCACGACCGACTACTTAAATATCATAATGCAGTCTGGGATGATTTGTGGAAATCGGATATTTTAATTGATGGAGCCCCGCAAACGCAGCAGGATGTACATAGCATGTTGTATCACCTCACTTCATTCTCGCGCGCGGGAACTTCCTATTCACTTTCTCCAATGGGCTTATCAGGCTTAGGCTATAACGGACATGTGTTCTGGGATACAGATATCTGGATGTTTCCGGCTCTCCTTGTGCTTCATCCTGATATTGCAAAATCATTGATTGAATATAGATTTGAACGACTGGAAGCAGCAAAACGGAATGCTTTTTCACATGGATTTAAGGGCGCTATGTATCCCTGGGAAAGTGCGGATACAGGCGTAGAAGAAACGCCTGTTTGGGCTTTAAGTGGCCCTTTTGAACACCATATTTCTGCCGATGTTGCATTGGCCGCATGGAATTATTATTGCGTAACTCAGGATAAAGTTTGGCTTAAAGAAAAGGGCTGGCCCATTCTGTCACAAACTGCCGATTTTTGGGCAAGTAGGGTAGAGCGTAACGGACCTAACCAATATGATATCAAAAATGTGGTGGCCGCTGATGAATGGGCGGAAAATGTAGATAATAATGCTTTTACAAACGCAGCTGCCAAATTGAATTTAAAAAATGCTAACCTGGCTGCAGCAATTTTAGGCTTGCCTCAAAATAAAGATTGGGAACTGGTCGAAAAAAACATTCCCGTTTTAACCTTTCCTGATGGTGTAACCAAAGAACATGCAACTTATAAAGGTGAAGGTATTAAACAGGCTGATGTTAATTTATTAGCCTATCCGCTGAAATCGATCACAGACAAATGTCAGATTGTTAAAGATTTAGCCTACTACGAAACCAGAATTCCTGATGAAGGCACACCTGCCATGACACATGCAATTTTTGCATTGTTGTATGCCAGAACGGGAAATGCTGAAAAGGCATACAAATATTTTACCGAGGCCTATCAGCCAAATCTAAATCCACCGTTCAGGGTGATTGCGGAAACTAAAGGAGGCACAAATCCATATTTTGCTACGGGTGCCGGCGGGGTTTTACAAAGTATGCTCATGGGATTCGGAGGTCTGGATATCACGAACAAAGGGATTATTCAAATTCCCAGCGTTTTACCTTCAAAATGGAAATCACTTAAAATTACGGGGGTTGGTATGGAAAAGAAAACCTTTTCTGTTGCAAATAAAAATTAAAAATTTGTCGTTTTGAACTTGTCGAAACCAGTAAATATTCCGACAAGTTCAATTTGACAGACTCCAATAGAGTGGTGGTCTTTCCAGCGTAGGCTTATCGTGTGGACACATCTTTATTAAGTATTTTTAGGCATTTTGCTATCCAACTTTAATAAAGCAGAGACTTTAACCAAGTACGCCGTCAATCCCAGGAGCCGGAAAAATCAAAAAAACAGGTGCACAACAGTAAAAATTGCACTAACAAACCTGGAACGCAGTGGTTTTGTGTTCATAACCTAGGATTCAACTTTAAAAAACATTGAACACAAAACAGAGTGCCGCTGTTTTTTTGATGTGCTTGAGATTGTGCAAAAGGCTCATTGCTGGATTGACAAAGCGCTTTGGGTACTTTGGCGCTCCAAAGTACATTGCCACCGCGGCATAGAGCGGAAAAACCAACATTTATCTCCAAAGTATATTTTTTAAGATAATTAAAGCTTGATATTGTCAGAAAAGATGCTGACGACGCAGTAGCTACAAGATAATTGAAAATACTAACTTCTACTTGTAAAATAAATTCAGCATGACGATGGACCTAGACGAAAACGCTAAAAAACAAATGTAAATTAACAGAGGTGTGTCCACACAATAGATGTAGGCAGGAACCACGCAGTGCTCAGCGAAGCTAATCTTAAAGCTTATTGCATTAAGATCATTCATTATTTTTTGTTTTTTTTATCGGCATTCATGACGATCCTCGGGGCCTATTCAACGCGCTAAAATCCATCTGTCATTTTTATATTGACCTTTATGAAATAAATTAGCGCCAACTTGACAATTATACATTTACTTTTTCATAAGTTTCAAAAGTACGCCGTTTGTCCAGCCGAAACCGTCCTGTAGCGGGTATTCACCGCCACCACCTTTGCCCGAAGTTTCGACCACATTATATTTTTCCATTAACTTTCCGGTTTCTTTAAAAACAGCAATGTTCTGGTTTATCCATCGGGTCGTGATCGTATCGGCGAGTTGATGATAACCGTAATGGTGTAATCCCTGAATACTTACATATTGTAAAGGCGCCCAGGCGTTTGGCGCATCCCATTGCTCTTTAGTTGTAGTAAGTGTGGTAATCAGACCACCTGTTTTCAAAAAATCTTTCTCAATTCTTTCTGAAACAGCTTTTGCCTGTTGTGGTGTAGCAATTTTAAAATAAAGAGGAAATGAAGCGGCTAAGGTAATTTGATTAGATAGACGCTTACTTTTCCAGTTGTAATCTGTAAAAAAAATCTGTTTCGGATTCCAAAAGTACTTTAAAATGGCAGCTTTACGTTTATTGGCTTTTGCCGTAAACAAAGCTGCTTTAGTGGTATTTCCCGATTGTTTATTCGCTTCAGCTATCGCAATTTCCAAATTGTAAATTAAAGTATTCAAATCAACGGGTAACAAATCAGTTGTGATGATCTGATTAAAGCTTTTCCCATCAGCAAACCACCTGCTGCTAAAGTCCCAGCCAGATTCTGCTGCGGAACGTACATTGCGAAGAAAAACTGATGGGTGTTGTTTTGTTAATTTTGCAGCTTCAAAATCTTCCCGGTAAGATTCCTCACGGGGCTGGTCGCCGGCATCATAATAACGGTTTAAAATAGTTCCATCAGCTAATTTTACAGCGTGATTTGCGGCCTGCCCGTTTTTTAATGTTGCCGAACCTTTCATCCAGAAATTATACTCTTTTTCCAGCGCACCTTTGTATTCGCTTATTTTATAATCAGGATTATTTTGAGTAAGCAACTGAACCATTGCCGTAAAAAACGGAGGCTGAGAACGGGTTAAATAGTAGCTTCTATTTCCATTCGGGATAAAGCCATATTGATTAATCAGATAAGCGAAGTTATCAATCATATCTTTCATGATTTCTGTTTTACCCGCCTTTTGCAAACCTAACATCGTAAAGTACGAGTCCCAATAATAAATTTCTCTAAATCTCCCGCCAGGAACAATGTAGGGTTTTGGTAAAGGGATTAATGAGGTTTGGAACTTTGTAGCTGTATCAGGATTTCGCTTCAGAACCGTCCATAACGTATCCAAATGCTTCTCAATACCGGCGCTAATATCCGATTGGTAAATGGCATTATGATTTTCGGGCAAAGAGAAATATGTATTAACAAACGCTTTTAAATTAAATTCCTTCAAGTCTTTCTGCGATTGATAAGCAGCCATTATTTCCGAAGGTTGCATTTTAGGAATCGCATCTGCGAAAGATTTACTATCCAGATAAATTCTCGCCAATTGTACTTTCTCAAATAAATCCGGGTAGGTCGCTCTCGGACTTAATTCTTTCTGCGCAAATAACTGACTCGAGATCAATAGAAAACAAACAAACATCGTTGTTTTAAAGAAGTAGTGTTTGAGATTTTGTTTTTGCTGGCTCATATTATTATATTTAAAATTAAAGCTAATCAATTTTGGGTTTAATATTTAGGCGGTTGTGTGTAAATTGAAACGTTGGATTGAAATTTTCGTTATCTTCTAATGGTCTGCTTTTTATTTACGACGCTAATTTTAGAATAATGAAACATTACATTGCGATAATTATTGGTGCCGGCCAGGCAGGAGTACCGCTGGCAAACAGCCTCGCAAAGGCAGGAAAAAAAACTGCAATTATCGAAAGAGCGTTTGTCTTTGATTTTTGTTGCCATTTTTTGTTTTTAATGACAAGCTACAACACACCTGCTACATTTTAGGACAAGACAATTGCAAAAAACTAAATACACTTTTCCTGCTGCAATGCATTGTAAGACCGAACTGCGGTAAACGCCGGAAAGCTTGAAACAGAATAAGGAGAGCTATTGTTTGCTATGCCAGCTTTGTACTTCAATCATCTTTTTTGCAAAGCGGTGCCCCAGGCTAGTTGCCGAAGGGCCATCGAAATGGGTACTATCTCCTTTATGAACCAGGCCCTCAGAAGTTGCCAGGCCCGTAAATGGTATGTTTTGCGGTACTTTAGCAAGTTCGGCATTAATTAACGCGTATTGCGCTCTATAGCGGCCAAGTTCGCCCACAATAAAAGGTAAGTTTGGGTTGCCTACTTCTTTTCTAATGGATTTTATAAGCGTATCCAGTTGTGCCAGGTACAACCTGGCTTTCTCCTCTGAGCTGTTGGTTTCACCCTGATGCCAGAGTACACCTTTAACAACTCCACATTTCATGGCTTCCCTAATGCGAAGTAGGGCATCATCATAGGGATGGGTACTGGTAGACTTATCGAAAGCTCCCGGCTTCCATCGTTCTATTGAAGTTCCGCCAACGGCACATGGGATCAGACCGATCTTAACGTTAGCATTTGCGTTGGCCATGTCTATTCCAAAGGCTAATCCGGGGCCTACACCATCTGCTTTGGGCTTATCAAAGTGCAGCGGGTTTCTGGCAGGTAGCCATTTATGATCCTTCGTGAACGTAAAAACCCTCGGGTGGCCCTGTTTTTGAAATTCGGGTGTTATGATTCCCCTCCCAGCCATGTTCGACTGCCCAATGAGAATATAAAGTTCAAAATCAGTGTTCTGGGAAAAGCAATGGCCAGCTAGGAAAATGATGAAGCCCATGGCTAAAAATACTTTTCTTATAATATGATTGGTTATAGCTAGTGTGTACATAATTCGATTTAACTTCCTGGGTTTAGTTTCTAATTTCAATTTGGTGCCAACCAGTTAGTTTTTTGCTTTTTCGTTTTAAGATTAGCCTACTCAAATTAGCGGGCCATGACGCTGCTAATCTTGCATCATCTATTTTTTTCAGTTCAACTTCAAAATCAAATACCTGTGGATCAAAAATTAACGATATGGTTTTTCCCTGAGGGTTTCTGATCTGGAGATTTCCTTTCGCTAAGGCCGATATAGTGCCGTTGATGAGAAAACTTAATGACGAACTTGTTCTAAATGCACTCAGCTTAAAATCTTCCCTCAATTTAATAACCCCTGTCTGATGCTCAAATATGAAAGCTCTCTTCCAGGTATCTACCTGTGCCTCTTTTGGGTAGGCCGTTGACAGTTCCATCGAAAGTTTGGTGACATCTCCTTTATTTTCAAAGGATACCTCTGTGGCCTGATAACTTTTTCCGGCCTCTTGCACTGCACCATTTATGGTTGGGCAATTATGCCAATCAGACCTGGTGTTCCAAATTTTATACCGATCAGGTCCAAATGTCTGCTTGTTATATACGCCTACACCAGCATCAATAATCAGGGGGGTGCCGTCGTTGTAAACTATAAAGTTGCCGATATCGTTATGGTTATGGCTTTCTGCATTGTTACCACCTTTCACGGCAAGAAACAGGCCTGTAGCGCTTCCTTCGTTCTGTCTGGCCGTAAGTACCTGAACATCATTTAGCCAGGCATATTTTAATTGAGGTGCCGCTGGATTAAGGGATTTGAATTCATCCCTTACTGCTAAAGAATTTACAAAGCCATTGATGTTACCGAGGTCAAAAGTCTGGTCGCCGTTATTTATTTTTCTGATGTATGCTGCATACTCCAACAGCTTTTTATCTTGATATAATTTGCCAAACTTATAAACCTTCGTGGGATCCTGGGCGTTTGATGCAGTAGCATCGGCAAAATTTACATAATAATTTTGATCGATGTGGACCTTGTAAATGTAAGCACCTATCTGATGGATAAGTTCACTTTTAGAGAAATCTAACTGATGGTTGGAAAATACCGAAAGCAGGTCGATATAATCTATCAGCGCACCGCCAGCTATTCCCCAATAGGAGGGGCCTTCGTCACAGCCTCCGTCAGGGCTATACGAATTGAGGAAGATATCAACGCTTTTCATCGATTTTTCGATCATCGATTCCCGTCGGCTGGCATCATCTTCCGCTAATATGGCCGAACTGAGCACATTCGTATTGGTGAAAATATTCCAGTTGTTCATTTTTTTGCTGGTATGGAAACCCATCCACCAAAAATCGTCCCTGTTAAGGTAGGGATCGAATATGCGCTTTTTTAATTCTGCATCAATTCTTTCATTTAATAGGGGATAAGAGACACTAAATTTATCTCCAAACAAATACTTCGCATACGATAAAATCATGCCGGTATGGCTTGCAAAGAGATCAATAACAGGCTCATTTACGTCGGGCAAACCGTTACCGGCCTTTTGGAGGCTCATGTGAGCAGGTAATGCCCAGGTACTTTCTTCGCAGATGAGTCCAAGTCCATTTACAATTTCATTTAAATATCTGCCATCATTGGCCACCAGTTCTCCAATCATTAAAATGTTTAATTTGTTTCTACGGGCGAAGTAGTTATTCTCATAATTTACCCTGTTGCCTGTAGTTTTAAATTCATTAAACTGGCTTAAGGTTAATAATGTCCATGGCCTTTCTAAAGCAGCATCTGTGCCTGTAATAATTTGTTTCTTTGCATTGTCTGGCAGGGCATTAATTTGTGCCCTAAGCATTTCCTTACTGGTCTTTTTGATATGGTCAACAGCAGCGAATACCCCGGTGCTGTTTTTTGCCTGGTACAAACCGAAGATGTAGGAGCTGGTGTCCACCTGGGCCATTACTCCATAATGGCATAAAACAAGGGCTAAAAAAAGCAATTTCTTAAAGGTCATAATTAGGTTAGTCGATTTTACTAAGCGTTGGTTAGTGCTTTAAATTAATACTTACTTTTTTAACGGTTCCGGCATTTACATCTGCATCAACATCAACAATGGTTAGCTTGCCGTTGTTGAATTGTTGGAAAACACGGCCGCCAGAAACCAAATATGCGCCTTTTTTCATTACAAATCTTACCCTGCAGCCAGGAAGTTCGACTGGTAACTTATTTCCAATTACGGCAACATTACTGGTGGCTAACCCAGCATTGTTAGACTTAAATGTGAGCGTTAAGTTCAGTTTAATCTTGTTATAGGCATCGGTAGGGTTGGAGCAGAAGCGTAGAGGGTCGGTATAAGTGAATTTTTCTCCATCAATGCGGATAATGCGGAAAAACCCAAGAATTTGTTCCCATCGGTGATTTTCGCCACTCCTGCACACTACTCCTGGTCTAATTCTAATGGTAGGTGTTTTGCCCAGCGTATCTACGTGGGGCGTGTGGATATGTCCATTCACAATTAAGCCAATTTTTTGTTCGTTGAGGAAGCCGGTGTCAGCCCGATCATGACGATGTTGTGCCATAATCCGCAACTGGCCAGGTCCGTTAAGAGCCAGGAAATTTCGAAGTATTTTGCCTTGCAGGCCCGACATCGGTTTTTTATTGGGAATGTCTTTCTCCTGATCTCCCAGATAGTCGTCGATAAACATAAACCTGGTGCCTGCATAGGCGAGTCCAGAAACCCTAATGCCGCATAAAGCATTCCATTGGGCAGCTTTAGCGGGATGGTCATCTTCATTCATCCCATAAAAATCGTGGTTTCCCGGAACCGAGAATACCGGAGCATTGATATATTGCACACCTCTGTAGCCTTGGGCACCCTCAAAATAGTTTCTGTATTTTTCTTCTATGGTGGGCAGTTTGGTGTATCCCTTAATAGTATCGCCACCCCAGCCGCGGGCATCCTTATTAAATCGGGTATAGTCATGGATCAGATCTCCGGTTACAATAACAAGGTCGGGTGAGATGATGTTGGCAACCGTAATAAACCGGTCCATTAGCTGCAGTTCTTCAGCAAAGCCATTATCGGCAGATCCAACCCAGTTACGGGAAATATGCGTATCGGTGATATGGATAAAGCTGTGCTTCGGAGAAAATTGCTTAACCAGTTTAACCGATCGTCGGGAAATTTCAACTTCTCCTGCGGCATAGACCATAAGGTCATACATATCTTGCGGACGGCCTTGCGGTACAGTTACCCAGATCTTATTGTTGGTGTACATGGTGGTATAGGTATCGTATTCGAACCTCCCTTTGGATATTGAATCTATCTTTAACAAAACCCTGCTATAAGGACCTTTGAGTACAATGGAATCAATTTGATGCTGGGCCTTATTATTGTACAGGATATGAAATTGTGTTCCCGTTTTTACGATGGCAGGCGAGGCCCGAAAAGGGTAGACGATTCCTCCCGCCGGGATAAAAACCTGAGCAAGCCCATTTTTGCTTACCAGCAAAAGGAAGGTAAAAAGTAAGTATATGCTAATTTTTAGTGTTCTCATGGTACTATCGTAATTTCTATTTCCTTTAAAAGTTCTTTTTTGGAATTTATCCGGTTATTTGATGTGGCAAATACAGCTTTATAAACACCAGGTTTGGTGTAAATGTATTTGTAAACTGATGGCAGGGTTTCAGAAATGCCCTTGATTGGAATGCTTTTATCTGGCCCTAGTATAATTGTATTCAAATCTACAGCTTTACTTACTGCCCAGAAGTCGGTTTCCACCAGTTTTCCTTCATTTGTAATGTTGCCACGGAAAACAATCTGTCCATTACTCTGCGTAATCGAACTTCTGTTTGGCTCAATTATTGGCCCGGACTGTACCAGTGTCCAGGCTGCAGTTAATTGATCAATTGCTGCATTTTTTCCTAATTCTGTTACCGTATTAAGGGCCAAATCCCTAATGGTCCATGTCCTTTGCGTGCCGGTCGCCGCATCCTGAGGTTTTGTAACGTAACGAAATGCAACATATAAAGGTTTGGTTCTATCGGTAACCAGGGTTGATAAATCTAGTGTGCCGGAAGGAGCATATACAGCGTTTGCAGAACCTAAGGTGACTAAATCTGTAACGTTTTTAAAATTTCCTGCCCTTATAGATTCCATATCAAATTTTCCGTTAAAATCTGAAGATAGATATACACTAAGCTGATTCGCCTGGTTTCCATTCTGAACCCGTGACTGAAAAGAAAGAGAAATGGATTGAATATCTATTTTCCTTCCACCGATGAATGAATAATTGTTCAGGTACTCTCCAGAGTAAAAGGAAACAAAATCCGGATCGCCATCTAACTTGAAAATAACCGTGTCGCCCAATTTAAAAGTGGTTTTATTAACGGTAGCGTTGAATTCAGGCATATCTACAGTCTCCTTTTTACAACCAAGGAAAAGCAGTACCAGTAGTATCGCAAGTTTTCCTGTTAAATATTTTGTTTTCATGTCCTTTTATTTAATATCCTGGATTTTGTCTCATTAAACTATTTAAACTTAACTCTAGTGTTGGAATAGGCAATAGCAGATTACGGGCTTTTACATTGGTGTAACCCGTTGCACCATACTGAAGATTGGTAGGCGCATTGTTTAGGATGTCATTTTCTACATCCTTCATCACGTTGATAAATATTCCCCATCTAATCAAATCGAATTTGCGAAGTGCTTCATAGCACAGTTCTCTGGAACGTTCATCCTGGATTATTGCGCGAAATTTATCTTTATTAGGAGCATCTACGGCAGTAAAGTTTCTCGCTTTAGCCCTGGTTCTTACTTCATTTAATGCATCAAACGCTAATTTGGTCGGTCCGTTCACTTCATTTTCAGCCTCAGCGTACATTAGCAATACATCGGCATAACGCAATAGCGGAAAGTTTGTTGGTCCGAAATCGGGATTTCTTTGAACCGCTATTTCATCCTGGATCCGCCACTTTCCGGTATCTCTGGCGTAGATATCTGTTGGCAGAAATGCTAAGGTATCTGCTAAATTGCCACTAGTGATTACCGGAAAATAATAGGTTGCGATATTTCTATTTTTACGAACATCATGGGCATCATCATATTTGCGGTACAATACTGCAGTTGCACCCACTTCGGCATAGCCATATAATTGAGGAGATGTATTACGCACCGATAGCTTTTTAGCAAAACCACCACCCGGATAGATTGGATTTGACAATCCATTTCCTACAACTTCAACCTCCCATAAATTCTCGTTAATATCATATTTATCCTGTGTATGATTAATGAAAATTTGCGCGTAATCAGGATTTAATTTGTGTACACCCGATTTAATAACCATCTCCGACCATTTTCTGGCCTCCTCAAACTTCGACACATCATTTAAAGGCGCGCCGGCCATTTTTAGGCAAACTCTTGCCAGGATGCCTTGAACAGCTGTTTTGCTCACCCTTCCGGAAAATCCATAATCTTTGATGTTACCTACCAAACCTTCTGCCGTGATCATATCGCCCAGGATCTGGGCATATACCTCTTTTTGTGGCGTACGGGCATGATCTACTTCTAATCCGGAAAGGGTAGGCGTCAGGATCAATGGTACATCGCCCCAATTGTGTACCAACTGGAAATAAAAGAATGCGCGCAAAAACAAGGCTTCACCTTTAATTCTCCCTCTAAGCGTTTCATCCATTACAGGCTTATTGATATTAGCCAACAACAAATTAGCGGAGTTAATTCCAGTATATAAAGAACTCCAGGTAGTGGTAATGGTGTTATTAGAACCATCGGCATTATAAACAATCGGATCTATCTTAGCTGCTGATCTTTTATAAAATGCCTCATCGCTGCCAAAGGCCAAATCAAAAACCAGGTTTCTACCATATACACCTCTGTTATTAAGTTGGCTATAGATACCTGTAAGTGCCTTGTCGAGGTCGCCAGCAGACAAGAAATAGGTTTCTGGGGTGGTAAAGTCTTTAGGTGCTACATCAAGGTATTTTTCACAGGATGTTACCGTTAACATGATGATGAGCAGAGGGAATAAATATTGTATTTTCATAACTGATAATTAAAAAGTAAGGTTTGCACCAAATGTTATTGTTCTGGCACGTGGATAAACAGACCAGTCGAATCCTGGTGTCAGGGCAGAGTTATAGGCCGAAACCTCAGGATCATATCCCTGATATTTGGTCCAGGTATACAAATTCTGTGCTGACAAATTAAACCTTAAGGATTTTACTCCTATAGATTTCATTAATTTAGCAGGCAGCTGATAACCGAGGGAAACTGTTTTCAAACGTAAAAAAGAGGCATCTTCAATCACTCTGCTGGAGTAGGCATTCGGGCCATATCCACCTGTTCTATAATAAGTATTGTTTGGGTTTTCCGGCGTCCACCGGTTGGCATAAGTTGCAAACATGTTTTGCGACGAACGGCCAAAACCTTCAAATACGATTCTATTTGCATTCAATACTTCATTTCCGTAAGAAAATTGGAAGAATACGTTCAGATCGAAACCTTTGTACGTAAAATTATTAGAAAAACCGCCGATGAAATCAGGGTTGGGATTACCAATTACGGTATAATCACTTGTATTGGCAATTCCATCGCCATTAAGGTCGCGGTATTTGATATCGCCTGGTTGAATATCTTCGCGGTCGTTACCATTTGATGCGATTTCGGGTTTGAGCAGGTATTTTCCTGAAGGAAGTTTATTAAAATCTGCATATTGATAATTACCTTCCCAAATTAATCCATAAAACATGCCTATGGGTTCTCCAATTTTAGCCATATAGGCTGGCAAATTCCTATAGTTTGTATCCCAGTTAATTTGGCTAACCAATGCTGTTTGATTTTGCGTTAGTGCAAGTACCTCATTACGGTTAAATGCGATGTTGAAGTTACTAGACCAGCTGAATGTTTTATTCCTGATATTTGACGCTTCTAAAGTAAACTCCAGGCCCCTGTTTCCTACACTACCAATGTTCTTAAAAGAACGATCAAAACCTAGTGAAGGCGGCAGGGTCGCATTGAGTAATAGGTCTTTAGTGGTTTTTTTATAGGCATCTACATTTAAGTTTACACGATCTTTAAAAAAAGATAACTCCAAACCTAAATCTGTTTGAATAGTGGTTTCCCATTTCAATTTATTATTGCCTAAATCTGTTGCAATCACTCCTCTTGATATTCCATTGTTAAAGGGATAGATTCCGGAGATAGACTGGAAAAGCGTAGACATATAAGCAAAATCACTTACCCTGTTATTACCAGTTGCACCTATTGTTGCTCTTAATTTTGCATCCGAAATAAATTTCAATGGTTTCATAAATTTCTCCTTACTAAAGCGCCACGCAATCCCACCTGACGGAAAATATCCGGTTTTATTCCCTTTGGAAAACTTAGAAGAAGCATCTGCCCGCATAGATAGGGTTGCTAAGTATTTAGATCCATAATTATACTGAACCCTGGATAAAAACGAAACAAGCGTATTATCGGTAGCGCTTGATGAAATGCTGTTTGGTACCCCTTCGTCTAAACCATAAACCCCAAGAGCTTCGTTTGGAATAAAGTTAGCCGTTGCACCAAAACCACTGGCACTTCTGCCTGAGATTTCAAATACACCAATTGCATTTAACTGATGATATTTTCCAAATTTCTTATCATAAGTAACCTGATTCGTGTTGACATAATTATTTACTTCAGAAAATGAAACTGAGCCGCTCACTCCACTTGCCTGGCCTTGTGGAGTTAAGGGACTTCCGGCACGTGTACCGGAACCGTCGAACGAATTTAACCTTGTCATTTCACGTGTGATACTTCCACCTACCTTAAACTTAAAATCGTTTAAGGTGTACTCTCCGTATGCATTGGCACTTAGTGAACTTCCGATCCTGTCGCGGAGCATATTTTCATAGTTCTTAAGGGGATTAAACCGCTTATCATTCACAATATCAACAGAAAGATCAATGTCTTCTTCTCCGACATCAACTCCCGGGTTTCCATTTACAGGTCTATATCCCCATACACTATACATCAATGCTTCAGATAAAAATGAACCTGAACCTGGAATAGGTGAACTGCCGAATTGCTTATTATGGCTATAATTGATGTTCCCCGCCAGCATGAACTTATCAGAAACGCTCTGGGTTATGCGCATACGTCCCTGGTAACGCTGGTAACCTGAAGTCACCAAAACGCCCTCCTGATCTAAATAGTTGCCTGAAAATGCATATTTGGTACCCTTTGTTCCACCGCTGATGGACAAACTGTGGTTTTGTTGTGCTGCACTCCTAAACATACGGTCTTGCCAATTTACAGCCTCTACATTACGATAAGACTCAAGAGAAGGACGATCTGCATTAATATATAATAAAGGAGCGAGATCTGGTATCCTTTCGAAGGAATACTTTACGAATTCGTAAGCATCAAATACCTCCATGCGCTGAATAACCTTTTGAGCACCATAACTGCCATCGTAAGCGATCACCGCAGTTCCCTCTTTACCAGATTTGGTGGTGATAATAATTACTCCATTGGAACCCCTGGCGCCATAAATTGCCGTAGCCGCGGCATCTTTTAGTGTTTCAATCGATTCAATATCATTTGGATTGATATTGTTGTTATTTGGATTTTCGATTGCAAAACCATCAATTACATAAAGTGGGGCATTTGTGCCTGTAATTGAATTTGCTCCGCGAATAATAATATTGATGTTCGACCCAGGCTGGCCGTCAACTGAGGTTACCTGAACACCTGCAATACGACCGGCCAAAGCTTCTTCGAAAGACCTTACCGGTGCTTTGTTCATGTCGGCCACATTCGCTGATCCAACAGATCCTACTAAATCTCTTTTTGCAACAGTACCGTAACCGATTACTATCATTTCATCCAGTTGTGAAACACTTTCCCTCAGCCTTACATCAATTATTTTTCTACCTGAGACGGCAATTTCCCTGGTATCATAGCCAATGGATTTGAAGATCAATATATCGTTACCATTAGGTACTTTTATCGTGTAAATTCCAGCGTTATCTGTCACCACAGCAAGAGCAGTTCCTTTCAATTGTACAATCGCCCCTGGTACCGGGCGGCCTGTGGTGTCTGTTACAGTTCCCCTGACTTCAATGGCTAATGACGGCGCCACTTTCTTTTCTTTAATGATTACTGTTTTTTCTTCGATGATGAAGGTAAAGGGTTGTCCTGAGAGACAGCTTTCCAGTGCATCGGTTAGCGACACATTTTTGATGTTCACATCAATTGGCCTGGCCTTCTCCAACATTTGAATGTTGTATATAAAATGATATCCGGTTTGTTTCCTAATGTCGGCCAGTATTGTGGCTATCGATGCCTGTTTAAGGGAAAGGCTTACCCGCTGTGCGAAACCAGCGGCTGAAACGTGCAATAGAAAGGCGATTAGGAAAAGGATTGTTAATTTAATGCGCATAACCCACTGTGTTTTATAGAGCTTTGAGGTACCTGATAAAGCAGGATTGTTTCGTATGTAAAAATTCATACATTTGATATGTTTTGTTTGGTTTGAATTTGTTATGATGGCAATATTTAAGGCTTTCCAAAGCGATTGGCCAGGAGTGTTCGAAGCACTTCTGGTTTTTTTGGCTTAGCCGGTCGATTGTAATGTTATGGCATAACAGTTACCCTCCTTCCTTCTATTTTAAAATGAATACTTCCGGTATATTCCAACATCCTGAGCACTTTTGCTGCTTCATCAAATCGGGATACTGATCCCGTAAAGCGCTGGTCAACGAAATTCTTGCTATAGTTAACATCAATATTATACCAACGGGATAATTTTCGCATAATGCTCTTTATATCTTCTTTAGTAAACTGGAAATATCCCTGTTTCCACGCTATCGCCTCTTCCAGGTCTGTTTTTTGAACAGTTATTTGGTGGCTTTCTATATTAAACAAGGTTTGTTCTCCGGGTTTGATTAATACAACATTATTTTCGGTAACCACTTTGACTGATCCTTCCATCAGCGTTGTTTTGGTGAGGGTCTCATTGGGATAACTACTCACATTAAAATGTGTTCCCAACACTTCTACCATCTGTCCCTGGCTGATTACCTTAAATGGCTTGTGTTTATTAGCTGCCACTTCAAAGTAGACTTCCCCAACAATTTCCACGGTTCGTTCAGCAGCACCAAAAATGTTTGGAAATTTTAATGAAGATTCCGCGTTTAGCCAAGCTCTTGTACCATCGGGAAGCTCAATCTGATATTGGCCACCACGAGGTGTTCTTAAGGTATTATAGCTGACTTCGGGACCAGAAGATAACGCATTGGTGCCATTAAATGTTAATTTGCCACCTCCCAATTGTGCCACCATGGCTCCGTTCTTAGCTGTCATTAGCCCGGCTTTTGCATTGGATAATGGTATAACCGTTCCATCTGATAAAAGCAGTTCGGCCTGATTTGTTCCTGGCATTATCCTGGAAATGCTGACCGGCTTTTGATTATTGCGTTGTTCATTTGAATGATAGAAGAAAAGGCATATTGCCAGGCAGGCCGCGGCGCTCGTGATCACTAACCAATTTAGTCTTCTAGGTGGCTGGCTGGCTTTTCTTAGTTCCTTCCAGATATTGTTGTCCAGTTCCGCGTAGTCTGGGTGGCCGGGATCTTCAGCCGAAGCTGCCGTAGAATTATACCAGGATTCGACGATGGTACGTTCTTCTGGTGTACAAGTATGGTCAAGGTATTTCCTAATTAATTCTTCTGGTGTGCTACTCATATCTATCCGAATGTCGGTGTTATAGGTAGAGTAGGTTAACTAAAACGAAAGTGGTAGCCGAATTTGATTTTTTTTTCTACAGCCAAAAAACCAGTTAAAGACAAATGCTTCCCAGTTTCAGGCGTAGGATCTTAAGTGCGTTATAGATCTGCTTTTTAACGGTCTGGTCTGAGATATCCATTTGCATGCTGATTTGCTGATAGCTGAAATGAGATTTTCTGCTGAGTTCAAACGCTTCGCGCATTTTTGTAGGAAGCATGGAAATTTCATGCTCGATTATTCTGCTCAGTTCATTTTCTCTTACCGCATGATCTGTGGTGTATTCACCTTGTTCTATAAAGTCTCCCAACGATTTCAGATGGTCTTTACGCACTTTTCTTTTATCGATTAGATCAAATACCTTGTACCTGATCATGCCATATAGATAGGAGCTGAGCGAGGTTTCTATATTTAGCGCTGGTGCCTTATTCCAAAGCGTCAAAAACAAATCCTGTATCAGGTCTCTAGCTTCTTCATCATTGGATAACATCCGTCTGGCATGACGAAACAGCATAACCCAGTAACGGCAATATATTTCCTGGTAAGCTGTTTGGTCACTGAGTTTCAACAGTTTTATCAACTCACCGTCAACAAGATCTTTATAAGCAGTTGCACGGTATTCCATATTAACTTCAGCTTTTAGGCACGAACAAAGATAATTCGGCTATGTTAAGCTATAATTAATAAATGATAGGGGTTTTATTAACTACCGGATTATATTTAATTGAGATATACCTTTGAAAACTGATGGTTTGCGCAGTTTGGTTGGTTAGCAAATGGACACATCAATCACTGGTTTTCTTGCCGCAGTGCATATCAGCAGTGAAGTTGGCTTTCATGTTGCAAAATTTTTACCAGTTCAGGCAGGGCAAAACAAAATCGGTGCAATTGATAGTATGAATTGGAAGATGACGAGTTAAAATCTTAAGTTATGGCGAAAATATTCATCACAGGCCCGGCCGATGGGCTGGGTTTATTGACAGCAAGGCAGTTGATTTAGGTAGGAAAATTAATCCGTGAATTGTCCTGTAACTGCCCTGATTGTTGTCTTGTAATACCTCAGCCTGCTACGTTCCTTTGTATCATAGAAATTAATGACAGCATAAGCTAAACAGCTTTGTTTAAAACAAAAGGAATTATGAAAACTGTATTGATTACCGGGGCAAACAAAGGAATCGGATTTGAAACTGCCAGGCAACTGGCCCAATTAAACTACTTTGTGTACTTAGGCAGCAGGAACAATAAACGTGGACTTGAAGCCATTCAAAAGATGAATGATCTCGGCATAACGAATGTAGCAAATATTCAAATTGATGTTGCCGATATAAATTCTGTACGCCAGGCGAGGCAGGAGCTGGAGGGTAAAATTAGCGCGTTAGACATTTTGATCAACAATGCGGCGACAGGTGGGGTATTACCTCAGGATTTCTCTACCCTTGATTTAAAAAACTTACGGGAGATTTTCGACACCAACTTTTTCGGTGTTATACAAACCACCCAGGAGTTCCTGCCATTGCTGCGAAAATCGGAGCGATCATCCATTATCAACGTTTCCAGTGAAGTGGGTTCACTCACCGCGCTGAGCGCACCGGGAGGAAACCCCAGCCGGGATAAATTCCATGCCTATGGTTCTTCTAAAACCGCACTGAACGCATTCACCGTAATGCTGGCAAACGAACTTCGTAACAGCGGCATCAGCGTTAACAGTGTCACTCCTGGTCATACCGCTACCGACCTTAACCAATTCCAGGGAACCAGGACGGTAGAACAAGGTGCCATGCCAATTGTTAAACTGGCCACTGGTCTTGAGCATGGAATTACGGCTAAATTCTTTAAAGAAGGGGGCGAGGCCTCCTGGTAATTCACCAACAAGGAACTACAAGCATGATATCACAGTGGTTTGCCTGATCAAGCTTCCTAAAGTACAGGTGACAAAGATTGCTCATTCAAACGCAGATAAACTCCTGAATTTAAAGATATAAAGTAATTTTGTATTAATGAAGAGCATTCCAGTAGATCAGTTGCAAAATAAGACCAATACAGGTCTTCAGGTCATCGCTTTTAAAGCTGATGACAAACCGCATCAAAACCAGATTTATGATGTTCACAGGGATGATCATTATATATTTTTCATTCTAAAAAAAGGTTCAGGAAAACTCAGGGTTGAATTTCAGGACATCACCGTTCCTGCCGGGCACATTTACTATGTATTGCCTTCACAAATTCATACCAAAGTACAGGGCGACCAGGCCGAAGGCTGGTTCCTTGCTGTAGACACTTCATTAATTGCGGGCAGCTTAAGAGATGTTTTTGAGAACAGGCTGAATCTCCAGTTACCCGGTAAATTATCCAAATACGAATTAACCCAATACGAAACCCTGCTTGGCCTTCTGCATAATGAGTTTACCCAGCGGCAAGGTAATCCATATTACCTGCCGATTATCCACGCCCTTGTCCAATCGTTTTTGGGAATGGCCGCCAGTAGCTATAATTCTTCAGACACCATAGCAAATAAACATACCCGCTCAGCGGAAATCGCCCGGAAGTTCAAAAATCTACTTTCAATAAATATAAAGGCCATAAAAAATCCATCTGCTTATGCTTCAATGCTTAATATATCAACAGGTCACCTAAATGAGGCGATAAAGGGTGTTACAGGTTCAACGGTAAGCTATTGGATACAGCAGGAAGTGTGCACTGAAGCTAAATGTTTATTGTATCATAGCGACGCGGATGTGAAAGAGATTGCTCATGAATTAGGATTTAATGATTACGCTTATTTCATTCGCGCTTTCAGAAAAGTGTGCGGAATCTCTCCTTTAAAATTCAGATCGCTTAACCGGAAGTAAAAAACCGGCACTTGCAGTTAGGGAGTCTGTTGTCATTTAAGAGAAACCATTTTAGGCTTATTTTTAAATTCTGCTACCATTTGCCATCTAAATACTGGTATGTTATTTATAACATATTTATATATACAGTTAACAAGCATTATATTCCATCTGAATATCACTTTCTATAATATAAAATTCCAGTGTGTAATTAAAGATGAACAAAGGCCTTTTATTGGTAGTTATAATTTTTTTATTTGCTTGTAGGAACGATAGAGGCAATCAGAAAGTTGGCAAGGTATAACCAAAAAAGGGGTTGAAGTGTTAAATTGAACTTTTGTGCTTCTATCAAAATTTGTATATTTACTTAACTAAAGGCATCAAATTCCGCCCTTCGGCAATAACTGCCAAGTTACAGGCAATTCTACAGAACATGCTATGAGAAAAACATTCTTACTGATTACAATTGGGCTTTTATCATTTAATCTCACATTTGGTCAGTCTGCGCAATACAAGCAACTTGACAGCTTATTTAACGCGCTTTTTAAGCAGAAAATGTTCAATGGAAATGTGCTGATTGCAGACAAAGGGAAAATGATATTTGAAAAAAGTTATGGTCTTGCTAATGAGAAAACCGGACAAAAACTTAATCACCAAACCATATTTGAGTTGGCATCTGTTTCCAAACAATTTACGGCGATGGGAATTGTTTTGTTAGAAAAACAAGGAAAACTGAACTATGACGACAAAATTTCAAAATATATTCCCGAATTAGCTTTTTACGGAAACATCAGCATCAGAAATCTACTTAATCACACAGGCGGGCTTCCTGACTATATGGAGATTTTTGAGGAAAAGTGGGATAAAACAAAATTTGCTACCAATCAGGATATTGTAGATGTCTTCGCGAAATACAGACCAAAAGTTATTTTTCAACCAGGCGAAAAATATCAGTACAGCGATACAGGTTATACTTTATTAGCGTTGATAATAGAAAAAGTATCAGATAAGACATTTGGAAAATTTTTGAGTGAAAACATCTTTCAACCCTTAAAAATGAGAAATACGTTTATCTATAGAAGTAGATTTGAGCCAAAAAAAATAGAGAATTATGCTCTTGGTTATGTTACAGATAGCTTAGGACACAAAGTACTTCCCGATAGTTTTGGAAAAGAATTTTACACGTATTATCTGGATGGAATAGTGGGTGACGGAACCGTAAATTCTACAACAGCGGATCTGTTAAAATGGGACAGAGCACTTTATACCAATAAATTGGTAGATGCAAAAGATAAAGAACTCATATTTAATTCTGCAAGAACCAACGATGGAAAAAAAACTCATTATGGATTTGGTTGGTTCGTAGGAAATTCGAAAAAATATGGCAAAATTGTCTATCATACCGGAGGTTGGCCAGGGTATTCCACTTATATAGAAAGGCATTTAGATAATGATAAAACGATAATAATCCTGCAAAATCATTCGGAAGCAAAAATAAATTCATTTCTGCAAAAAGTAAGAACGATATTGTATAATTAATCATAAAAAAAGAAAATGTATACTTTTTAAGGGAAGACCAGGATCGTTGCCTCATCTAACTTTTAGCTTTTAACCATTTCAAATACCCGGTATTTCTTTAGGTACCTGAAAAATTCTAAAATTTTAGAAGGTACAATTTCACCTTTCTTACCAGAGCCTTAATTCCGCGTTTGTAAAAAACAAGATCCCGTTTGCCCTTTAATTTTGATCATTCCATTCCTGACAGCCATAATTTTAGTATATTAGGATAATCAAAAGGATGATCACCCAACTCAATCCGTCTTATTAAAAATCTCCAAAAAAAATATTCCAAATTCCACCTTCACGCCACATTTACCCCACGTTTAGGCCACCTTCCGGCCAGGCTTGCGTGGTACTTACTTGCACACTACTTCAACCTTACTTCGGTTGAGTTGTAGCCCTGGTGTAGGTCAGGTAGGTCAAAGATTTACCTCGCTTTAAATTGGCAGGTTAACAATAGCTCAAAAACAGATAAGGAGAAAGTTAGCCAAAGGTATTGTTGGTGTATAGCTGTGTCGGAGAAGCCCGGGTAAAAAGGGCAATAAACGGCTATTCGGGATTTTAGCATAGTAATCCTTTTTAAATAAAAAATCCTGCAATGAGCGTTGGAGGATTTCTGTGATACCCGCTGGGATTTGCACCTTGATTAAATATCAGCGATTATTCATTATCTAGGAGATTTTGGATTTGATAATCACCGAATGACTCACCTTTTACTTGTATCTTTTAGTTGCAATTGCTATATTTTAAATATACTAAAATTAAGTTTAAATTCAATTTAAGATTTCTCAATGAATTCCTTCCAAGACAGCAACAACGCCTCTAAGTATGCAATAGGCACTATTTTGTTTTCATTAAAGTATATGTAATCTTCCCCTAACTAGCTACGTTCAAAACTAAAGAATTCCAATTCATATTGCTGTTATTATCTTGCTGTAATGTGGGAAACTGGGGCTTGTTCAGCGTTGGGAGTTTTCATATATCAATAAGAATTCTACAGGTGTCAGATATTCCTAAATTTATAAAATACTACATTTATTTATGTAGCTGTTCTTAGGGAAGATTACTTTTTATGGTTTCTGTCGGTCTCTTTTTTTGTCCAAACACTACGACCGTATAAAAAGTTAAAAGGATAAGTAAAAAGATTTTATTCATATTACAGAATAAATGGCATAAATCAGGCGTATTTTTTTGGAAAAATACAGGTTTCAATTGGACTGAGAAAATTGATTGAAAAATACTTTTTCAAGACTGAATAGCGTCAGTTGATCCGCTGATTTTGTTCTAGTTAAACATTTTGTTAACAAAAACGACTTGAGCGGTTGCAATAGATCGGTCACACTTGAAATAATATCAAGAAAAATATCAGCATATTGGATGTGAGAAGACTAAAGCTACTGCTATAGCCTATAAAAAAGCCGTCCCTGCAATAAGTCATTATATATAGAAAATGTACTATCCTGTATAGCAGATTTGATAGATTTTTATAAAAACAATAAATATGAATAATTATTTATTGTTAACCTCAAAATAAAAAAAAAATGAAAAAAGTGTTATTAACCACCGTACTGTTTTTCTCTATCATGGCAGCGTCTTTCGCTAAAACAAGGTACACTTTTCACACCACTTGTGGTACTACTGTACAAATCATCAGTGATCAAAATTGGAGTGATGCTACACTAACTTCAATGATGAATGGGATCAATGAGGCTGACTGTAATGAAACTCCAGGCTCGGTAGAGATTATCCGTTAATTTACCCATGTTTCTTCGTGGCTTCAAGGCCATGAAGAAATTTTATTTTTTTTTAAATCTAAGAGGGTAACTATTTGAGGTGCTGGTTATTCCGAAAAAAATAAATACCGATGTTAAAATCATTTTTTCTTGGCTTGATAATTCTCTTAACGGCTCAAATATCTTTTGCACAGTCTAAAGATAATGATCGGTTTGAATGGAGCGCCCAATATAAATTCTATTTCAAAACAGATAGTATGCAGTCTCAACCAAACTCTGAATATATGCTACTGATGTTTAATCAGCAAATTTCAGGTTTTAGGTCTGTATCCAGATTCCTCCTTGACAGTATTAGGAAAACAAGTAATTATAAAGAAAGGCCTCAAAGTGAGCGTGTTGCCATTGGAATGAAATACCCGACCAATTTTGAAGAGTATATTTTTACTGACCTTAACAAAGGACAAGTTACCGTTACCACTGTTGCTAATTTAAGTGTTCCAACCAGTCCTCAATATACTGAGTTTGTATCGCCTAAATGGCAAATCAAAAACCAGACAAAAAGAATCAATAACATTTCTTGTACAAGGGCGGAGACTGTTTTATTTGGACGCAAATGGATTGCTTGGTATGCTAATGATTATACTTTTCCCTTTGGACCATATAAATTTTATGGTTTGCCAGGATTGATTATAGAAATCGCTGATGCTACTGGTAGCTATCGATATGAACTTGTAAAGTTTAAAAAAGAGCAAATTATTTATCCCCGGGTTCCAGTGGACAATGTGCTAAAAGTTAGCAAAGCGAAGTGTTTGGAATTGTTTCGTACCGGAAAATATACAACAGCAATGTTTAAAAACGTTCAAATTGAAGGGCGCGGTCCTGAGTATTTTAAGCGTATGCAGGATGGCATGGACAAAAAGCGTAAGAGGGATAACAATCCTATAGAATTACAGCCGTAACCTTTGGGAATTCAGTAGCGCAATGTTCAGATGTACCCTTTTTCTGCTTATATTTCTATTTTCATTTTTAGCTAGAAGTCAAACTGTCGTTTCGGGAAGGTTATTTTCACCGAGCGGGGAGCCAATTCCGCACGGATCAGTTAGTGTAATGGTACCCGCTGACAGTGCAGTGATTTCATTCGTATTAAGCGATTCAGAAGGTAGGTTCAGACTTTCTTTCATCTCAAAGGTGAAGAAATTGCAATTGGTTATAAAAGCAATGAATTATGAAACCTTTTATCGATCGATTGAAAACCAAACTCAACAGTTAAATTTTAGTTTACGGCAAAAGGTGATTGAACTTGCAGAGGTTGATGTTCGAAAACCACCAATTGTAAAGAGAGGCGACACTTTAAGTTATGATTTAAATTCTTTTGCAAGCTTACAGGATCGTACTTTAGGAGATGTTCTTAAAAAAGTACCTGGTATAGAGGTGAGTGCTAATGGCCAGATTAGATATCAGGGGTTGGCCATTAATAAGTTTTATGTAGAAGGAAAGGATTTAATGGCTGGCAACTACGGAATTATAACGAATTCTCTACCAAATATCGATGTAGATAAATTGGAAATACTCCCAAACCATCAACCCATAAAGCTCCTAAAGGATAAACTGTATTCGCCGCGGGCCGCCATCAATATCAAACTGAGAAAAAATGTAACGACAACCGGAAGAGGGGAAATTGGTGGTGGATTAAGCCCACTCGCATGGCAAACTAAGCTTACACCGATGCTGTTTAGCAAAAAATACCAGTCGTTATTGAACTACAAATCAAATAATATTGGAGAAGACATCACTAAAGAAATGAACAATCTGGGTGTAATTGATGTTTCGGAGGGCATAACTAAAGAAAACACAGATAATAAGTGGATCAGCATCTCTCAAACTGTTCTGCCAACGATAGCTCAGGAGCGATATCTATTTAACCGGACACATGTCGCATCAGCCAACCTATTGTTTAACCTGACTAAAAAATTGGAGCTAACGGGAAGTGTAAGTTATCTGAACGACAGAATTGAGCGCGAGGGAGGGCAAGAAACGATTGTTAACCAGTATGATTCTTCTGGAAATCAGCAAGGTATCATTTCATATGGGCGTTCAAATTTAACACGATTGGCTAAACAACAAGTAAACGCAAGGCTCATTTTGACACAAAACACTGACAGCAATTTTTTAAAGAATATTTTGTTTTTCCAATATAATAGATCCAGTGATATTGGAAACATTAGGATTGGTAAATCTTCAATTGCACAGTTTCTTGCCTCCCCTGAATATGTGCTGCAAAATTCTTTGAGCTCGATTATCCCAATCGGAACCAAGAAAAAATATTCAGTCAATTTACATTCGTACATCAATTTTTCTAATGTAAAGCAGCATTATCAAGTTTCACCTTTAACTTCATTGTATTTCCCGGGTATATCTTTCGTAAAGCCAGATCTGCTAATTCAGGAGCTCTATCTAAAAAAAATTGAATCAAAAAATACATTGTCATCATCACTTTCCTTCAATGATATTACTTTGACACCAAGGTTCGGTTTACAAGCTGATCGAAGTTTGCTTCGTTCAGGAATTTCGGATATCAACATTGCTCAAAATGGAGCAGATCGATACATCAACAATATCAGTTATACCATTTTTAGATCATTTGCGTCTATTGATTTTAATTACAGCGGAAGAAAACTTAAAATTCTTACATCGTTTCCTGCCAAAATTAACAATATCACTGCGCTTTCCAGGCTACATGATTTTCGCAAGGATCTGCATCTCAACACTTTTGAGCCAAGTTTGCAATCGGAATATCGACTCTCTACCAGGTATAAGATCGTTGCTACAGCAGCTGTTAGCAACGATTTTGCAACGTTGGAAACACTTTATCCTGGCTATATATTAAGTGGACTGGATTTTAGCTCTTATGGCTCGGACATTTCAAGAACCAGAACACAAAATTTAGGAACCAATCTTATTTATGAGAATGTCCTCGACAATACATCCTTTAATATTGGGTATAATTACTCAAATAAACTGGGAAATGTAATTTTTAACAGAAAAATTTATGAAAATGGACAACAAGTACTCGAGGCTCTTAATATGAAGAATCCACAAAGCTTCATCAATTATCAAATAATTCTGGCTAAATTTTTTGCTGAACAAAAAATCAATACCTCCATAACTTATCTCATCAGCAATGGGAATACAAATAGTTATGTTAATGGTACCTTTCTTAACAGCCATAGTTATGGTCAATCCGTAGGTTTAAAACTAAACTATAACAAATTAAAGTGGCTGAATATAGATTATAATGCAATAGCATCCTTTAACCGTGTTAAAAATAATTTTGACATAACAAGGTTCAATTCCTTATCACAAAAGTCTCAATTATTTATTTCTCCTTTTTTAAACCACAGTCTGGATGTAAGCCTCGATCAGTTTCGATACAACTTTTTGGGTAATACTTTTGTAAATTCCTTTTTAGATATAGGCTATCGATTTTCATGGACTAAAAAAAAAATAGATTTTGATTTAAAGTGGGCAAATATTCTAAATAAAAATAGTTACAGGCAGTTTATGGTGAACGAAAATCAAACAACTGAAGATGTATTTAAACTTCGTCCATCCCAATTATTATTCGCTGTAAAGTTCAACTTTAGGTAAAGTTTGAAATACTTACTACTGTGCTATCGGCTATCAGTATCATCTGAAAAATGATGACCCCTAATCCCCGGAACATTTAAGATTAAAGTAAAAACCTCGTTAAGGATGGAATAGTTTAAGGAAACCTGCTTTCCGTATTTATATTTAAGACGCTTTCTCACATTATTTAAACCCAATTTACTAGAATGAATATTGATGTTTTTTGATTGCACATTCCTGGTGGTAATAGTTAACGTATCGTTTTCATATAAAAAATCGATAACTGCCTGTTGCTGTGGATTTGAAAATTCTCCATGCTTGATCATGTTTTCTGCCAGGGTCAATAATACCAGTGGGATGAATGGAAGTGAAAGGATTTCTGGAGGATAGTTTAACCTTATTTCTGTTTTGATATTCCTTAATTGGTACAGTGAAAATAGCGTTTCAACATGTTTGATCTCTGTACCCAAGCAGATTACTTCACCCATATGATCTGAATCGATTGCGAAACGCATTATCCTGGAAAGATGGATCACGGCATCAGAAGCTATCTGTACATTATTGGTCATGGTATGATATATAAAATCGAGGGTATTGAAGAGAAAATGGGGATTTATTTGGGCTTTCAATAGCGAATTATGAGATTTTACTAATTCCTGCTCAGTTTTTTGCTGTTTAATGATGTTTTGCAGATGGAGCTCCTTTAACTGTTCTTTTTCGCGCTTTTCTACCTGTGTCCTTTTAAACACAAAATACCCTGTTGAAAAGAACATAAAATATATACCCCGATAAAGATTCTTCAGAATAAACTGCCTATCTAAAAGATATGGACGTTTAACCATAATTACATTGATATAGATCAATAATAAATTTGCCAAGTAGTGAAAAAAAACATAGGTAGCCAGACTAATCATTATTACTAAAGGTAACCTCCAAAATGCTTGTAGATCTCTCCTGAAAGACCAGGGTAAGCCCAGGTCAGAAAAAAAATAAAAAAAAACGATTATCACTACATAATGGAAAAGATAAGTAACTGGATTCTCAAAAATATCAAATATTAGGCCTACAATTATGGTTTCGTAAACAATAAAGACAGACCATACAATAAAATGAACTGAGCTACTCTTTAATTTATCCAAAATCTTTTTCATGCATTTCCTGCTTTAAGTGTAGGTTAACGTCCATTTAATGTAACAATATTTTTTCCTGAAAGTAACCGAACTAAGTTGCAAAAAAAATACAAAAACATGCAACAACAAAAGACAAAACTCAAAGCCAAAACTGTTTTTATTTTCAAAAAATCAAGCAGCTCAAATTATTTAAACTATGCAGAAACAGAGCCTACGACTACGCTTGTTACTACTGCGCAAACACATATCGCTAACAAAGGATAAAGCAAAGAGGAGGATTTACCTCCTCTTGGTTTTTATTAATTTTTCAGAAACGAATGAAAGAAAGTCTTTTTTGTAATAATCACCTACAGTCATCTCACAACCGTTAACCATTTTAATCGAATTACCGGAAATGTACTCAATATGTTCTTCTGCAAGAATGAAACTCCTTTGGAATCTTAGAAAACCTGGTTGACATTTGAATATATCTGAAACCTCTGACAAAGTCATATAGGTGAGTATTTTGCGTTTTAAAGTATGAATCATTACATAGTTCATTTTACTTTCTACAGCTACAACATCAGAGAATTTTATATTTAGCATTTTGTATCTGTCTTCTTTACTTTTGACTAAAAACGAAGCATTTTTATCGTAAGAGTTACATTTCCGACCATTTGAGGAGAATACTTTATTCATAGAGGTTAGGAATTCTCCTAACGTAAAAGGTTTCAAAAGATAATCATCAGCTTCAATTTTGAACGCCTCGTATCCATACTTGGTATGTGCAGTAGTGAAAACTATTTTTTTTGTTTTATTCCTGAGCATTCGGGAGAGTTCGATACCATTGATATTTGGCATATCGATATCCAATAGCACAAGATCTACGCAATCAACGGACTCGAAATATTTTAATGCTGCTAAAGGGTTTGTAAACGAAGCAGATAAATACAATCGATCGAAGTTACTCAAATATTTTTTTAAGCCCTCAATGGCGTGGGGCTCATCATCAACGATTACGCATTGGTACATATAGCAGAAAAATTAGATTACCTGAATTATAATTTTAGCTTTTTTCTGTCAAGAAATAGAACATTGTTTTAATTCCCTGTGGTATATGTATTGAAAACAACTTTCAGTAATACCGAGGATAGGGCCATTCCTTCCGGATCAGCATAGCGTAATTTTTAACATTCCTGTTCAATGAGTAACAAAGCTGCAAGCTTTTTCAAAATCAGTTTTCCTGATCTTACGCGAGAATTGAAATATTGGTCATAAGCCAGATGCAAAGCATCATCCTCAGCATTGATCAATAGTTTTCTATTCAAACTCCTGTATTTGTTCAAATGATTAATTGCCGCAAATACATCAGTGTACAATGTGAATGTATCCGCCAAATTGACCGATACAATTGGAGTTTGTATGATAATTTTGGCCCTGTCTATAAGTAGTCCAACATAATCGTTTGCCTCCACAATATCAATTGCCTCAAGCAAAAGTTGGTATTGGAATTCATCAATGTTAGCAGTTTTTACCATACAGTAAATTTAAGTTGATGTTGAAGCGTGAACCTGTTTCTATCTTCTTGAATATATTCAACAAAAGAAGTAAAAAAGAAGCTTAATCACTATAAACCTATCTATAAATTGTTAGTGATTATGTAGAATGATCAGAAGCAGGGGTAGAAATAGAGAATTAAAAAGGATAAATAATCCAGTAAGTGGCTGCTAGTCTACTTATGATCATCAGTTTTCATTTTATTTTTGGATCTGATCAGATTCTTATTTAAAAAATCCGTAAAACTTTTTTTGTAATATTCACGAACAGTAAGCAATAATCCATTTTTCATTTTAATGGTGTTTCCATCTATATAATCTATAAAATTATATGATATAATAAAACTTCGATGAAATTGCAAAAAACCTGTAGCTTGGCTCAAAACCTTAAACATTTCACCTAATGACATGTATGCGGTTACTTTTGCATTTAACGTGTATATACTCACATAGTTGAGCTGACTTTCCACAGCGATGACGTCACAATATTTAATAGCAACTATTCGATTTCCATAATCCTTGTTTTTAACAAGAAATGTCGAAATGTTATTGGATATATAATCTGTTGGTTTTATAAGTGCTTTGTTAATAGCGATCAGGAACTCGCCAAGCGTATAAGGCTTTAACAGATAATCATCCGCATCAGCCTTGAAGGCTTCATAACCATATTTAGTATGACCTGTCGTAAAAATAAGCTTTCTAGTTTTTGCTCGAATTGATTTCGACAACTCAATTCCGGAAATATTAGGCATATCAATATCCATAAGAATCAAATCAATATCTTTAAATGTCTCAATTTCAGTTAATGCCATATAAGGATCACTATATGCTGCTACCAAATCGATATTCGGTACGGATTCCAAATATTTTTTCAGTCCAACAATAGCATGTGGCTCATCGTCAATTATAATACATTTATACATTATTAATAGTTTGCTGATTAAAAATCTGAGTATTACATTAAATACCTACATATTAACTAAAAATCAAGTTTAATGCCTAATGTAAAGAAAAGTTCACAACAAAACAACATGAGAGTGCTGGTTTTGGATTTAGAGTGATTCGGCTTTAGGCATATTTTTTTTAATCCATTCAGATAAAGCAAAGCACTTTTCAGAAATACCGTTTTACTGTATTTATAGGCGGACCAGCTAAGTTGATCGAAGAAATTACTGATAACGAAAAATTTAGTATCTATAATCTCTTGCCAGTATTCAAGGAAAAAAATATTTGATAATAACTTCTTAACGATTTGGTGGTTCCCTAAAAGCAAAGATCCTGCTAATCTTGCGATTGCAGGGTTTTATATATTTAGATCGTGATTGGTTTGATCCCAGAGGGAAATGTATACATGCTGATCTGTTTAAACTGTGAAACAGAAGCCAACCCTGCATGGGCTTAGACATTCATTTGCGACACACTTATTGGAGGCGGGAACAGTCATCAGGTATATCCAGCGTTGTTGGGCACAGCAGTACAAAGACGACCGAGATCTATATTTCATGTAAGTACAAAGCAGAAAAGTTTGATAAAAAGCCCACAGGATAGTTTAATATTTGAAATCTAATGATAGATTTCGTTAACTTAAGTGAAAAATATACGCTATAGCATAGCGCATATTTACTAGTTGGCAGTAATTTTGCAGAACAGACCTTGAAATAAAATAGAGATGGCAAAAAGTATAATTTTAACAGTAACAGTCTTGACTATTTTATTGCTGAATTTAACCTATTGTTATGGTGGTAAAGATACTCGTAACAGAACTGATACGAGTAACGATGATTATGTTAATCAAACTAAAATTATCCAATACATAATGAATTTTCAATTTTAGGAAAATGGCAAAGAACAGCCCAAAGTGAAAGTAATGGAGGTGCTAAAATTTATACTACACAAATAAAAAATGGAGAAATATTGTCGTTTGAAAAAAACAATAAAGTAAAAGATGAACAGTGAAATTTAGGAACTTATACTCTTGATAGAGAAAAACTAAAAATAACCCTAAATAAAAAAGAAGAATACTATTTTGTTTATTATGATAAAAAAGACGAAACAAAAATTTATTCGAATCCGGTAACCCCGAAATATCAAATAATTTGTGATGAAGGATGCGCTTATACTTATACAAAAAGATAATAATTGAATAAACAATGAAAACAATACTTACACTTTTCCTTTTAATAACTTTTACCCAAATATTTGGACAAACAGGCAAATTGTACAAAGGCACAATTAACAATACGATAAAAATTACACTTTATTTAGAAGGATTAGACGAAGGAATAAATGCAGACCCAATTATTGGAACATATAAATATGACAACAAAAAAAATTATATTTTATTAAAGGGTTTTCGAAATAATGACGGAAATATTAGTTTGGTCGAACTATCAACTGCAAATTTTTCAGGTACTTTTTTAGGTACCTTAACTAAAAATAATATTATAGGGAAATGGATAAGTGCAAATCAAAAGAAAGAATTACATTTTTGAATTGACTGAAATTGTAGCTACGAAAGAACAAATAAATAATTTTCAAAAGGCAATCGTGGAAAAAGGAAACGAATTTAGAAATTATTAAAAAACTACCGCCAATAAGGGTCTACCTTCGGTGAGGACTTCGCCGTTTGGCCAAACGGGCTGAAGTGCAAAATTCAACGGCAGTTTTTCAATTGAACTTTATTTATAAAACCAGCTTTTGTGATTCGATTTTCCGCCCGAACGCAAAGGCCCAAAACGTTGGCGACAATTTTACAGAACCGTGAAAGAAAATTGCAATGAAAAAGTACCTTATCTTAATAATACTTACTTTGACAGTCTTGACAATTTTCATTTGTCAGATTGAAAGAAAAGAGGTTAAAAACTCAAAACAACTTAAAGAAGAAATAATTAAAGAAGTTGTGAATAAGTTAAACCCAAAAGATTCACTTTTTATAGTTACTGCGAGAACCCTCGGAGTTTGTGGAAACGATGAACGCTATGACGGATTTACAACACCAATTGAGAAATTTTCGGAAATAAAATTTATATTGGAAAATCCTTATTTCGTTGACGGAAGCATAGGCTTTAAAGAAAACTATCTGATAAATAATAAAACTATAATTACAGGTGGAGCTTTTGACAATGAGTTTGCTTCAAATACTTTAAATTTTAAGTATGATGAAGTGAAAAACGAAAAACAAGTGTATGACATTCAGTTCACTACCGTAAACAAAGACACGGTTTATGTTTCCATATTCGATTATTTTAGTAGAGAAAGGAGGAATGTTAAATTTAAAATGGTGCAAAAAAATTCAAAATGGAAGATTGAAACAACTGAATAAAAAGACATCGCAACCGCAAAATCGATCTTTGGCTTTGCAAGAATAAAGAAACTATTTGAAGTGGCTGTATATCTTGATACACCATACTTCCATTTTCAGAAAATAAACTTGAAGCCATAACTGCATTTGTAAAAGGGGCAGATAGTTCCATTTTAAGCTGTCCTAAAAATCAGTTACCAAAAGGCATTATGGATAAGAGGGGGCAGATGGGAATTTACTGGATAAGTATGTCAGTTGAAAAGAAAAATTAACGAATAGGCAATTCCCAAAAGCAAAACCCTGCTAATCGTGCGATTTGCAGGGTTTATATATTTGATAGTCTGTGTTGTGATCCCGGACGGAAATGGATACCTCCTGATCTGTTTAAACTTTAGCGTTAAACTTTGGGTAAGCTGTAACCGTTGTGATACGGGGCCAGCAGGTATTTATCGTTAACCTTCTGATCTGTAAACTGATGTTTGGCATTGTCCCATGATAGTTTTTGCCCGCTTCTGAAGGCAAGATTTCCCATTTGGGCAACGGTAGCTACATGCGCCGCATCCTGTATAGAACAATTCAGTTCTTCTTTTTTTCTGGATCTCACCACACTAAAGAAATTAACCATATGATTGTCCAGTCCATTATCTGAGGATTTAACAAAGGGCTTACTCACTTTATTGCCACTTATCTTTTCTTCAATAACTTCCCAGCCTTGCCTGTTGAGGATCAGCGTGCCGTTGTTACCGATATAAGCAATCCCATGGTTGCGGTTATAAGAGCCGTTATCAATACCCATGGCAGAATCCCATACCATGTTGAATTTGTCGAACTCATATAGGGTAGTGAGCGTATCAGGCGTTTCTTCGTACAGATCGGGATAGGCGAAGCGACCGCCTAATGCAGATATGGTTTTGGGTACGGGTGAGTTCATACCCAGCAAGCCATAATCCAATAAATGCACACCCCAGTCGGTCATTAACCCGCCGGCATAATCCCAAAACCAGCGGAAATTGAAGTGATATCGGCTGGCATTAAATGCTCTTTTATTCGCCGGCCCAAGCCACATGGCATAATCAACGCCTGCAGGGGGTAAGGTATCAGGCACTATGGGAGCAGGTTTCATCCAGCCCTGGTAACACCATACTTTTACCGTTCTGATATTTCCCAGCTGGCCGCTCTTTACAAAATCTACCGCATCTTTAAAATGTTGCTGACTGCGCTGCCATTGACCTGCCTGTACCACCTTATTGTATTTTTCCTGCGCTTTAACCATGGTACTGCATTCGACAATAGAGTTGCCGACCGGCTTCTCCACATATACATCTTTACCTGCCTGTACGGCATGGATCATCATCAGGGCATGCCAGTGATCGGGTGTCCCGATAATTACGGCGTCGACATCTTTATTATCAAGCAGCGCACGGTAATCTTTATATCTTTTTACTTTTGCGGCATCAACATTCATCGACTTTAATTCGGCTATCCTTTCATCAAGCACGTTGGCGTCACTGTCGCACAGGGCGATCAGGTTTACGCCCGGTACTTTGAGGGCCGCCTTGAGGTCGGACCATCCCATGCCTTTGATTCCGATTACGCCAATATTGATTTGGTCGTTTGCGCCAATAGTCTTACTGAAAAGGGCATAGGCAGGATTATCTAAGGCAGAAAGCAGGGCAGTAGTTCCTACTGCGGTTGCAGCGTAGCTGAGGAAATTTCTACGGTTTAACATTTAATTTGGTCTATGGTTCATAATACTTTAAAGTAAATTACAAAATAATTAGTCGAGCATCCAGATATATCGTTAAAACTAATAAGAATGTTACCCATATTTTTGTCAACCCATCAGTTTATGGGTTACTTATTTGACTGGGCAGCAAAACCGCTAAAAAAGAGGCTGTCTCATAAATCAATTAATCCATATATGTTGTCACATTGAGCTTGTCGAAATGCCAATTAAAGCATTTTTTACAAGTCCTTCGACAAGCTCAGGATGACATTATGTATTTATGAGACAGCCTCTTTCGTATTAGGTAATCGGCAACTATAGAGGTTTTTTCTATTTATCCCAAAAAATACGTGTGTCCATATTATCTGGTCCGCCATTGTCTGCAACCGCTGCCTGGTAATTTGTTAAATTTGCAGAAAGCTCAAGCGTTGGATAAACAAACCTGCGAACAAAACCACCAATTATATTTTGCCCTGCTATGGTATTGGGCGATAAGGCTGGAAAACCGCTCCTCCTGAAGTTAGCAAATGCCTCGGTACCATTGCCCCAGGAAGCCACCCAATATTGCGTATTAATCAGGTTGAGTGCATTTGCCGCATTATAAGCGTTAACGGGATTATTAATAAATGCATTTTGAGTAGCTAAAGGAATAATGGCTGCCGGGTTATAGGTTGTCCATTGGTCCATTGCCGCACGTATACCGTTAGCATAATAAACATCAGCTGTACTACCGCCGGTGATCCAGCCTCTAACAGCGGCCTCTGCCAGCAGGAATTGTGTTTGAGCGTGAGTGATGAAAAATTGTGGGGCGGTTAAACTGCCGAAAATACTGTAATTAACCTGGGAATAATTAAAACCCGAACCGTTAGCACCTCTAAACCCCGGAGCAGTTGGTAAAGTAGCACTGCTATAGCCTACAGGGAGTCCGAACTGATTTGCAGATGTGGTATCTGGTACGCTTGTTGGTGCAGCTAATGGGTTTGCATATTTACCGGATATAAACTTCAATCGCGGATCTCCGCTATTTTTTAGCTGATTTACAAAGGGAGCCGCTAAATAATAAGTATTTGCTATCGCCGTAATCGTCTGGCTCACGGGATTCACGTAAGTTGCATTGTATTTCAGGTAACAGTTGTCGGCATTTGATGTCATTACACCACCAGTTACCGCAGCTTGCACAATAGTTTGCGCTTTTGCCGGATCTATTTTACTATACCTCATACCTAATCGAAGTAGTAACGAATAACCCAATTTTTTCCACTGGGCGATATTGCCGCCATAAAATACATCAGCTTTAACGATATCCTTTGTTGGATCTAAAGCTGCCGTTGCCTCAGTAACTTCTTTGATCAGATCGGTATAAATCGCGGCCTGATTATCATATTTAGGGGTAAGCACATTTGATAAATAGGCTTGTCCGGCTTCACTATAGGGTACGTTTCCGTAAGTGTCTACCAGCATCATAAATTGATAAGCTTTCCAGATTCTGGCTTCATTATATAAATTTGTTCTTGCTGCATTACCTTTAATTTGGCTTAATATCTGGACCAGTAATTGAACAGGGCCTGAAGAGCTTGTTGCGCCACTATTTGTTCCTGTATATTCAGCATTCCAATTTTGCGAAGTATAGGTTTGATTCAGCTGATTAAAATTAAACGCCGAGGTGATTCCTGAAAACGGATTTACAAATTGCTGTACAATGGTTGGCTCAGTTTCCATTGTCGCTCCATGTGTTCCAAATTGTGCACTTGTAAACAGGAATGCCGCGTCGAGTTCTGTTGGATTATTTGGACTAATATTTAATTTATCAAACCCTTTATTGCAACTGGAAATTACTGGAATACAGATGGCGATGGCTATAATTCTGATTAAATTTTTCATATTGTATATAGAGTTAGAATTTTACGTTTAAGTTAAATCCGAAAGTACGTGTTGTTGGTAGCGATGCCTGCTCATAACCTGTTAAGTTATCCCCGCTTGAGGCTATTGCTTCGGGATCAATGTTCGGCGTATATTTCTTAATGATTAATACATTACGGCATACGGCAGATAACACTAAGCTTTTCACATATTTTTTATTGATAAATTTAGATAAGTCGTATCCCAGCGAAAGGCTTCTTAATTTAACAAAGCTTGAGCTGTAAATGAAAGGGTCTAAGATATTCGTTGAACGATAATTTGCGTAAAAATCTTCCGCATTTACAGCGGTGGTGTTTGGTAACCCGTCAGTAGCATTTACGCCAGGAAAAATTACGCCACCTACACGGCCAGGTAAAGACTCTTTTGATAAACCTTCTCTTAATAAGTTTAAACTGGTACTCGAAAGTACTTTACCACCTGCTTTATAATCAATATGGGAGATAAAGGTAAAGCCTTTGTAATTTAATGTGTTTAGCCAACCCCCTGTTGCTGTAGGGAGGCCGCTACCAAAATTAACTGGTGTAGCACTTGCTACGGGTTTGCCTCCCGATAATACGATATTTCCGGAAGCATCCCGCTTGTAAGTTGAACCTACAATTTGGTTAAGGGGTAAACCTACCACGTGAACTATAGACCCAAAAAACTCAGGACTGCCCACTACAAGCTGCGATTGGTTGTTGGCTAATGACAATACTTTTGAAGAATTGAAAGCAGAATTAAAAGCCGTTTTCCAGGTAAAGTTTTTGTTTTGGACAGGGATTAATTCCAGGTTAAATTCTAATCCTTTATTGTCCAAACCACCTAAGTTAACTAACGTGGTGCTGTATCCACTTGCTGCAGACAGGCTGATTGGAACGGCTTGATTAGTCGTTTTTTTATCGTAAGCAGCCACATCCAGATTCACTCTGTTGTTGAACATACGTAACTCAATACCGATTTCTTTTTCATTTACGCCAAAAGGCTTAATCTGGGTATTTGGTGAAGCTGTTCCGTTAATACTGCCTAAAGGAAGCCCATTAAATGAATTTTGAGCTAGCAAAAATGTTAATGCATTGTAAGGAGCAACCCCCTGGGCACTTCCTGTTTCTGCAACAGCAACTCTCAACTTTCCAAAATTTAACCATTTTGCATTTGGAAGTAATTCCGAAAAAACGAAACTTCCGCTGATTGAAGGATAGAAATAATGATCTATATCTCTGGCCAGTACCGAATACCAGTCTGTACGGCCGGTAACATTTAGGTATAATAAATTTTTGTAGGAAAACTCTGCAGTACCATACAATGAATTTACGGTTTGTTTAGTTAAATTGTAGCTCGAATTTGCCGTAACACCGTTTCCTATGGTGTATAAATCTCTGATGTAAAAGTTGGTTACCGCTTCATTAAATGTAGATGTAATTAAGGGAAAGTGATTACCACCTACTGTTGCATTAAATGAAAAATCTTTCCACTTGTGCCCGCCACCCAGCAGGAAGTCAAAATTATTCTGGCGTGTACTTGCTGTACTTATTCCATAGCTACCATTATATAGCCCTGTTGGTGCTGCAGATACAGCCAGCGTACCCGTTGGCGTGTTTGATTCATAAGTAGTTTGCAAAAGGTCCATATTTGCCCTGCCCTGAAGATATAGCCAATCAAAAAACTGATAGCGTACCACAGCAGTACCTAACAAATGATCTTTTGTTTGTCTTTGAAATTGCTTCGCTAATATCCAGTAGGGGTTGGTAACGGTTGCAAACCTCGAAGTAGGTGTTTCATTTCCGTTGGCATCTATTGCGCCTGCCTGGAGTACATCAAAAGAAATGGAGTTGGCCAACCTGTAAATTGAGGTAGGAATTGCATTTCCCTGTACGCCTACAAGTGGCGGATTGTTATTAAACTGGTGATCGTAGTTAACGTAAAATTGTGTAGATAACTTATCGGTAAGTTTATAGTTAATGCCAACGTTAAAAATCTTTTTATGATAATCGTTGTTTGGTATTATACCCTGAGCATCCTGATTAGAAAGGGACACCCGGAAACTTCCTTTGTCATTACCGCCAGAAAGTGCAACTGTATTACTCCACGATGGCGCAAGTCTGAAGAAAGTCTTTATCCTGTCTTTAACAGGTGCATACGGACGCTGAACGCCGTCGAACTGAAACGTTGGTACATTATCAAACGGCACACCAAAGCTCCATGCACCAGAACTCTGCGCAGTACCTACTGATGACGGACGAATATTATTCTCGCCTTGTCCGTACTCATATTGAAAATCTGTATAATCCAGTGCCTGGTTTACCGTAAAATTAGAGTTGAACTCAACACCTATGCCACTATTTTTTGATCCCGACTTTGTTGTAATAATGATTGCTCCGTTAACGGCACGAGAACCATACAGGGCTGCTGCGGTAGATCCTTTTAAAACAGTCATCGATTCGATGTCATCCTGATTGATGCCTTGCATATTATCTCCCTGATCCACATTTTGTGTATAACCATTACTGCTGCTTGCACCCTGCGACATTGGCAAGCCATTGATTACGATGAGCGGCGAATTGTCTGCAGTAAAAGATGATTGTCCACGTAAGCGAATCTTGGTACTCCCACCTGGTCCTGCGGCCGGTGGAGAAACGTCCAGCCCGGCGATTTGGCCCTCAAGCGAATTGGCGAGGTTAGTTGTACGGTTGGTTTGTAATGCCTCTACGTCGGCTTTTTGAGCTGAATATCCCAGGCTTTTGGCCTCCCTTTTTATGCCGAGTGCAGTTACAATAACTTCATTTAAAGCATTTGTAATCGCTACCATAGACACATTAACTACGGTTTTTGTATTTACTGTTATTTCTATGGGTTTATAGCCAACGGATGTGAACACCAATACCGCGTTATTATTGGTAACATTTATGGTATAGCTGCCAGATGAATTGGTTACAGCAGCATTCCGCGTTCCCTTTTCAACTACGCTTACGCCGGGCAGGCCAACGCCCTGTTCATCGGTAACTTTACCTGAGATTCCTATAAAGGCTATTTTTAACTTTTTGGTTGTTGAAGGCGTACTAAAGACTCCGGTTGTTAGCCCACCGGCTGACGCATTTAAGGGCTCGAAAAGAATGAATCCCATTAACACAGTATATGCAAATACCAGTGGAAGTAATTTTTTTTTCATCATTATAATTTGGTTAGCATTGGTTTTTTAATAAAAAGCTTATATATCCCGGAAAACGTTGTGTAATCAATTTGGAATATAAGCAGTATAGCAACTAGGTGCCGTGGCTGGACGTTAAGTAAATCTATCTCATATTAAATATTGGTTAGTTAGTTAATTAAATCGCTGTTCTGATCATCTAAGGCAAACATGCTTAATGAAATATCTTGTTTGAAGAAAATAATTGCGGGAATAGAAGCATTACTTTCTTTTTATATTTGGTTTCGAAACAGTTATGTTACACAGGCAAATAAAGACAACTTTAATGAAAAGCAATTTCAGTATTGCTGCAAAAAATTGTAACATATTAACATAGATATGTCTTTCCTGATTTTGTTGTGTTTTAACAGGGTATTGTAAATCTATCTGTTTATCAATTGCTTATAGAAAAACCTTGGTGCAAAATCAATCTGATGTACAAATAATAAAACCTGGCGTTGTTAACATACTTACTATCAATAGGTAAATTAGATAGTCATTATATCGCACATAATTTATAATTTCATGCTATAGTTAACCAATTATAAACATGAAGGCTACGTTAAAAAAGGCTACTCCAAACCCGGAGCATTCCTTTAATATCCATAAGGATATAGGGCATGCGATATTAAGTGCCTGGCACTATCATCCCGAGTGCGAGTTATTGATTGTTAAAAGGAGCTACGGTACCTGCCTGATAGGCGACCATGTTGGTCCTTTTAAAAATGGTGATGTATTTTTATTTGGATCAAACCTGCCACATACTTTCCGGTGTGAACAAAAATATCTGGAAAACGATACGGAAAAAGTTGGAGAAACCATCGTGATTCTTTTTCAAAATAACATCTGGGGCGATACATTTTTGAACCTTCCTGAAATTAGTCCGATTGTTAAACTGCTAAACACAAGTAAGCTGGGTTTGCGTTTAAAAGGAGCAACTAAACGAAAGGTTGGCAAAATAGCAGAGGAAATGCTTAACGAATCGCCTGCCCGTAAATTAATTAGTTTATTATCTGCTTTAGAAATAATAGCTGCTACGAAAGAATATGAAATAATATCATCCAATGGCTTTAACCTGGAAGTAAACAGCATCGACCAGAGCCGCATTAACACCATTTTCGAATATACTTTTAATCATTACCACCAAAAAGTAGCATTAGAAGATGTAGCCTCATTAATTAACATGGGAAAGCACTCTTTTTGCAGGTACTTTAAATCCAAAACAAAAAAAACATATATCCAGTTTTTAATGGAAGTGAGAATTGGAAATGCCTGCAGGTTGCTGGTAGAAGAGGAATTTAACATGACGGAGGTAGGCTATGCCTGTGGCTATAACAATATCTCTCACTTTTATCATCAGTTTAAAGCACTTACCAAAAAAAATCCAATGGATTACAGGTCCAGTTATATTAAAACGGAAGAGAGGAAATTTACCGAATAGATATTTGCTGGCTGCTTTTAGTGGGCATTTAGGTTAACACAATTCCTAAATCATTTTGCTTAAGGTGAGCTAATCTTTAAAAAAACGGTTAGTTAATCATGATCCTATTCTCACCAATCAGGTCATATAATCCTTAATTTTAGTATTGCAGCATTTAATTGTATTATATTAACATTATGCTGTAAATGTACTTTAAAAGCATTTATTTGCTTTATTATTTACCGCCTGGATATGAAAATTGAGTTTAAATCTAATTTTCGATCCAAAAAAACTTAACCAAATATGATGAGAATCTATAATACCTCGAGCGGGATTATTATCAACCACAATAACCAATATTTCTTAACAGAAGAGAAAAGCTGGGACCGGTTTGTAAACAGAAGCAACCTTTTTAAAGTGATCAGTAGTGAGTTGCAACAGCTTCAGCCTAACGATGATTTACAAGCGCTCACCAATTCAGCTATTTTAACACCTATAGGTAACCAGGAGGTGTGGGCATCTGGTGTAACTTATTTTCGTAGCAGGGAAGCCAGAATAGAAGAATCAAAAGAAGCAAAAGGTGGGGATTTTTATGCCAGGGTATACGATGCAGACCGGCCGGAACTTTTTTTTAAATCACCAGCTTACCGTACAGTGGGTTCCGGAGGAAAAATACGGATCAGGGCAGATTCTAAATGGAACGTACCTGAACCGGAACTGACCTTATTTATTTGCTCAGCAGGCACTATTGAAGGTTATACCATAGGTAATGATGTATCATCGAGGGACATCGAAGGCGAAAATCCGCTTTATTTACCGCAGGCAAAATCATACAATGGAGCTACCGCTTTAGGTCCTTGCATTTTAGTAACAGAGGGCCCAATAGATCCGGATACGAATATCAGCATCGAAATATCCAGAGATTCGGCAATCCTTTTTAAGGAGAAAATATCCATTAATCAAATGAAACGTAAGCACAAGGACTTAGTGGCTTACTTGTTTCGGGAATTGGATTTCCCTCATGGTACTTATTTAATGACAGGTACTGGCATAATCCCTACAGATGATTTCACCTTACAAAGCGGAGACATGGTAAAAATAACCATTTCAGAGATTGGTTCACTTGTAAATACCGTAGCATGATAAACAAATTATAGGTTTCGAAACGGCTGCCAAAGCAAGTGAAACGATTGGTTCGATAAGCAGGGCTACCGGCAAAAAATCTAAATAGGAAGTTAAAAAATAGCGCAACATAGTATATCTGGATATGAAATCATATAGAAGTTCGACCTGGTTTGGGAAAAAAGATAAAATGGGCCTCATCTATCGCAGCTGGATGAAAAACCAGGGCATGCCTGAAGACATGTTTGATGGCAGACCGGTAATTGGGATTTGTAATACGTGGTCAGAACTTACACCTTGCAATGCCCACCTGCGTGATATTGCTGAAAGTGTTCGCCGCGGAGTATTGGAGGCTGGTGGCTTTCCGCTGGAATTTCCAATCATGTCATTAGGTGAAACGCTCATGAAACCCACTGCTATGTTGTTTCGTAACCTCGCTAGTATGGATGCAGAGGAATCAATAAGGGGCAACCCTATTGACGGAGTAGTGCTACTTACTGGCTGCGATAAAACGACGCCCTCTACATTAATGGGTGCGGCAAGTGTCGATTTGCCAACCATTGTGGTTCCCGGCGGCCCCATGCTAAACGGAAAATATCACGGACATGACATAGGCTCAGGAACAAGTGTATGGAAGCTGACAGAGGAATTAAAAAAAGGCGAAATTACTTATGATGAATATGCAGAGGTGGAAAGTTGCATGTCGCGTAGTCCTGGGCACTGTATGACCATGGGAACAGCTTCCACTATGGCTTGTATGGTAGAAGCGTTGGGCATGAGTCTTTCCGGTGGGGCAGCTATACCTGCCGTCGATTCCCGGCGGAAAAGGCTTGCTCAGCTATCCGGAAGGAGAATAGTTGAAATGGTTAAAGAAGACCTGAAAATTTCTAAAATACTAACACGGGATGCTTTTGAAAATGCAATTAAGGTAAATGCCGCGGTTGGAGGTTCTTCAAACTTTATTATTCACCTTACGGCTATTGCAGGGCGTATGGGTGTAGCGCTGAACTTAGATGATTTTGATGATATTGGCAGCAAAATGCCACTTCTGGTAAATCTTATGCCTTCTGGGAAATTTTTGATGGAGGATTTTTACTATGCCGGTGGTGTACCCACGGTTTTAAAACAAATGCAATCTGTTTTAAAAATGGATACCCTAACGGTAAGCGGGAAAACGCATGCCGAAAACATTGCCGATAAAGGAATAAATTACAATAAGGAAGTTATTTATGAATTTGAACAGCCGATCATTCCGGAAGCCGGAATTACCGTACTAAAAGGTAATCTTGCAGTTAACGGTGCGGTTATAAAGCCATCTGCAGCTACGCCCGGCTTAATGCAGCATCGGGGCAGGGCAGTAGTGTTTGAAGACATTGAGGATTACCATGCGAGAGTGGATGACCCTGATTTGGATATCGATGAAACTTGTGTAATGGTCTTGAAATCGGTTGGTCCGGTCGGCTATCCGGGTATGCCCGAGGTGGGTAATATGACTTTACCAAAAAAGCTACTTGACAAGGGCGTAACAGATATGGTAAGGATATCGGATGGCAGGATGAGTGGTACCGCATATGGTACAGTTATACTGCACGTATCGCCGGAGTCTGCTATTGGTGGAAATTTAGCGCTTGTAGAAAACGGAGATATCATTGAGCTCGATGTAGCCAATAAACGTATTCATCTTGAAGTGAGTGATGAAGTGTTAGCCCTGAGGCGAAGCAATTGGGTACAGCCAATTCCTGCTGCAACACGTGGCTATGTAAACTTATATATCAAACATGTTCAACAGGCAGATAAAGGTGCTGATCTGGACTTTTTAGTAGGCGGCTCAGGTTCAGCCGTAGCCAGAGACTCCCATTAACAGAAATATGGATGTACTGATTCTTTTAGGCTGTATAGTTATACTTGTATTATTAATTGCCTGGGCGAAGGTGAATACCTTTCTTGCATTTTTAATCGTATCTGTAGGGGCAGCCTTATTGCTAGGTATGCCAGCCGCCAGTATTCCGCAAACGGTTAATAAAGGATTAGGAGATACATTAGGATCTCTGGCAATCATCATCGTTTTGGGAGCCATGCTCGGAAAACTTGTCGCCTCCAGTGGTGCCGCTCAAAAAATAGCCACGGTATTAAAAAACACATTCGGCTATAAATCCGTAACCTGGGCCATGGCTTTAACAGGTTTTATAGTGGGCATTCCATTATTTTATAATGTTGGGTTTGTATTGCTTATACCCATTATTTTTTCTGTAGCCTATAACTATAAGTTACCCCTGGTATATGTAGGATTGCCTATGCTGGCATCGCTCTCCGTAATGCATGGTTTTTTGCCACCGCATCCATCGCCCATGGCTTTAGTTACTCAGTTTAATGCAGATCTGGTTAAGACCTTTACTTATGGTTTAATAGTGGCTATACCTGCAATAATTATTGCAGGTCCTATTTTCGCAAAAGCATTAATAAATATGCAATCCAGGCCAACGGTTACCCTACAAGCCGATGAACTGCCCGATAATGAGCTGCCAGGAATAACAAATAGTGTGGTTTCCGCATTATTACCTGTACTTATCATTTTGGGGACCACATTGATCACCAGGATATGTAATGACAATATCGCTGTGTTAAATTTTGCCAGATTTACCGGTGATCCAACTATTGCCATGATATTAACCATTTGTATTGCAACATACACCCTTGGGATGAGGTTAGGTAAAAAGCTGATTGACATTATGGTAATTTTTGTTGATGCAACAAAAGATATAGCAATGATCCTTTTAATAATCGGTAGTGCAGGTATTTTGAAACAGGTATTTGTAGAAACAGGGGTAAGTAACAGCCTTGCTGCAATTTTGCAAGGATTGACCCTGCCACCCTTGTTACTGGCCTGGTTAATAACGGCTGTATTAAGGCTTTGTCTGGGTTCGGCTACCGTAGCCGGCCTCACCGCTGCCGGTATCGTATATCCGCTTATCGGACCTCATGGTGCCGATCCAAATTTAATGGTACTCGCGGTTGGCTCAGGGAGCCTGTTTTGTTCTCACGTAAATGATTCCTCTTTCTGGCTATTTAAAGAGTATCTAGGATTGTCTATCAAACAAACATTTTTATCCTGGTCGCTGATGGAAACGCTGGTTTCCGTTATCGGACTTATCGGAATACTGATTATAAACCAGGTACTGTTTAGGTAAATCATCATTATCTTTAATAGATACAATATGTATAGTTTACAACATACTGTAAAGTAAATGGTTATGAGCCATTCGGTGAGTCAATTTAAAATTTTGCCTTACTCGCTGAAGTTTTGAGAATTTGTGCGATTTTGGCAATTCACTAAAAGTAAAAACCCTGCTAATCGTGCGATTGCAAGGGTTTTATACGTTTTGATAGTCTTTGGTGTGATCCCGCTGGGATTGGCTCAGCCCCACAAAACCCCGAATCTTTTACAAATCGAACCCAGGCCGGCGCTTCTGTTCGAATCCCAGAGGGGATAAAACATAAAAACCTCACATTTCTGTGAGGTTTCTTGTGATCCCGTTGGGATGTGAACTTCGTTCGATTTTCAGCGTTTAAAGGCTATCGGGAAGGTTTTTGAAAAGCGACTCACCGAATCACTCACCTTTTTGTCTGTATTTTTTAGTTGCAATTGCTATGATACAAATATAAAGAAAATAAGAGAGTTAAGCCGGGAAAATCGAATAGTATTTTATTTCAAATCTATTACCTTTGCGTAGATGAAATCGTAATAGGGTGTATATAATGCTGGCTCAACGCTACCACATCAAAACTTTCTCGATTTTTAATGCCTGTCGTTTCTGTAGAGCTTCTTGAAACCATGAGCGAACACGCTATACAAATTTTAAAACGCTGCGGCATAACGGAGTTAATAATTTATAATGGAAACCATACATACGGCATATAGTAGCTTAATAGCAACCATTTCTACTACCTATACCAATGGCAAGGTAGTAGCGTTAAGGGCTGTAAATAACCAGTTGTTAACTACTTATTGGCAAATAGGGCAACACATAGTAGAGTTTGAGCAAGGTGGTAAAGCTAAGGCCACCTACGGCAAGGCCTTATTAGAAAATTTATCAAAAGATCTTAAAAAGCTACATGGAAAAGGTTTTAGTCGTAGCAACCTTAATTATATGCGGTTGGTTTATGTGTGCTTTCCAATTTGTGAGGAGCTTCCTCACAAATTGACTTGGACACACCTTTGCGAACTAGTAAAAATAAACGACCCATTAGAACGTAGCTTTTACCAGCAACAAGCCATATTAGAGAACTGGAGTACAACCGAGTTGATTCGTCAAAAAAACAGCTCATTATACCTTCGTTTGGCATCATCAAAAGATAAAGAAGGCATTTTAAAACTAGCACATCAAGGACAAATAGTAGCACAGCCAACTGATATTTTAAAAGATATCTATGTATTTGAATTTCTTAAAATAGCCGAGCCTTACCACTTATCTGAAACTGATTTAGAGCAACGATTAATTACTCATCTGCAAAGTTTTTTATTAGAACTGGGCAAAGGCTTTGCATTTATTGGTAGACAATATCGGATTACACTAGGCAACCGAAACCACTATGTAGACTTGGTTTTTTATCACCGTATATTAAAATGCTTTGTGTTAATAGACTTAAAAAGAGAGGAAGCCAATTACCAGGATGTAGGGCAAATGAATATGTATTTGGGCTATTTTGAAAATGAAGAAAATACCGAAAGTGACAACCCGCCTATAGGAATTGTTTTAGCCAAAGAAAAAGACGAATTGGTAATACAGTATGCTATGCATAATGTGTCTTCACAATTATTTGTACAAAAATACCAGTTGTATTTACCCAACAAAGAAGAATTGAGAAAAGTAATCGAAGACCAATTGAATAGAGAAACTGAATAAAAAAACACTTTTAAAAGATTGAGTCACTCGTCACAAGAAGCCAGAATATTATTATACCAATCTCTATTTCGGGGTCGTGAAGATATTTTTGCCATTCATTGGACAAAGGGAGCCAAAAGTGGCTATATGCCTGCAAAGTTATATGATCCTTATTTCAATAGAATTTATAAAAAACCTTCTGGTTCTCCAAGTTCAGAACCTGTAACTTATCTTTCACTAACCAATGATCAAGTCCAGAGACACCTTGAAGGAAAGCAGCTGATTGGTTTATATCCACTATTACAGGATAATAGTTCTTGGCTAATTGCAGCAGATTTTGATAAGAATAGCTGGTTGGACGATTGCAGAAGTTTCATCAAATTATGTGACGACTACAAAATTCCAGCTTATTTGGAGCGCTCTCGTTCTGGAAATGGCGGTCATGTTTGGATTTTTTTTGATAGGGCTTATCCCGCTTTTAAGAGTCGAAGTATTGTCCTTGCGCTCCTTGAAAAATCAGGTGTGGTTTCTGCCTTCGATAAAAATTCAAGCTTCGACAGATTATTTCCAAATCAGGATAGGCTTTCGGGAAAGGGATTTGGAAATCTGATTGCCATGCCCTTTCATAAAACAGCAATGGAAGCAGGTAATAGCTGTTTTATAGATGCCAATACGACGTTACCATATGTTGACCAGTGGCAGTTTCTCGAAAGTATTAAGCGGATCTCTATCATCCAACTGGATAAAATATTTTTTTCATTAACCAATTCAAAAGTAGAAGAAGCCACCGCATCTGGAACGCTTAATATCTCCCTTTCAAATGCAATCGAAATAAAGAGCAACGAGATAAGTCCCGCATTAACCCATTTTCTAAAAGAGGAGCTCAACTTCTTCAATGCGGATTTCATCATTAAAAAGAACAGTGGACGAAGTACGTTTGGTACCAAGAGATATTTCAGGTTCATCGAGGAAGTAAATGGACGTGCCATTATCCCTAAAGGTTTTATCAGGAAGTTGGTTACACATTGTATTCAGCATAATATTCCGTATCAGCTAAACGACAATCGTAAATTACTGCCTGCAATAGGATTTTCTTTTAATGCCTCCCTGAAAGACTATCAACTTCCAGCTGTAGAAGCTGCTGCTAAAAAGGGTATTGGCATAATCGTTGCACCGCCTGGTTCTGGTAAAACTGTGGTGGCGCTAAAAATTATTGCGGATAAACGGCAGCCAGCGTTGATAGTGGTTCATCGTAAACAATTGGCCGATCAATGGGCTGAAAGGATAGAAGCATTTCTAGGGATCCCCAAACAGGATATCGGTAAGATTGGGCAAGGGAAGGCAACAATTGGAAAACAGGTTACGATTGCCATGGTACAAAGTCTTGCGAAAGAACTGCAAAAACCTGATGCAGTAAAGTTGGTTCGAGCTTTTGGAACCATCATCGTTGACGAATGCCATCATATTGTTGCCGAAACTTTTAAGGATGCCATCTCGCATTTCCATTCTTATTATCTATACGGGCTAACTGCAACGCCTTTCAGAAAGAACAGTGATGACAGACTGATTTTTATCCATCTGGGCGAAATAATTTCCGAACTGAAATCTGCTGATTTAGTGATTTCAAAACAGCCAGAAATCATCATTAGGAACACAGCGCTGGATGTTCCTTTTAATGCGAAAACAGATCGCTTTGAAACGTTATCAAATATATTGGTTCATGATGCAGATAGGAATAAACTCATTTTAAAAGACTTAGCATTTCAACTAAATACAGGAAAAAGAATCGTAATCCTTACAGAAAGAAAAGAACATATCGAAACATTGCAACAATATTTAAAGCAATACTATGAGACGGTTACTTTGAGTGGTGATGATTCTGAAGCTAGCCGTAACACCAAGTGGAAAATGTTAAAGGATGGAAACTATCAGGTGCTCATTACCACTGGGCAGTATTTTGGTGAGGGTTCCGATCTTCATAATGCCCAATGTCTGTTTCTGGTCTATCCATTTTCTTTTGAAGGCAAACTGATCCAGTATATCGGTCGGGTACAGCGTTCTGAGTTAACCCCCATCATTTATGATTACCGTGATATCAAGATCGACTATCTGAATGCCAGGTTTTGAAACGAAATGTCTATTACAAAAAGTTGATCAAACACCGAACATTATTTGACGACCCGATTGAAGAGGATGAGCCAGTAGAACAAACAAATAACGAAAAAAGCATTTTAGCTGATCAGGTGATAGAACGGAAGCTTAAAATAACCATAGCATCGCTTGATTTTCTATACGGTAGTATCGGGTTTCGTATCCCTATCCGTGAAGTTGGACATGAAGTATCATTCGATGTAGAAAACATCCACATCCGCCCCGAATTTGAAGTATTGAAGCCATATTTTGAAAAGTTTCTAAAAACGAAATCGATAGAGTTAGCTATCTGTATCATCATCGAAAATGGAGGTATCGTGGCCAAATCCGCAACCTCTCAAGACCTACAACAATTAAATAGAGAAGTTGTAGATAGTGTTCGTTTCCGCTTTGCCGAAAGGAATATTTTAATGAAATCAAACCTGTTAGGCAGGGGCGATAAAATATCCCAATTAAATACCAGTGATCCCAATACGTTATACGATTCTGGAGAAGAATTGCTTCAGGATGTCCTATGCAAAGGTAGTTATAGGCATAAGCTGCATCTCCAATATCTCGCTGAACAGCATTGTGGCAATATCTTAAAACTGAGATTTGTCATTAGTCCATTCGCATTTGTTTTTCTTATCAGAGGAATCGAACAATATCATATCATTATGGAAACCTTGGATACAGACGAGGCAACCTATATCTGGCAAATTCCGAAAGATATCGGATCGCTTAAAGCCTCACTCCTCGAGATTGATAATGATCTTTTGAAAATACGTAACGAAGGGCGTGCAGCATTTTTAGAATCAGCCCCTGTTAATTTTAGCCGTGTATTGCATGATTATACTGAGGAACTGAAAGGTTTTATTGTATGGAAGGATGATTTAGAACAGTGCTTGGTTTAGGGTGTGAATTTTGTTCAGTTTTAAGCGTTTAAAGGCTATCTGGAAGGTTTTTCGAAAAGTGACTCACCGAATCACTCACCTTTTTGTCTGTATTTTTTAGTTGCAATTGCTATTATTTAAATATACGATTTTTAAAAAAAAAAAAACCATTTGAAAAAAATTAACTATGATTTTAGTGAAACTATAAGGACTAAAAGACTTAGAATCTTTTAGTCGATGGTTTGAATACGCCATAGGTACAGAGCGTAAGTTTAAAGTTTTTCATCGCCAAACTTTTAAGTAAACCATGAAAAATTTCGATGAATATCGACTGCCTTCATGCTCTGCTTTTTTAACTGCCAAAATAATTTCATTCATTATAAATTGCGGTGTCGCCGATTTTGGTTTATGGGCGATATCAAATTCAGGGACTTGAGTTTTGAATGGATTTTTATCGGCCTGACAGCAGTACTTTGTGTTATCGGAAGAGCCCGCTATAAAAAATCAAGTCAGAAACCACAATCGAATTTTTAATTCAGTAATAACAAGGCACTTGAAGAAAGGTCTTTTATAATATTATACTTAAATCTAAATCGAAAATTTTCAGGGAATTCCTGTTCGAAAAATGCCCACTTGGACAAGTTGGGCATTTCGGCAAAAATGGCCACTCATTCCGCATTTAAACTGTCACCCCATTTCGCTTTAAAGTGACCACCTGTTCCGGGGCAAACTGGCCGTTCTGATCTTTAGATCAGCTCTTTTCGCCACTGGCTTTCGCGAATAATCTTTCAAATTCTGCATAAAATAAAAGCTCCTGGGAGCATATCTGCAATTCGGAATGGACTACGGTCGTTTCGCTGTTTTGGAGGGCTTATGGCGTTTTTCTGCGCGTTAAAATACCTACGAACGGATTTTGATCTTTAGGACGATCTGAATTGAGGATAAATCTGGCAGTAGAATGGATTGAACCGAAATGTTATGAGGAAAATGGATTTGAATCCGAAATGTATATTTGTTCAGAGGGAAAGGAACTTAAATGTGCATCATCCGGTAATCAAATTGGTGGCCAGTTTGGCCCGAAACAGAGGGGTCACTTTGATTGAAATATACAGTAATAGGCAACCCCATATCGAAAACACGTTGATGGGCATAATAAATGGCATTCTGCAAATGGTCAAGATGGGTGTTCAACGCCTTGATCTCTTCTTTGGAGCCGATGGCCCGGCTGCCCTTGGCGTTCCATCGTTTGGGGTCGCAATCCCGATTGGTGGCCATCTCCGCACGGTTTCCTTCTACGGTAATCCTCATGTAGATCGGCACATTTCCACTTACATAGTTCTTTTGCTTTTTCAGATAGAAAAGCAGGCTAAAATTGGTCTTCATAATCTAAAGATTAAAGTGAAACAACCCGAGAACCGATTTTCGGTTCGAGAGCTGCATCGCCGTTAAAAAATAATAAATAACAGTGATGCAAACATAGCTTTGCAACTAAATCTACACAAGATGTTCAGTTTGTAACAACCTGTACAATAAATGATTATGTACAATTCGGTGAGTCAACTTTAACCGTTTTGCCTAACTCACCGAACCACTCACCAAAGTTTTGTGAATTCGTGCAAAATTTGGCAATTCCCTAAAAGCAAAAACCCTGCTAATCATGCGATTGCAGGGTTTTATACATTTTGATAGTCTTTGGTGTGATCCCGCTGGGATTCGAACCCAGGACCACTACATTAAAAGTGTAATGCTCTACCAGCTGAGCTACGGAATCTACTTTGTTAAAAACGTTATCCGTTTCCTTTAAAGTGGTGCAAATATAGGGTTATAGACTGTTTCGTGCAAATAAAAAATCGCCAAAAGTGTTAGTGTATTGATTTATAGGCAAATTAATTATTCAGCCCTGATTTTTTAAATGGATTTGATATTTTTATTGCTCTTAATTTAAGATTAAGCCCTGTGAAATTCAACCTGTTACGCTATTTTTCACAAATGCGCTCCATATTAACCCTGCCAATTCAATAAAGTTAAAGATGAGGGAAATGGAAAAATATATACAAGATTCACTTTTTCTGAATAATACAGAAGGCATGTCAGATATAGCTACAACCATACGAAACCAACTATACCTAATAGAAGGAGGAGGTTCTTTTATATAAAATGCCTGTTATTGCAAAGCTTACCGGCAAAATCCAGAATCAAACCTATTGTTGATATTGCATTAGCGCATAGGGCTTTAGGCTAGTTGAGCACTAGCTAAAAGCCTTTTTTGTTAAAGTTGAAATTACGCAAACGTTTGACCCATTTTAATTAAATATTATTGTTTAGTTTGGCACAAACAAATAAACCGAACCAAAACTTTATGCAACAAACAACAAAACCAGGTCAAACCCAAAGACCAAAACCGCTTATTATTATTTGTGCGCTATTCTTTATTTTTGGCTTTGTGACATGGGCAAATGGAACCCTGATCCCTTTCTTTAAATTATCCTTTGGCTTATCAAATTTACAGGCATTCTTTGTAACCTTTGCTTCGTACATGGCTTATTTCTTTTTAGCGCTGCCTTCATCGTGGATACTGAAGAAAGTTGGCTTTAAAAATGGTATTGTTTTAGGTCTGGTGATTTTAGGACTGGGTTCCCTGATATTCATACCTGCAGCTTCAACGCGTACTTTTGGCTTATTCTTAACGGGTATTTTTGTTCAGGGAGCTGCCTTGGCATTGCTTCAAACCGCTTCTAATCCTTATTTAACCATTATCGGCCCTATCGAAAGCGCCGCAAAACGCATCAGTATAGCGGGGATTTGTAATAAATTTGCAGGAATGATTGTACCGTTGATTATGGGCAGTTTATTTTTGAAAAACGCTTCAGAGGTAGAGAAAAAGATACAGGCAGCTACTGGCGCGGTACACGAGCAATTGTTGAATGATGTTTTAGGTCGCGTAAATATACCATACATTGTTTTGGCCATCATTTTCTGTTTGTTCGCCATTTTTATCAAATTCACTGATCTGCCAGAGGTAGAGGTTGAAGAGGATATTATCGACGAAAGTAAAGGCGCAGTAGTAAAACACAGCAGTATTTTTCAGTTCCCTCACTTATTTTTAGGTGCCCTTTGTATTTTTGTATATGTTGGTGCAGAAGTAATGGCAGGTGATATTATCGGGATTTATGGCCGCGAATTGGGCATCAGCGTCGAAATCAGCGGAAAGTTAACCTCCATTACCCTTTTTAGTATGTTAATTGGTTATATCATTGGGATCATTACCATTCCGAAATACATCTCTCAACAAAAAGCACTTCGCATCTGCGCCATTTTAGGTATCATATTTACGGTTTTATCTTTCGCCATTTCGAACTGGTTTGCTGTAATTTTTGTAGCCTTGCTTGGTTTGGCAAACTCGTTAATGTGGCCGGCAATATTCCCGCTCGGCATCAGTCATTTAGGAAAATTCACCAAAATCGGTTCAGCTATTATGGTGATGGGTATTGCAGGCGGTGCAATTATGCCTTTATTGTATGCCTTTTTAAACGAAAAATTACACATCAATTTCCAATTGGCTTATCTGTTAACCGTATTGCCATGTTACCTTTATATTTTGTTCTTTGCTGTAAAAGGTCATAAAGCCGGACTAAAGTTAAAATAACCAAAACCAAATAAATTATGATTAAGCCCGGTCTATAATAGATTTGGCTTTCTTTTGCGATTAATTTTCAGTTATTTTGGCGAATTATAAACGAGACCTAAATCACATGTCTCACATCTTGATACTTGATACTCAATCCCCATATTTAACAATGAACAAAGCTATTTTTCTCGACCGCGATGGTGTACTTAACCACGAAATTTACGATTACATCTGCCGGGTTGAAGATTTTAAAATATTGGATTACCAGATCCCTGTACTCAAAAAATTCTTCGATGAAGGTTATTTGTTAATCGTAATCACCAACCAGGGCGGCATTGCACTGAAACGTTATACCGAACAGGAACTGGCCATTATGCACCAGATGTTAAGAAATGCTTTTGTGGCCAAAGGGGCCGATATTGCTGGCTTTTATTACTGTCCGCATCATCCAACTGTTGGCGGCGAATGCAAATGCAGAAAACCAGCATCGGGAATGATTTTAGATGCCATCGACATGTATGATATTGATCCGGCACAATCAGTTATGATCGGCGATAAACCCAGAGATGTTGAAGCAGCAAACGGGGCAGGAGTGAAGGGAATCCTGATTGAACCTGATGAGCAGATTAGCTATGAGAAGGTGAAAGAGGTATTGAAAAGAGAATCTTTAGTTTAGTTTGGAGTTCGGGGTTAGGAGTTTGGAATAAGCAAATCGCCCATACCAACATAATATGGAAAAGGTAATATGGAAGGTGAAACCTGCAATGGCAAGCGCCAGTAAAATCTTAATTACCTTAACTTCTTAATGGTCGAAAAATGTAAAATGGAGAAAGGAAGACTGGAGATGTAACCTGCAATTTGCCCATCACACCTATCTTACATCATCCATTTTATTAATTTGGGCGTTTTAACACGCTTATACACTATATCTTTTTGGCTGTCATTTAACTACGCTATCATTGACAGACTCCAATAAGAATGGTCGTCATCTCGACCGGAGCAACGCGTAGTGGAGAGATCTATCCAAACAGATTTTGCTTCGCAGAGCCTTCGGGTTCTCGACTGCGTTGCACTCTGCTCGAAATGAAGGTAATAAGAGGGAATTTTTACATGTAGATTAATTACTTTCCATTCCTATTGATTTTATAAAATAAATTATCCTTCAGGATGACAGCCAAAAAGGATGCCGTTCCCATCGTTAACGCAGAATGCCGCAATGACTTAAGAAGTTTAGAAAGGAAAGAAGCGAATGAATAACTTCGTCAGTCAGAAGCTTCTGAAATTCTATTAAGCTTTCCCTACCTAATACTTACGAAAATCTTTCCGCACGCCTTCCATTGAGTATTTCGTAAGTGCCGTAGCCATCTAGACCTGATTGAAATGGCATTCCGGTATTCGACTATTTTATATTTACCGAACATTACCGGAATATAATGTAAAGCAGGACTGCAGGAACCGATCTGCACTGTTCTTGCTCTCCAAAAAAAATCATGTAAAATTGTAAGAGGGAAAACGGATGATGTAATCTGCAATTTGCAAGAACAAGCACCAATAAAGCCTTAATAGGCTTAACTTCTTAATGGTAGAAAAAAAGGAAAATGTAAGAGGGAAAAGGATGATTTGACATGCAAGAGCAAGCACCAATAAAACCTAAACTGTCTTAACTTTTTAATGGTACAAAAAATGGAAAAGGGGAGATGTAGCCTGCGCTTTGCCCATCATCCATTATACATCTTAGATTATCCATAAAACAAAAAATCCTAAGTCTTAAACCGGAAATCCGACTCAAGACTTAGGATTAAAGTCTTCCGACTTTAAATATTATTTACCCGCTGCTTTAGCGTGGTCAGCTAAGAAAGTAGCCAAACCGCTATCAGTTAATGGGTGTTTCAATAAGCCAACAATTGCAGCCAAAGGAGCAGTGATTACATCAGCACCTAGTTTAGCACAGTTTACAATGTGCAATGGTCCGCGGATTGAAGCTGCGAGGATTTGAGTTTCGTAACCGTAGTTATCAAAAATAGTTCTGATATCTTCAATTAAAACCAAGCCATCACTAGAAATATCATCTAAACGACCTAAAAACGGAGAAACGTAAGTAGCACCGGCTTTTGCAGCCAATAATGCCTGGCCTGCAGAGAAAATTAAAGTACAGTTGGTTTTGATTCCTTTTGATGAGAAATATTTAATGGCTTTAACACCATCTTTAATCATCGGAACTTTTACTACGATTTTCGGGTTCAAAGCGGCTAAAGCTTCACCTTCTTTAACAATTTCGTCAAAAGTGGTCGAAATTACTTCTGCACTTACGTTATCATCAACGATATCGCAAATTGCTTTATAGTGGTTGATTACATTTTCATCGCCGGTAATACCTTCTTTAGCCATTAAGCTAGGATTGGTGGTTACGCCATCTAAAATGCCAAGATCTTGCGCTTCTTTGATTTGATCAAGATTTGCTGTGTCAATAAAAAATTTCATGTTTATAAATTCTTAAAATGATAATTAGGTTCTGCTGCTAGAACCCCTGAAGAATTTAATATCCCCCCTTCAGGGGGTTAGGGGGTAAAAAAAGGGCAAGCACCTTCTATCGCACCGCTACAACCTTCTACCCTTGCTGCGTTCCCACCCTGGGGGAGTTCAAAGGGAGCTGGTCGTAAAAGACTTGCCCGGCCACAAAGGTAGAAAAAGAAGTTGTTTCGCAAAATGCATTTTTCTATTTTTTTTCTGTTTTAAGCTATGTGGCTGATTAGTAAATTAATAAAATTAAAATGTGTGTTTTCAGATTATATAAGGAAATACATGATAAACAAATTTTTAAGTATAATATTTGTATATGAATTTAATATTCATGAATAAATAAAATTAATAAAACGATTTATCATGGAATCTAGCTGGAAAAGCTCATTTATTGTACAATATTATCATTACAAATTTGATAATTATTAATGTGTAAAAATAAAAATATTTCAATTTAAAGACTTTAAATTACATAAGGACTAAAATTTTTCCAAAAAACATATCAACTCTGTAATTTTAAATTTGTTTTTCCTATCTTAGTGTTTCCTATACACTAACAACTAACGAGCAAAGAATGGAACCAAACAGTGGATTGTACGATGCGCAATTTGAACACGATGCCTGCGGTATTGGGTTCGTTGCACATGTGAAAGGGCGAAAATCGCATCAAATCATCTCTGATGCACTTACTATTTTAGAGAATCTAGATCATAGAGGAGCATGTGGAGCAGAACCAAATACAGGCGATGGTGCAGGTATTATGATTCAGATTCCTCACGAATTTTTTTACGACGAATGCTTAAAAGCTGGCTTTAGCCTGCCTGAAACCAATAATTATGGTGTAGGTATGTTATTTATGCCAAAGGATATCAGATCGAGAGAAGAGTGCAGAGAATTGATTTACCGTGCCGCCGAAAAACTTGGCCTGGAAATTTTAGGTTTTAGAAAAGTTGATGTCGACACTACGGATATTGGCAATATGGCCCTTTCTGTTGAACCGGAAATTGAGCAGGTGTTTATTGCCCGTCCTTATGCAGTAGCACCAGGAGCAGATTTCGAGCGTAAACTTTATATTTTTAAAAATTACCTGATTAAACTGATCGTGAACACCGTTCACGGAGGTAAAGATTTTTATATCGTTTCGCTTTCTGCGCAAACCATTATCTATAAAGGTCAGCTCACTTCATTACAGGTACGTACCTATTTTACAGATCTGAGTGATAAGCGCATGGTTTCAGCTTTAGGCTTGGTCCACTCGCGTTTTGCAACCAATACCTTCCCTTCGTGGAGGTTGGCCCAACCATTCCGCTTTATTGCGCATAATGGTGAGATCAACACTTTGCAGGGAAGTTTAAACTGGTTTAGGGCAGGTGTTAAATCTTTTGCTTCTGCTTATTTTACACCAGAAGAACTGGACATGTTACTGCCTGTAATTGACGAAACGAATTCAGATTCAGGCTGTTTAGATAATGTTATTGAATTATTACTTCACTCCGGAAGAACCCTGCCTCATGTATTAATGATGTTGGTGCCGGAGGCCTGGGATGGTAACGAAGATATGGACCCGGTAAAAAGGGCATTCTATGAGTTCCATGCTACTTTAATGGAGCCATGGGATGGACCTGCAGCGATTGCTTTTACTGACGGTAAATTAATCGGCGCTACTTTAGATCGTAACGGTCTTCGTCCTTCCCGTTATGCCATTACTTCAGATGACCGTGTAATTATGGGTTCTGAGGCTGGTGCGCTAGCCATCGATCAAAGTACAGTAATCGAAAAAGGCCGTTTAACGCCAGGCAAAATGTTCGTGGTGGATATGGAGCAGGGCAGAATTATCAGCGATAACGAAATTAAAGGAGAAGTTTGCGGCAAGAGCCCTTATGCCGATTGGATTAACCAATATCAGATCCGTTTGGAGGAATTACCGGAACCACGTGTAATGTTTACTGGCTTATCTACCGAATCTATATTTAAATACCAGCAGGTTTTTGGTTATAGCAGGGAAGATGTAGATCTTTTACTTAAACCAATGGCCATTGAAGGTAAAGAACCAATCGGTTCAATGGGTACCGATACACCATTGGCTATTTTATCAAAACGTCCACAACATTTATCTTCTTATTTCAAACAGTTATTTGCACAGGTAACCAATCCGCCAATAGACCCGATCCGCGAAAAGGTAGTGATGAGTTTGGCCAGTTTTATGGGTAGTAACGGTAATCTTTTAGAAGAAAATCCACTACAAGCACATTGCGTTGCCATTAAACATCCTATTTTAACCAACCAGGAATTAGAGAAGTTAAGAAGTATTGATACAGGTGTTTTCCAGGCGAAAACTTTACAAACCTATTTCAGAGCTGATGGCAAGCCTGGTGCTATGGCTAAAGCCTTAGACCGTTTGTGCCGTTATGCGGTCGATGCGGTTGAGGATGGTTTCCAGGTAATTGTATTAACTGACAGGGCTATTGATTCTGAGCATGCTGCAATGCCTTCTTTACTAGCCGTTTCTGCTGTACACCATCATTTAATCCGCAAAGGATACCGTGGGGCTGTAGGTATTGTAATAGAGGCTGGTGATATCTGGGAAGTACATCATTTCGCCACTTTATTGGGCTTTGGTGTTACCGCAATTAACCCTTACCTGGCTTTAGAAACCATTAGTGAATTTAAAGAAGAATCGGGCTTATCAACAGAGCAGCTTACCAAGAACTATATCTACGCTGTAAATAGCGGTTTACTTAAAATTTTCTCGAAAATGGGCATCTCAACCTTGCAGTCTTATCAAGGTGCACAGATTTTCGAGATTTTAGGTTTAAATAAACAAGTGGTAAATACTTATTTTACGGGTGCTGTTTCTCGTATTGGTGGCTTAGGCCTGGATGAAATTGCAAAAGAAACGTTAATTAAACATCACCGCAGTTTTGGCCCGCTAACACAAACCGAAAACTTGTTGCCAGCAGGTGGAACATATAAATTCCGCCGTAAAGGTGAAGCGCATTTGTTTAATCCGCAGACCATTCACTTATTACAGAATGCTACGCGTAAAAACGATTACAATATCTTCAAACAATACTCTAAGTTGGTGAATGAGCAAACGCAACAGGCTTATACCATCCGTGGATTGTTCGAATTTAACTATAGCCGTCCTTCAGTTCCTTTAAATGAGGTAGAATCAACCGAAGCAATTTTAAAAAGATTTGCAACAGGAGCAATGTCCTTCGGTTCCATTTCTCACGAGGCACACTCTACTTTGGCAATTGCCATGAACCGTATCGGCGGCAAAAGCAATACCGGAGAAGGTGGTGAAGATGAAATGCGTTATACTAAATTGCCAAATGGTGATAGCATGCGCTCAGCCATTAAACAAGTTGCTTCTGCACGTTTTGGTGTAACGAGTTATTATTTAACCAATGCTGATGAGTTACAGATTAAAATGGCTCAGGGTGCTAAACCGGGAGAAGGTGGTCAATTACCAGGACACAAAGTGGATGATTGGATTGCAAAAGTTCGTCACTCTACACCAGGGGTTGGTTTAATTTCACCTCCACCTCACCACGATATTTATTCGATCGAAGATTTGGCTCAGTTAATTTTCGATTTAAAAAATGCCAATCGTGCCGCAAGAATTAATGTTAAACTGGTTTCGAAAGCTGGTGTAGGTACCATTGCTGCAGGTGTGGCTAAAGCACATGCAGATGTGATTTTGGTATCTGGTTTTGATGGTGGAACCGGAGCATCTCCGCTTACGTCAATCCAACATGCAGGTTTACCTTGGGAACTTGGATTAGCAGAAGCGCACCAAACTTTGGTAAAAAATAAATTGCGTAACCGTATTGTGTTACAAACCGATGGACAGCTTAAAACAGGCAGAGATATCGCTATTGCTGCATTATTAGGTGCCGAAGAATGGGGTGTTGCTACAGCAGCATTGGTAACTTCGGGATGTATTATGATGCGTAAATGCCATTTAAATACTTGTCCGGTTGGCGTTGCAACACAGGATCCGGAATTAAGAAAATTATTTACCGGTGATGCAGATCATGTAGTGAACTTATTTTATTTCCTTGCGGAAGAATTACGTGAGATTATGGCTGAATTAGGTTTCAGAACCATCCACGAAATGATTGGCCAGGCTGATATCTTAAAAGTACGCGAACTGCCTGCTGAAGACTGGAAACTGAAACACCTTGATTTATCAGCTATCTTATATAAGGCAGAAGAAAATGGCTTGCCTTTATTTAATACGGAAGGCCAGGATCATGGTTTGGATCAGGTTTTAGATCATCAGTTAATTGCTGCAGCACAACCTGCTATTGACAATAATGAGCCTGTATTTGCCAGTTTCGAAGTTAAAAATACCGACCGTGCATTGGGCACCATGTTATCAAATGAAATATCTAAAGTCCATTTAGGTGCTGGTTTACCTCCCGATACGATCAACTTTAAATTTGTTGGTTCGGCCGGACAGAGTTTTGGTGCTTTCAATACCCGCGGGGTAACCTTGTCACTGGAAGGTGAGGCGAACGATTATGTGGGTAAAGGATTATCGGGTGCCAGATTGGCTATTTATCCTTTTTCTAATTCAACTTTTATCCCTGAACAAAATATCATTATTGGTAACGTAGCCCTTTATGGTGCAACTTCCGGTGAGTTATTTGCCCGTGGCAAAGCGGGTGAGCGTTTTGCTGTACGTAACTCTGGTGCAACAGCTGTTGTGGAAGGAGTAGGCGATCACGGGTGTGAATACATGACTGGTGGTGAAGTGCTGATTCTGGGTGATACCGGAAGCAATTTCGCCGCAGGTATGAGTGGTGGTGTAGCCTGGATTTATGATGCCAATGGCACTTTTGAACGCAAGTGCAATAAAGAAATGGTTGATTTAGATCCACTGCAAGCTGAAGATGAAGAACGCATTTTAGCTTTGCTTAAAGCGCATATTCGTCTGACTGATAGTAAAGTAGCTGAGTTTATCTTAAGCGACTGGAAAACACAATCTGCTCATTTCGTAAAAGTATTCCCTAAAGAATACAAAGCAGTTTTAAGCAAACGTAACCAACAAGTAAAAACACACTAGGCCATGGGAAAAGTAACAGGATTTCAAGAATACGATAGAGTTGCGCCCACTAGAGAAGAGGCTGCAACACGTGTAAAACATTACGGTGAATTTTTAAATAATTTACCTTCACAAGAATTAAACAATCAGGCTGCCCGTTGTATGGATTGCGGTGTACCTTTCTGCCAGTCAGGCTGCCCGCTGGGTAACGTGATACCAGAATTTAACGACGCTGTTTATCAGGGAAAATGGGAATTAGCTGCCAATATTTTATTAAGCACCAATAATTTTCCTGAATTTACTGGTAGAATTTGCCCTGCGCCATGCGAATCTGCATGTGTGTTAGGCATCAACCGTCCGCCGGTTTCAATTGAGGAAATTGAAAAACACATTATTGAAATAGCTTTCGAAAAAGGGTTTATCAAAGCAAAAGCACCATTAATCAGAACTGGTAAAAAAGTAGCTGTAATTGGTTCAGGTCCGGCAGGCTTAGCTGCTGCTGCTCAGTTAAATAAAGTTGGACATGAGGTTACGGTTTTCGAACGTGATGATGCTCCGGGTGGTTTACTGAGGTACGGTATTCCTGATTTCAAGCTACAGAAAAATGTAGTAGATCGCCGTATCGATTTGATGAAAGAAGAAGGGATTATTTTTAAATGTAATGCCAATGTGGGCGAGAATGTTGAGATAGGTACTTTGTTACGCGATTTTAACGCGATTGTACTGGCTGGTGGTTCAACTATTCCGCGCGATTTACCTATTGATGGCCGTTCGGCTAAAGGTGTGCACTTTGCAATGGATTTCCTGAAACAACAAAATAAACGTGTAGCGAGCAGAACTGTTGAAGCAGAAGATATTATGGCTACCGGTAAAAATGTAATCGTAATTGGTGGTGGCGATACGGGATCTGACTGTATTGGTACTTCAAACCGTCATGGGGCGAAATCAGTTACACAATTCGAGATTATGCCAATGCCACCACAGGCACGTAACGAGCACATGCCCTGGCCAAATTACCCAATGTTATTAAAAAATACTTCTTCTCACGAGGAAGGTGCACAACGGGCTTGGTCAGTTAATACCAAAAACTTTATTGCTGATGAGAAAGGAAACCTTAAGGCGCTAAAAGTAGTTGATGTGGAATGGGAAATTGATGCGAACGGGCGTCCGGTTACTTTTAAAGAAGTAGCTGGTACCGAGAGGGATCTTCCATGCGAACTGGTATTATTAGCAATGGGTTTCTTACATCCTCAAAAAGAAGGTTTAATTGAGAAATTAGGTATAGAGTTAGATAACCGCGGAAACGTAAAAGCATCTGAACATACTTACCAAACCAATATTGCAAAGATTTTTGCTGCAGGTGATGTTCGCCGTGGACAATCATTGGTGGTTTGGGCCATCTCAGAAGGTAGAGAAGCTGCCCGTAAGGTAGACGAATACTTAATGGGAACAACTAAACTGGCATCGAAAGATGCAGTTGCATACGCTTAGTAGGTTTTAAATTCTATATTTTTTGGGTCGTGGTGCAAACCACGACCTTTTTTGTTTTAGGCTATTGACAAATCTCGTAAATAAGTCGTCATCTCGACTGGAGTGCAACGTAATGGAGAGATCTTTGAACTAAGTTGAGAAAGATTTTCTTTCATCATATGCGCTATTTCCGCCACGGAAACACCGAGACCACGGAATGAATTAACCACAGATAAATGGGCTGAACACAGATTTATTAGTGTCGTAAGAAAAAATGTTCTTGGAAAGATTCTTCAACTTCGCTATTAATGACAGACTCCAATAGAGTGGTCGTCTTTCCCGCGCAGGCGGGAATCTTAAAGCGCTTGCATTACGATTCCCAATCAAGTTGGGAATGACGAACTGCCAAAACCTGTCATCCAACTTCTCTAGTCTTAGCGTCGCGCTAAGGCCTTCATAATTGGTAGTTATTTCGCCACGGAAACACCGAGACCACGGAATTAATTAACCACAGATAAAAAGGATAATTACAGATTTATTAATGTTGTAAGAAACATGGTTTTTGGAAAGATTCTTCAACTTCGTTTTTAATGACAGGCACTAAAAATCGGCGTCATCTCGACCGGAGCAACGCGTAGTGGAGAGATCTTTTAACTATGTTTAAAAGATCTCTCCACTGCGGTCGAGATGACGATTTATCCTAACCTGCATCCAACTCCTTTTTTTTTGCTAAAATCCTGATCTATAGATAAATAGATCCTTAAGTAAATTTACTGCGTAGCTTCCCGCTTTCTACAGGTTAGGATAACGAACATGCTAAAAAAGTAGACTAAAACAACTTCAACTGCTCATTTATTGGTGGCTTTTCTTTCCCAAAAACTGTTCTGCCACCGTATTTCCAGCTTTCAGCACGTTCTTTTTGAATTACCTTTTCAAAATCCATATTTGGAACAAAGTCTTTTTCTGCATTACGGGCAATTTGATGGAGCGATTTTATCGCTTGCTGTTTATCTGTATTTCCAATCTTCGCTTTTTCAATTGCTTTTTGCAAAACACTTATGGTTTCATCATAAACATTTACCGGAACAGGGAAGGGATGGCCATCTTTGCCACCATGTGCGAAAGAATAACGCGCAGGATCAGTAAACCGGGAAGGCGTACCGTAAATCACCTCACTCACTAAAGCCATAGATTGTAAGGTTCTCGGCCCCATACCTTCGAGTAATAACAATTCCTCAAAATCTCCCGGTTCTTTTTCCTGTGCCAGCCACAATATACTTCCTAAACGTTTTAAATCTACATCTTTAGATTTTACATCATGATGATCGGGGAGTACCAACTTTTGTATTTCACTAAGCATCCTCGTGGGAGATTCAGCTGTCATACTCATCATGCTTTGCCTTGCCTTACCAGCATCATTAGCCGTTAAGTTTAGGATCTGACCTTGATTAATGCCACAGATTCCCGTATGGGGTTCTTCTACAAAAGATTTTAAGTTTTCAGAATGCCAATGGTATCTTCTTGCTGTTGCGCTACTGTCGCTCATGCCTTGTTGCACTACTGCCCAATCGCCTTCGTTACTTAAAATAAAACTATGAAGGTACAGTTGAAAGCCATCCTGAATGGCAGTATTATCTACTTTTGCACTTAGTTTACTCGCCCGAACCAATGCTGTACCATTTAACCCTGTTTTATCCGCAATTTTTAGAAGTTCATTTGGTGTTTCTCTGCTGTGCTTTCCTTTGCCTCCACAGATGTAAATTCCCAATTCTTTTGATAATGGATTAATTGATTTCTTTAAAGCACCCATTACTGAAGTTGTAATTCCTGATGAATGCCAATCCATCCCCATTACCGCACCTAAACTCTGAAACCAAAAAGGACTGCTTAAACGACGTATTACTTCTGCTTTACCATATTCCATCAGGATGGCTTCCGTTATAGCTAGTCCAAGTGTGGCCATACGCTGCGCCAGCCACGGTGGTACATGGCCATAATGTAACGGTAAATCTGCGCTTCCTGATCTTTTCAATGCTAACAAAATTAGTAAAATACATTTAATAAAACTAATTTTGACATGGAAAGAGCGGAAATAAGCCAATTAAATGTATTACACTAATGAGATAACTATTTGATGTAATTAAATCTTTTGATATATATTTCAAGATGCACAAGCTTATATTCTCTTAAATGCCTTATATGGTTAAATTATTGCCGTGATAATTAGAAATATTATTTTTTTTTAACCATACAATACATACGAGGTTCATTTAAGGGCTTAAGCATTAACAATTTGCTATTGCTTTAAGATTCCCAATCAAGTTGGGAATGACGTAACGACAAAAACGATTCATGATATTTTTTGTTATTTTGAAAAACAATAATCCTGGCGAATACTCATTTATACATGCGAAAATTCTTACAACGTTTACTCAGTGCCTGGATTATTCGGATGTCGAATAGATTTGGTTCAAGGCCCAACCGTAAACGTATCCATGAAGCTTTAAATAAACTTTATAAAACTATTAATACCAGCCCTGGGAAACGGGGACTTATTTTTGAAGTTACCGATACTGATAAATTCATCATTCTGTCAGATCAGCATAAAGGTGCCCGCGATTATGCTGACGATTTCACTTTAGCTGAAAAGAATTACCTGAAGGCACTTGAATATTACAACCTGCAGGATTTCCATTATATAAATCTGGGAGATAGCGAGGAGCTTTGGGAAAATTTACTCGAATCTGTAATTAAACACAATAAGGAAACGTTCGAAGCAGAGAAAGCCTTTATTTCAAAAAATCATTTCACAAAGATATTTGGCAACCATGATTTATATTGGGATAATGATCCTTTAGCAGGATTTAACCTCAATAGAATTTACGGAACTAAAATCCGTATTTACGAAGGAGCAATTTTACGGATGCGAGTGGGAAAAAGTAAACTTGATATTTTCCTGACCCACGGACATCAGGGAGACTTGCAAAGTGACGGAAACTGGTTTAGCAAATGGTTTGTAAGTACAATTTGGGCTCCATTGCAATCGTACCTTCAAATTAACCCGAATACGCCTGCATATAACAACCAACTTAAAACAGCACATAATGCATTGATGTACAGCTGGGCAGCTACAAAAAAGAACCTTGCTTTAATTACAGGACATACACATCAACCGGTTTTTGCTTCGTTAACACACCTGGAACGGATTTACGTAAACCTGAATAAAGCCAAAAAAGAAAAAAATGCTGAAGGTCTTGCTGTTTTAAATGCAGAGCTTCGTAAGCTGATAAAAGAAGGAGATAAAGCACCAAGCTTTGGCAAATATAAACCTGGTTACTTCAATAGCGGATGTTGTTGTTTTAGTGATGGCGATATGACTGGTATCGAAATTGAGAACGGCTTTATAAGATTAATAAAATGGTCGTATCATAGAAATGCTATTCCTGAAAGGATTTTACTCGAAGAAATGAAACTCAGCGAATTATTAGATTTAAACTTATTTAATGGGTAACGTTACGAAAAATGTTGTACCTGAATCTTTTCCTTCGCTTTCTACCCAAAGCTTTCCCTTATGTATATCCACTAAAGCATTTACGGTGATTAGACCCAAGCCATAAGTATTTTCATGATCTGTAGGTACAGCAGTTAATGTTGCAAATTTTAAGAAAATTTTATCAAGATCGTACTCTGTTAATCCAACACCATTGTCTTTTATGGCAATAGTTACTTCATTTTCTACGGTTTGATGTGATATTTTAGTTTCCTTTCCTTTTGGAGAAAATTTAATAGCATTATCAAGCAACTGGCTAAAAATGACCTTAAGTTTGTCAGCATCACCAAAAATTTCAAGCGGAGCTTCAATATCGATCAAAACGGTTTGATTTTTCTGTTTAAGCGCTAAATCCAAATTAAACTTTACTTCTTCAATTAATTCTTTTAGGTCAACTTTTGTTTTTTTTGGCTTAAATGAATGGGCTTCCTTACGGGCGGAACTCAAAAGACCTTCCAGATTGTCGATCATTCTTTTAGATTGCGTATTGATCTTTTCCGCAATCAGGCTAGCTCTTTCATCAATGCCAGGAATCCGTCCTAATAACTCAGATTGAAGTGAAATGGTCGTCATCGGGTTTTTAAGATCATGAACAAGTACATGTAAACGATCATCATAAGCCCTTAAAGCCTTTCTGATCGCAATTCTGGATTCCAGTTTTTCTATTACCATATCAGCCAGTAATTTCAACATACTGAGTTGTTTTTCTGTAGCCGCTTTAGGTTGGTCGCCTGCAGCGTAAATCTGGCCAATATCAAATCCATCAGGTGTGATGAATGGTGCGCTAACATAAAAAACAGATTCATCAGGAAACGATGAACCGATCTGAGATTTTATGAATATTTTTTCGGAAGCCTGAAAACAGATACCTGCATGAGGGACCTCAAAAATAGCAGCGGCCAATTGCGTTAACTGATCAAAAGCATTTTCGGCAGGTGTATCCAGGATATCATAATAACTTAATTTTGCCAGATGCAAATTTTCATTTGAATGAGGGTTATTTTCTGCTTGATCGATATTCATTAAGGCCTTTTTAATTAGGATAGGAATGAAAAACTAAAGGTAAAGATTATGATAATAATGTAAACAATTAAGTCGTAAATTCCGTTAATATAATTTACAGTAAATAGTGCGGCAAAACGTAAAATTACTACCAAAAAAGCTTAAACGATGAGATTATACATAGAGCGTAAACCGGTTAAGGTTAATCCGGATACTAAAAGAGTTATTGCCCGTTTTTTTTTCAACGGAGAGGAGAGAGCATTAGAAGTAATTAGAAAGGTTTTAGAGTTTTCAGACGAAAAAGTGTTTTCACTGATTTCGCCCATTTTGCAGGAATATTCGAAAAGGCACCGAAACATCACGAAGATTTTAACACGTCACTGCAAAAAGTTAAAAAAGCAGTTTATTGCATTGGGTACCGAATTGGAAGATGTAGATGAATATACGAGATTGCTTATCGGAGCCTATTTTACACACGAATATTCCATTGAATCGGCTGCATTTTTTAACCCGAGTATTGTTGATGATCCTGATCAGACCGATCTGGTAGAAGGAGAAAAGCGGGTAATTATTAGCTTCAGGGCTGTAGGTGAGGGGCACATTTCTTCCATAGTTTTCCGCCGTGCTTTGATCGATAAAAACAATAATATCCAGGTTTTACCAGTAGGCAATTATGTTGATGAGGCTGAGGTAGTTAAAAATGCAATCTACGTTAAAAAACTCTTCCTTAAAAAAGCGGCTTATGCGCAGATCGATCCTTCTGTGCTCGAAGAAATTGAAGCAAAACTGGACGATAAATTTGAATACACCAGCTTAAGCAATATCATTAAGGATTCAAAAAGTCTGCATAAAGAAAATCCAACACGACTGATCGAATACGATAAAATACTTTGGCTATCAGATACTTATCATACCATAACTTTTTCAAAAGATACCGATATTTCTGATCGTGTAATTTTTCCTATATCTGAATTTGAGCGTAAAGGAATTGAAGATGCACGTTTTGTAAAATTTATTAAAGATGACGGAAAAGTGCTGTACTATGCCACATATACAGCTTTTGATGGTTCTTTAATTATTCCTAAGCTGGTACAAACAGAGGATTTTTATGAGTTTAAGGTAATTCCGCTTTATGGAGATGGTGCACAGAACAAAAACCTGGCGCTATTTCCAAGAAAAATTAAAGGAAAATATGTAATGATGAGCCGGATAGATGGCTGGAATAATTACCTGATGTTTTCGGACAAGGTTAATGTTTGGGAGAACCCAATACTGTTAAAACAACCTCGTTACGATTGGGAACTGGTACAGATCGGTAACTGTGGTTCTCCGATTGAAACGGAGAAAGGCTGGATTGTGATTACCCACGGCGTTGGCCCGATGCGTAGATATTGTATTGGTGTAAGTTTGTTGGATCTGGAAGATCCGAGTAAAGAAATTGGTCATTTAAAAGAGCCTTTAATTATCCCAAATAACGACGAACGCGAAGGTTATGTACCCAATGTGGTTTATTCATGCGGTTCGATCATCAGCAACGGTGAACTGATTATTCCTTATGGATTGTCTGATTACAGCTCTTCTTTCGCAACAGTAAATTTGGAGCTGCTGTTGAATAAATTATTGGAAAACAACGATAAATAATTAACGATATTTTCTCATTACAACTAGTGTGATGAATTTAACATCATTAAACCTCGCAGGTTTCTGAAACCTGCGAGGTTTTGATAGCATAGTTCTTTTCATTGATCAGTGAAGAGAATGGTGATTACAATCAATATTCAGGTCTTTAAGGATACAAACTGGGGCAGTTGTGAATCTAAAACCCGAAAAATCACCTACCAAATTTAAATAAACCTGATAGAACGGAAAGCCTGAAGCGAAGCATGAGCGAGGACTTGAAGAGATAGCAGGACTGCTGTAACCGAAGCGTACTAAACCCTGATTTTCAAAATAATATTAACCGCCCAAGTCATCTGAGTCCATTTAAGGATGATTTGGCTTTTTCCTGCAAAAAAGAGGCTGTCGCATAAATATAGAATTGTCATCCTGAGGGATAATTTATTTAATAAAAATCAATATAAATGAAGTAACAGATTTCTTATGCCATACAGCTCAGTCTTGCCTCGGCTCGCCGCCGCCGAAGGGCTCTTACTTTTTGGTATCAAAAAGTAACAAAAAATGCCGGCTGAAAATTTATTCATTTGTTGTTTATAACTTTTAGCTGCATTCATGAGGGCTTCGCCGTTTTCTTTTGAAGCAAGTGTTATGGCTAGAACAGTGCAGCCCGAAAAATTTATTGGGC
>Ga0157371_10000140_pt1 | contig 104669 bp, 83 predicted proteins | sample C45metaG_FD_113462 | JGI IMG/M metagenome (GOLD analysis project Ga0157371, IMG submission 113462) | Corn rhizosphere microbial communities from Kellogg Biological Station, Michigan, USA - C4-5 metaG | ecosystem: Host-associated > Plants > Roots > Rhizosphere > Soil | place: USA: Michigan...
GAGTTGTCGATACGTCCAAACCTGTACAGGTTTTCCGCAAAGGAGTTGAAAAAATAAAGACCATTATAACAGCTAAAGTCAAGTTCTGTAAAATTACCATGCATAAAGTGGATGTTGAGTTCGCAGGGGCTATTTTTCCTGGATAGTACTGCAATTTCATGAAGATCTCTTCGCTGTTCAATTCCGTAGAAATCACAATCTGGATATCGCTGCGCAGCGGCAATGCAAAATTTCCCAATACCGCTACCAATATCAATGATCTTGCTGCCGGGTTTATCACTTAGAAAAGCCGCTGCAGCTTTAATCACCTCCAATGGACTCCAATGTATAGGGGAAAGTTTCTTCATTCTTGGAGAAAGCTGACTATCATAGAGTTCATCGTCAGAATAATAAGCTGGTGAAAGAGGATCTGTGTTCATTAATCGAAATCTATTGCGGCGAATTTAGGTTACAGAATCAACGGATTTCGTCACAAAAGATCATCAAAAAAAATGATAAAAGTCATTATTTGAAACTGGATCGAATGGTTGTATCGTCTCATTTTTTCTTATAAACCTCTCTAATGATAGCTAAAATTACTTGTAAGTGTTTTAATGGGCTCCTAGAAATCCCGCAGAACCTGAAAAGTGTCTATTTTTAGAACACTTTTCAGGTTTTTTTATATCTATTTGTAGATGAATGGTTTGTGCCTGTGTTTGAGTTTGTGAGAGTAGAAAAACTAAAAAATGCTCATCAATCTCATTTAAGCATCTAAAAATATTTTTTAGTTAATTGTTTGTATTTCAGATTGTTGTTTATTTTGTCCGATAGGCAAGAATGGAGATACAATATTGAAATTCTGAAAACTGTAAGATGGATTGAGTAGGTTTTCTATACTTTTACATACTATGGAAATAACAATAAGAAAGGAAGAAAAGGGAGATTTCAAAACAGTTTTTGAACTCATTCGCTCGGCTTTTGAAAATGAAGAACTGAGCGACCATAAAGAACTGTTTTTTGTTGAACGATTACGAAGTTCGAATGCTTTTGTTCCCGAATTGTCAATTTTTGCACAGACGAATAATCAAATTGTTGGATACCTATTGCTCACAAAAATTATGATAGAAGACACCCATAAGAATAGCTACACTTCGCTTGCTTTAGCTCCTGTGGCTGTATTGCCAGCTTTTCAGGGAAAGGGTATTGGAGGAAAATTGATACAAGCTGCCCACGATAAAGCAAAGAAATTAGGCTTTGGTTCTGTGGTTTTATTAGGGCACGAAAACTATTACCCCAAATTTGGTTATAAACTGACCAAAGAATTTGAAATTAAGTTGCCATTTGAAGTTCCCGAAGACAACTGTATGGCAATAGAACTATTGAAAAATGCGTTGCAAAATGTAAGTGGTGTTGTTCGGTATCCGAAAGAGTTTGAAATTGAATAACAGAACTAAGAAAGAGTATAAAAGTAAACCTCTATAAAATTTAAATTGCTTATTTTTATAGAGTTGATTGAGAAGTAGTTAAACGTGTTGTTATGGCTACTCCTACAATAGTGATAGGCATTATTGTCCTTGCAATAGGTCTTGGACTTATTTATTGGGTAAGTCGCCGGAAGTTTTATAAACGTAATATGGCAGACTTATAGGGTTTTTTGAACTTTGAAGCATCTCTACTTACCCATTTTCTGGAATGTATAGGTAAATGGGTTGCTTACGTGCTCATCTTTTTTGGGTTGTTAGGCATTTGGGCTTCTACTAAAGGAGATAAGCATAAGGAGGATTTTCGAAGAATGCAGAAAATAGAACAATCATCCCATTAACAGTAATATTTTGTCGACACTGCGACTACTGACCAGCTAGCGGTCAACCTAGAAAAATGAGATGAAGAAACAGGGGAACAACTGATAGATGAAAATATTAATTGAAACAGAACGACTAATTCTAAGAGAATTAGAATATACAGACGAAAATGACTTATTTGAAATGGACTCGGATCCGGACGTTCATTTATTTATTGAAAACAATCCTGTGAAATCAATTGACGAAATAACAAAAGTCATTGAAATGCTTAAAGTGCAATACAAAGAAAATGGAATTGCTCGTTGGGCTGTAGTTGACAAATTGACAAATGAATGTGTTGGTTGGTCAGGACTAAAATATTTCAACAAGCCTTTAAACAATCACAATAATTTTTATGAACTCGGTTATAGGTTTAAGAAAAAACATTGGGGAAAAGGTTTTGCGACTGAATCTTCAAATGTAATTTTGGACTATGGATTTAAAAATTTGAATACTGACACAATTTTTGCAATAACCGATCCTAAAAACGTAAATTCAAAAAAGGTGTTAACTAAATTGGGTTTTGACTTTAAAGAAACTTTTGACTATGTAGGCGACCCAACAGATTGGTTTGAATTGAAAAAGATAACTTGGGAAAATAAAAAGACGAACCGTTGATAACAGTTTGGAAAAATGGCGGGTTCAGTGCTAAATTGAACATTCGGTTCTCAAACGAAAAAAAAATAAAAATATATCATCCTTAATGATAGCTAAAATCACTTCTAAATGTTCCAATGGGTTCCTGGATACCCTGCTTAATCTGATGTGGAATTACTTGCTGAATATATTGTAAGTATTTGATAATGAGATTTTTGTTTTAGTTTGGGGCTTGATTTTTATTGCCTGTACATAAAAATTTGTAAAGCTTTATTTCAACATTAGGAGAACAATTTTAAGCTTGCTTTTTATTTGAAAAGGCGAAGCCGTAGATAAATCCACAGTATACTGACTCCCAGTAGCCAAAATTAGAATGCCCCCCTATTTCTGTTAGATATCAAGTTGTTACCTTAGATTTTGAAATTGACGAAAAAAGTTAATCATTTTGAATTTTCCAATAATAGAAAAGCAGATAAAGAGAAAAAGTCCATATCATAGAATTTATGATATACCGAAAGCACCAATCTCGCTAGTAACTTCAAGTTATGGAGGAAAAGGTTCGAAATTTGTATATGGAGGACGATTTTGGGGAGGGTGATTTTCCGAAATTTATAATCTCTCACTTTTTACTATATACCTCTCTAATAATAGCTAAAATCACTTCTAAGTGTTCTAATGGACTCCCAGAAACCCCGCCAGACGGGAAGTCTAAAGAAAAATCAAAGGGTTGCTCCAAAAAGAGCAGCCCTTTTTCTTTGAGTATCAATAAGTTAGATTCGAACTCTGGATTGATCCAGAGTGTTCTAAATGACCCATTTTTGAAGGTAAAACCACGTTTGAACACCTCATTTATGATGGCATGCTGTTGGGCAAGGGAAGAATCCTGAAATATCTTTGGTAAATTCAGCATGTAGGGCAAAACAAGGAGTTCTTGTTGTAAGTGCCCTTCCAAATCTTCCAGGTGATTAAATTCATCTTTTAGCCTTGCTTTTTCTGCGTCAAACTTTTTCATCCATTTTTTATAGGTGACATCGTTTATTGTTTCGTCAAATAATTTGTTTTCTACTCCTTCTATTTTTGCTTCAAGTGCGGCGAGTTGTTTTTTTAGGATGTCGTGTCTTTTATCTCTTACATTCGGCGTTTCTTTAGCTAATGAGGTAACCTAATGATTAGCTTGTCTATGAATTCCTGAGTGAAACTGATATACTTTAAGAGTTGGTTAAATCTTTCATCTAGCATGGCACCGGAAATATTTATATTGCTGTGGGTAAAGCAGAGATGATATTTGTTTTTTCCCTTGCTCCAGTCGGCAGCCATGTTAGTCCCGCAACATGGGCTTTTTAAAATGCCTCTTAGTGGGAATTCATCTTTTGGTTTGGATTTCACAGATCTTTTCCCATTTTCAAGCATTTCATCCGGTATACAAGGGGTTATTCAAAATTCTAAAGATGGCGCTATTCCCTCTTAATGGAAATCCTAGCTTTTTTGCTTCTTGATGAACTGCGTTTCGATTTTCATATCTCTAAACCCACATATGCACCTTTATAAACTCCTTTTAAAATTATATAAAATGTACTTTCTTATCATAGGTTATGAATTCCTGCTGTTTCGGTAGGTAAATTTGAGGGAGTTAGAATTAATTGATATATAATATAATCACATGGAAATAGGAATAGACAGTTTTGCTTCGGCAATGTACGGTAGTAAAACATTAGGCAGCGTAGCGGCAATGGAGCAGTTACTGGATAGAATATCCATGGCGGATCAAGCCGGATTGGACGTTTTCGGTATTGGTGAGCATCATAAAAAGGAGTTTTTGGATTCTGCCCCCGCGGTGATTTTGTCTGCAGCGGCCGCAAGGACCACAAAAATTCGGCTTACCAGTGCAGTTACAGTATTAAGTACTTCCGACCCTGTGCGTGTTTACCAAAATTTTGCGACTCTTGATCTGATTTCCAAAGGCCGGGCAGAGCTGGTTGTCGGCCGAGGCTCGGCCATAGAGGCCTATCCGCTGTTTGGCTATGACCTTAACGATTACGATGCATTGTTCGCAGAAAAGCTGGAGCTCCTGTTGCATATTCGGGACCAAGAGTTTGTAAACTGGTCGGGGAAATTTAGACCCGCAATGCAAAATCAGCCGGTATATCCGCGGGCTATCCAGGATAAATTGCCGGTTTGGCTGGGAGTAGGTGGCACCGCAGAATCTTTTGTCCGCGCAGGGGCATTGGGATTGCCACTTATGGTAGCAATAATTGGTGGTGAAACAGAACGCTTCCGTCCTTTGATCGACCTGTACCGTGAGGCCGGACATCGTGCAGGCTTTGCCCCTGAGGATTTAAAAGTTGGTTTGCATTCTCCGGGTTATGTTGCAGAAAGTAGTAAGCAGGCAGTTGCTGATTACTATCCAGGATATGCTGAGCTGTGGACCAGACTTGGCAGGGAGCGTGGGTGGCCCCCGGTGACCAGAACACAATTTGAACATTTGGCTGGACCAAAAGGAGTGTTGGTATTGGGTGGGCCGGACCAGGTTGCAGAGAAACTGCTCAGACATAGTGAGTCTTTGGGAGGCGTTGATAGGTTTACTTTCCAAATGGATAACGCAGGGCTCAGTCACGAACAGTTGTTGAAAGCAATAGGGTTAATTGGTGATCGAGTTATGCCAATGCTGACCAAATAGATCAAAATCATTTCCTGACTCGTAAATAAATTGATTAACTTGTTAAATGATTAAATCCGATCAACCGGAAGGTAAGCAACTAAACGAATTGAACGACCGTATCATCGGGCATGAACTGCGTGAAACGCAGCTCAATACTGACCTAAGGGAACAAAGTCAACTGATTGATGCATTGCGTCTTGCAGAGGAACGCAGTGCGATGCTTGCAGCCATTATAAGCTCATCTGACGATGCGATCATCAGTAAGGACCTGAATGGTATGGTGACAAGCTGGAACCTTTCTGCGGAACGGATATTTGGTTATGCCGCAGATGAAATGATCGGGGAATCCATAACCCGGCTGATTCCACAGGACCGAATGGAGGAGGAAGCCCAAATTCTTACCAAGTTGCGGGCTGGTGAAAGGGTAGATCATTTTGTGACCAGACGAATGACTAAATCGGGAGAAATCATAGATGTTTCTCTAACAATTTCTCCGGTAAAGGACATTTCAGGTAACATCATCGGCATATCCAAGATTGCCCGGGATATTACCAGCCAAATACTTGCTGAGCAGAAAAGTGCTACCCTTTCAGCAATCATTGCATCCACGGATGATGCCATCATCAGCAAAAATTTTAACAGCATCATCACCAGCTGGAACGATGCAGCGGAACGCATCTTTGGTTACACATCCGAAGAGATGATCGGAGAATCCATTTTAAAGTTGATTCCGCTTGATCGGCAGGAGGAGGAGCCGGAGATCATTGAAAAACTCAAAAAGGGTAAACGGGTCGAACATTTTGAAACCAAACGTCTTACCAAGCAGGGAGCGCTTATTGATGTTTCTCTTACCATCTCTCCTGTATTGGATTTTTCCGGAAGGATCATCGGTGTTTCTAAAATAGCAAGAGACATTACTGAGAAGAAGCTTCAGGAGCGGCTTAAGAACGATTTTATCGCCATTGTAAGTCATGAACTTAAAACACCGCTGACTTCAATACGCTCTTATTTGCAGCTGGCGCTGATGGGAGTTAAGCATGATGTCGATAAATTTACGGAAAATCTATTGCGCAGGGCGGAGAGTCAAACACATAAAATGACCTCGATGATCCATGATTTTTTAAATCTATCCAGGCTGGAAGAAGGGAAAATGTCACTAAACCTTTCCCATTTTTCTCTCTCTGAGCTTATGGATGAGGTTGCTTCCGAGGTTATGCTTCTTGCTCCTAAACATGGTGTCGATTATGAACCGAGACCAGGAGTAACCGTGTATGGAGATCGGGAGAAACTTAGCCAGGTATTGGTCAACTTGCTGGGAAATGCCATTAAATATTCCAATGAAGGAACTGTTGTTAAATTATATTGCACGGTAGGGAATGAGCTAGCAACGGTCAGTGTCAGTGACCAGGGCATAGGGATTAGTTCAGCCGATCAGGTCCGGTTGTTTGAGCGTTTTTACCGGGTGCAGGACGATAAACGAAAAAATGTTTCTGGTTTTGGAATCGGTCTATATCTGGTGCGGGAAATTCTTAAATTACACGGGAGTAAAATCATTGTACAGAGTGAATTGGGGAAAGGTTCAACTTTTTCATTCGCTTTGCCGTATATCTGATGTTGCTGTCTATCCATATAAAAAAATAATGAAGAGAAGTGCACATCTAATGATATAGAAAGGAAAATTATTAAACACCTGATGGACACTTCTCCATTTTATCTCGATGAACGTGTCAAGTTTCAGGGGTTTGGAACAGGAACTTATATCTCTTCAAAGTAAAATCAGGAAGTACCGGAAGTTTTAAATCACTTCACCAGTTCATAGATGCTTCAGACCATCCTTATGCTATACGTATGTATGCAGGCGCTTTCAACATCGAGAAAGCAATGACACCAAGTCAAAAGCCATATTTACTTATGAATTTACCTTACTATGCTGGAACCTCTCTGCCACAGTTTGTAGAATGGTTTGTTCGGCAGGAGCTTTAAAATGTATATCCATTTTTCAAATGTAATTAGGAATGCTAATCCAAAGCTATATGATTAAAATCAGAGGTTTTTAATTTTGAAGTCTATCATATTAAAAACAAGCTGACCTTTTAAACAAAGTAAAATAGGCCTTTTAAACAAAGTCGGTGATTTTCAAGTACTCTAAATTTGTTTCAACAAAAATAAATAGAAATGAAACAGAACAATTATCAGGGAGCCTTACAACAACCAATCGGTTCGGGCTTCAATGCAAAATCAACTGCTAATGAAGTAATAAAAGGTATTGACCTTACAGGTAAGGTGGCTATCGTAACTGGTGGAAATACAGGCATTGGATTGGAAACTACCCAGGTCCTTGCAGCAGCAGGGGCAACAGTTATAGTACCCGCGCGGGATATCGAGAAGGCCAGGAAAAACCTGCAGGGTATTGTAAATGTGGAGATCGCGGAAATGGATCTGATGTCTCCGGCATCTATTGATGCATTTGCAGAGAGTTTCCTTGCATCAGAAAGACCATTACATTTGTTGATCAACAACGCAGGTATTATGTGGGTACCCTTGCGGAGGGATAACCGTGGCATAGAATCACAATTGGCCACAAACTATCTGTCCCAGTTCCAGCTTACTGCAAAATTGTGGCCTGTGCTTAAAAAGGCAAATGGTGCAAGGGTAGTCAATGTTTCTTCTCATGGGCATCAATTTGCCCCCTTCAATTTTGAAGATCCTAATTTTTTGGAAAGGGATTACGAAACCTTACAGGGCTACGGACAATCCAAAACAGCTGTCAATCTCTTTTCCATGGAACTGGACAATCGCAGCCAATCATCTGGAATCAACGTTTATTCGGTACATCCTGGTTCTATCGGTGGCACTGAGCTGGGAAGAGAGGCGCCATTGGAATTGTTTCAGCAAATGGGCTTTGTAGATGTTGCGGGCAACATGCTGCCGGAAATAGCTGCTTCATTAAAGACAATTCCCCAAGGTGCAGCTACGACAGTTTGGTGTGCAACAAGTCCATTACTAAATCATATAGGTGGCGTGTACTGTGAAGATGCGGACATTGCCCCGCTATGTTCAGATAGCGCTTCTCCCAATGGTGTAAACCCTTATTCACTGGATGAAATCAGTGCGAAGAAATTATGGGTACTGACTGAAGAAATGACAGGCCTTAAATTCAATCCATAATTCTACGAACATGAAAAATTTAAAAGATGAAGTTGCCGTAATTAAAGGTGCTAATTTTTTAGTCGAGGGCGGGCAGTCTATTTAATTCATATTATCTTCTTATACAAGAAATGAAGATAAAAGATACCTATTTTACATTCCTTTCTTATAATGATGGTCTTTAAAACAAAGTAAAATATATAGCGTTTTCTATTTTTACAGTATTGATTTCTTTCTTAAAAATAAATGTATGGAATACAAAGCTAGGTATATTACCCAGGATATTAAGCTCTCCAGTTATGAGGATAAATTTTTTAAGTCGGATATTATGTTTGATCAGCATATGCTAATATGGTTCCTTTCAGGTGAAACCAAGATTGTGCAGGCAGATGCGACCTATTTTTTTGGGAAAGGGGATATTTTCCTAATCCCGAGAAATCAGCTGGCTACCATTATCAACTATCCCAAAGATGGTCAGCCGCATAAAACAGTGGTGATGCATTTATCACCAGACCGACTTAAGGATTTTTATGCAGGAAAAAATATAAATTCCAAGCCTCCCAGATCACAGAAAATCTACAGTTTCAGCAATCACCCCTTGCTGGAAAGTTGCCTGGCTTCACTCATCCCGTATTTTGATATGAAGGATATACCGGAAGATATTGCTTCTATTAAGATCTCGGAAGCCATCAGTATCCTCAGAACTGTGGACAAGGAAATTGATCATGTATTGGCGAATTTCGAAGAGCCGGGCAAGATCAACCTGACTGACTACATGGAAAAGAACTTCATGTTCAATCTACCGATGGAAAAGTTCGGCTACCTTACGGGTAGAAGTCTGACTACTTTTAAACGGGACTTTAAGAAGGCTTTTAGCATGACCCCACAGCGCTGGCTAACACAAAAACGTCTGGAACTGGCACATTACCAGCTTACAGAAAAAAAGAAAAGACCTTTGGATGTCTGCTACGAGGTGGGCTTTGAAAATCTATCTCATTTTTCCTTTGCCTTTAAAAAGCAGTTTGGGTTTGCACCTAGTTATTTGATTAACAAAGCTGCAAACCGATAAAGGTTGCAGTAACTCATCGGGTTACCTTTCGCTGGTGTTAAAATTCAGTTTTCCTAGCATTTTTTTCTTTTACACCCACTATTAAAAACCATAGGCAGATTCCTATTTCTCCAATGCTGGCAGGCAGACTGACATAGGTAGATACCCCGAGTTTTGAATACATGGGGAATAAGGTATTTCCTAAGAAATTGATGAGATAACCAAAGCAACCAAGTATTAGTAAAATGCCAAGAACTTTCGGAAGAAAGTCTGATTTAAAAACCAGGTAACCAAACGGGAATAACCACAGACCTGAAAATATGTGGATAAGGCGCAACCCATTATTATATTGATTGAAATAAAGTAAAACCTGCGATTGTGTTTCTTCAACAGAGGAAATTTTTATATCATTATTAACCAATGAAAGAATGTTGAACTGATTTTGGGCATTGATGAAAAACATGGGGACACTAACTGCCGCTAATAAGACCATAAATTTCGCGTAGTTTTCGTTCACAGGACTTAATAATCGGTATAATACAAGGGGTAAAAAAAGAAAGCAAGTATAACAAAGCAGGCCACTCACAATTCCAAATCGAAAAAGGCTTTCCTGGACGATAACATTATTAAATGTAGCTGCAGCATTATCCCAAATAATAAGTTTTGAAGGGACATACATTAGACTGAAAATTCCTGTTATTACTATGCTCAGATATAGCAATCCTGCCTTTCTTGCTGTTTTTTTGTTTGAAGTAGGATGTGTTTTCATAATGTATTAAATGTTTGGATTTTGTTTAGGTTATTTCCATTCCTAAAAATGAGGTCATGACACTTTCTGAAAGGCTAAAAAATACTATTAACCATATTTATCCTTTTTCGAATGTCTATAGAAAGTATTACTCCATGTGTTTTTTTAAATCATAGCAATACTTCTGTGCTTAAAATCAGACGAAATTTTGTTCATTTCGTTACAGGCATAATAGGAAAACATGGCACATTATCAGTTTACCTCACCATAGTTTCCATGCGGGATTTGAGTAGTGAAATAGGTTAGAAGTTCTGAATTTTAAAGTTTGCCAATTGCCTTTAAAATAGCCATTCCATTTCTGATGGTGGTGTTATATGAATACTTACTCTTAATATTTTGAGTTCACTCGTAAAACAGAAATTAATTGAGTATTTTACTTTATTAACCATTATGAATGTATGCTGCTATTAACAGAAATCAAAAACATTATCCCGGTTACTCAGGAGATGGAATTTGCGATCAGAAAGAATTTTGTAAAACGAAAGTGTATCAAAGCAGAATTTTTACAACAAGCGGGGAATATTACCAGGACATTATACTTTATCGAGAAAGGTCTGATCAGACTTTTTTACCACAACCACTCCGGAAAGGATGTCACGTATGGATTTTATAGTGAAGGTGACTTTGTTACTGTCCCGGAGAGCTTTTATACGCAAACAGCTTCCAAATACAATATGGAAATACTGGAAGACGGCCTGGTTTATTCTATTACCTATTCTGATCTGAACAGGTTACTTACTGATTTTCCGCAGATGCAACAACTGGAAAATAAAACCCTGCAAGGTTTTTTAGTAAAAGCAGGTGAGCGAATCGTCGCACTCCAGTTTCAAACTGCGCGTCAGCGGTATGATACCATGATGGAAAAGCAACCAGGTATTATCATGAGAGCTCCACTGGGCACCATTGCCTCCTACCTTGGAATGACCCAGGAAACGCTAAGTAGAATTAGAAACAAGGGGAGAACCCTTTTTGATCCATGTCAAAAAGATCCTGTATAATTAACCCGAACTTTGCAACTAGAAAAATCATAAGGAATGAAATATTTTTTAAACTACATTTTAGTACTTCTGATCGGATTATTCCCCTTAATGCTACATGGGCAGCAGCAGGGCGCCCCGAGCTTAATCGAGCTGATAGATAGCGCCTTAATTAAGGATCATATGCTTGCCAATAAGTTTTTGGAGATAGAATCGTCCAAGATTGATAAGAAAAAATTATCAGAAGTTTACCTGCCCAGCGCAGACATTTCCGGGAAATATGCTTTTTTGGCTAATGGACTTAATGTAAGCTTAGCCGGAACGTCTTTGTTTAATGTAATCAATATCCCCGAAATTAATTCAGGAGTAACTTCCACAGGAAACCTTATTAAAACTGACCTTAGTGTGCACAGCGTATTGTATGCAGGAGGAAAAGTCTCTGCATTGAAAAGTGCTGTCGATGCAAAGACTAAAGCGCAGACTGCTTTGCTTGAAAGAGACCGCCAGCAGATCATTACCGAAATCACGAAATCTTATGATCAGTTAGCCTTACTCAGGCAGGTGAAAATAGTTCTGGATAAGAGCAGGGAGCGTTATGAAATCAACCAAAAGACGGCCGACAAAGCATTAAATTATGGTTTGATTACAAAGTATGAGCATCAGAAAGTAGAAGTAGCTCAGGTTACTCTTGAATCTAAAATACAGGAGTATCAAGGGAAGCGAAACCTTTTACTACATCAGTTGGAAACACTGACAGGAATTAGTCTAGACAGACTGGAGAAGATAGAAAATGAACTTTCGCCCATTCAGAATGTGGCCGACAAAAATACAGTCGAGAGTAAGCCGGAGCTTATTGCACTCTCTGCTGCCGTTGAGGCTAGAAATTATCAGATTAAAGCAGCCCAGACCTGGTGGAAACCTAAAGTACAGGCAGCTGCATCTTTGGGTTATTTAAACCTCTTTGATGTTGATATGAAGGGTAAACACGATTTGCCCCTTATTGGTGGTAGGTTTCGCAGCCATACCAATAAAATTGAAGTTGTACCAAATTTTACCGTTGGTGTAGGATTTAAATGGGACCTGTTTGACGGGAATAAAGGCAAAAGGGAAGTTCAGCAGGCAAAATTAGAGGTGAAAATAGCGGAAAACGAAAAAGCGGAAGCCGCAGAAAAGATAAAATTAAACCTGATTAAAACGCAAACAGATTATAATAATTCCAATTCAGAGCTAATCGTTAAGCAAAAACAAACAAAGATGGCTGAAAATGCTTTAAACCAGGCTGGGAAGGAATTTAAGACAGGTCTGATTAAAGCTGCTGATCTGATTGGTGCTGAAAGTGATTACCAGAATGCTGCACTTGATTACCTTCAGGCAATTTTTAATCAGCGCCGTAATGCAATAGAGTTATTAAAGGCAACCGGAAGCCTCAGCCGGACTACCATTCAATAAAATGAAAATTATGATGAAAACTTCATTTAAAATCTCATTTCTAGCGCTGATACTAGCAGTATCTGCCTGTTCTAAACCGAAAAGGACTTTAGAGGGCAAAATTAAACGTGAAACACTGGCTTTTGCGCCTAAGGTTACTGGGCGTATTCTAAAAATTTATATCAAAGAAGGCGACCTGGTAAAGACTGGCGATACGCTTGCCATGCTGGATGTTCCTGAAGTGAATGCAAAACTCTCCCAGGCAAAAGGCGCTGTAAAGGCAGCCGGGGCACAGCGTGATATGGCCAAACACGGTGCTACAGAGAATCAGCTGAAACAGTTAGGCGCCAAGAAGGCCGGGATAACTGAACAATTCAAATTTGCCGAAAAATCTTTTAACAGGGCAAAGGCCATGTTTGCAGATAGTATGATGACTCCTCAGGCATTTGATGAGGCCACGGCAAAGTTCAATGGTGCCAGAGCCCAGCTAAATGCTGTAAATGCGGAATATAACGAAGCCCAAAAAGGGACGCGTCCTGAAACCCAGACCGCAACCCAGGGTCAGGCAGAACAGGCGCTGGGTGTGTTGCAGGAGGTTGAAGTCGCTTTATCGGAAAGGTACCTTATAGCTACCAACGATATGCAGGTAGAAACCATTAGCCTTAGAGTTGGTGAACTGGCAACTGCAGGCTTTCCCCTGTTTAATGGGTACTTACCCAATACCACCTACTTCAGATTTACAGTTCCGGAAAGTAAAATAGGCTCTTACAAGAAAGGAGAACCCATTGAAATTACTGTGTTATATAATAAAGAAAAAATCAAAGGGAAAATACAGGTAATCAAACAACTTGCCCGGTATGCAGACATTACTGCTGCCTATCCTGATTATGATGTCCAGGAAGCAGTATATGAAGTTAAAATTACACCTGATGATTTGAAGGCTACAGAGAATTTACTGGTAAACTCGACGATTGTTCTTTAACCTGATCCTTAAAAAATATACTGATGAAAAACTTTTTAGTATTGATTAAAAGGGAATTTGGTTTATTCTTTGCCGATAGCACCCTACGTTCAGTATTTCTGCTGGCACCCATCATTTATGCACTGCTTTTTGGTTTTGTTTATCAGAAAGGGAAGGTAGAGCATCTTCCGGTACTCGTGGTAGACCTTGACAATACTCCTTTAAGTAACCAGCTGATCGACATGCTTGGTGAAAATGAAAAACTTCAGGTTGTACGTGTAAAATATAACAATACCGGTACAAGTGAATCTATGCGTCAAATGAATGCTGTTATTGCAGTCGTCATTCCGGAAAGATTTGAGGCCTCTATTTTACAAAAACGCTATCCGGAAATAAATACTTATATCAATACCACTAATTTACTGACGGCAAATATGGCATCACAAGGCATACAGAGTACCCTTGGAACTTTTAGCGCCGGAGTTAACATACAGGGTTTAAAGAAAAAAGGGATGGGGCCGGAGCAGGCTGCCACACAATATGAACCTTTCAAAGTGAACTATATCCGTTTGTATAATGAGACGGGTAACTACTTTACGTACATGTGGCCGGGAGTGCTGGCAGTAGTACTGCAACAGGTATTGCTTTTGGGATTGGCGGTAAGTTTTGCAAGAGAGTATGAAAATAAAACGCTCGAAACAGAATTTTTGACCCGATCCGGATCTGCTTTTTCATCTATGCTGATTAAAGTGATACCATTTTGGGTCCTAAGTATCTTCATTCTTGGGATTTACTATGTCTTTCATCATATTTTCAAGGCACCTATACCAAGTCCTTTGATTAATTACGCTTTTACAACCGGGCTTTTTATCATGGCTACCAGTTTTCTGGGAGTATTCATCAGCGCATTGTTACCTAGTGCGCTCAAAGCTACACAGGTATTGATGTTACTGGCGACACCTGCGTTTATCATTGGGGGATACTCCTGGCCACTGGAGGCAATGCCGGTGGGTGTGCAATGGCTGGCTTCCATTTTGCCACTCACCCCATTCCTGAATGCCCATAAGGTCATGTTGTTTCAGCATGGATCCTTATCAGATGTATTACCCGCTATCCAACATTTAGGTATACTGGTATTGACCTATGGCTTATTGGCTTTAGTTACAGTTTGGGTCAAAATCTATCAGATGAAAAAGACAAACAGCTTACTGAATAATGAAGATTAAAGATATTGCCTATAAAAGTAATCTGCAGAACTATTATTTCTAAGGTTTTAGCAACGCAACTTGGGTGTGCCCAGTTCACGTGCCGCAATGCTGGAATTTTCTCTTGAAAGGATGGGACATTCTCCTGCAATGTTTACAGCATCATTGATTGAAGCTACGTAAATTAACGGCAAAATAATCGAAGTAACAAAGGTATTAAACAAGAGTGTATCAAATTATTAGAGTCGGGTAACCAGCCACTCTATCAGGCTCCAGTTTATCATTATTTCACGGAGATGTGCATGTTACTATCTTTTGTTGATAGAAATGATCTTTAGTGTTTATCAGACGATACAGAATGAAAAGCTAAGAAGATTTTCGATAAAACTTGATTCAAAGCTGTACTTTTTATAATAAAATCTGGATTAATCAGCATTTTGCCGGATTAATCCAGATTAAGTCCCGATAGCCCATTATTCTAATGGATATTCTTGTGGTTTATTCTTCTCCGTAAGTCTGCTAGGGAGCTTTATGTGTTGTTGGTGTATGAACAATATCGAAGTAAATGCTCTTTTCGACATTATTCGGATAAATCCTGTAAGTAAACTCTTTTTTTGTAAGTACTGTAATGTCTACAACTCTTGTAAATAGTGTGGCGCCTGCATCATTCTTTGCTATAATTGTGCGGGTTTTGCCATCAGCTGATACTGACCAGTCACCATGCATTTTTGGGGAATTATCTAGATTATACATTGTAAAGCTGCCATCTGCTTTAAAATATGCAAAGCCAACAAAATTGGAGACATTGGCATCCGTCAACACAACATTTTCTCCTTTATTGTTTTTTGCATTTGTGGTTTCCCAGGCTGTACTGGACAAAAGCTGGCTGGGTGTCAGGGTTTCTTCAGCAAGAACATCGTCTTTACTGCAGCTAAAAAGTGTTACTCCAAGCACGGCCATGATAAGTGCTAATCTTAAATTTTTCAAATATTTCATTGTTATAGATTTTAGATTACAAAATTAAAAGACTCATTTTCAAAGTACTTGCTGTATTCATCTTGATGCTTGAAGAATTTATAACAACACCTTATACCTGTTCTTTAAGTGGATAAACCACATTAAACTGATCCCCCTTCGCTAATTTTGCATTGACCCCACTAGCATTAATGATCAGGATATTAGATGTTGTTTTGAAATTGGCGGAGTGGGGTTAATCATTTTGGTTTTTCCATTTGGGCGGGAGATTCTGTTGAATTTGACCACCTGATTCTGTTTTAACCTGACCATCATATTTCCACACGTCGTTCGTAACGCTTTCCATTCAACTCAAATATATACCTGATATAGGGGCGGAACACATTTTTGATGACTGTAGTATGCCTGTGTTGAATACTCGATGAAATAACCGTAGCCTGATAATCGCCAATAACGACTTCCCCGGCATGTGACAACACTTCAAAAGACATCAATCGAATAGGACTGGAATATCCATTTTCGATCAGACATGAAAGGTTCGCCGACAGATAGCCGTTGATTGAAACCTTAGCGCTTGCAGTTACCTGAATGAAAACCATATCCTCGGGATTGACCACAATAACCTGACAAGCAACCTGTACCCATGGATTAGCGGTGGATATAGCCCAGATAATAGCCGTCCCTTTTCCTTTGGCCATAATCTTGCCCTGCTGATCTACCGTAGCAACGCTGAGATTGGAAGAATTCCATTTCAATGATTTATTCTTCGCCTGTTCAGGAAGCACCGTTGCTGTTAAGGTATGCTCCTGAGCTACTGCTAAAGAAAGGGTAAGAGAGGACAAGACGATTCTTTGCACCTGCACAGGAGTAACGGTAATTTGGCAGCTTGCAGTTTTCCCTCCATCAACAGTGCTAACCCTGATTGTGGTTGTTCCCTCTTTTATTCCCAATACTGTTCCCTGTATTACAGTGGCCACCTGCGGATCATCCGAAGACCAAATTACTCGCTGATCAGTTGCATTAGCTGGCAAAATCCTTGGCACAAGACGCCCCCCTTCTCCTACTGTCACCGTGATTTGCTGAAGATTCATTGAAACCGACTCAACTGGAAGGGGAGCTACCTTTATGGTCAGCGATCCCTTTATTGCAGTGCCTTTGACTAAAGCAACAACTTCCGCGGTGCCGCCACCCACAGCCAGAACTTTAGACTCTGAAACTTTGCAAACGGTTTCATCCGAACTCGACCACTCAATTTCCAGCTTATCCGGATCTGTAACTTCTGGTGGGTCTATTGCGTAGGTAATCAGGGTCTCTTCCCCAAGAGAAAGCAAAGTTTTTTCTGCTTGCAAGCGCAATCCTTGTGGCAAAACCGGAACCACCCGGATCTTTATCCTCGCTGTTAATCCCAGTCCCCTGGCAAGTACCAAAACTTCCGTTTCTCCAGTTTTTAGCCCATAAACCACACCGTTTTCAACCCTGGCCACACTGACATCTGATACAGACCAGTCATAGCCGGGAGGACTTAATTCAGAAGGGGAGTGGAGTACCTTCAGTTCAGCTGAGTTCCCGGCGGCCACTGTCAGCAGATTTTCCTTAAATTGTATTTGAGTCACTCTGGTCGGCTTGGGGATATCCCTACTGCGACTACAGGCCGATAGGATGATCAACAAAAGCAGCATCCCTACAAATCTGAATGACTGTCTTGGTTTAAAAGTGGTTAACATATGCTTTGAGATTTATTTCTGAGGTTCTGTTGACTTTACGTAGTACTGTACTTCTCCATCACCTATTGGAACTACTAGTGTCTGTTTACCATTCACTTGCTGGATAGTCCAATTGTTCAGGTTCGATTTCTTCGAGGGAGAAAGTTCAGCAGACGTATATTGTTTTGTTTCCCCAAATCCAGGAGGGTTGCTGGACCCGCAGGTATTAAAAGACCTGTAGTGACCATTGGCATAATGTATTTCAAACTGTCGGGCTTCAATATCAATCTTTACCGTCCCTTGCTTATAACCCAGCACCTGAGTCCGGCAATAGGTAGATGTACTGGTATAATAAAAATACTCCTTTACACGCCCATCCTTATATAGCATATACCCTACAGCGATCTCATTGGCAGGCCCCTGGTAACTGCCATTATATCTCCAAAAGTTGCTGATCGAACTCACTCCTGCTATCCAATAGCCTACAAGTTCATCGGGTACCACAGACCTGGGATGGCTTCCATAATCTCCTTCAGTGTCAACTGGCTTTTCTTTCGACTTTTTACAACCTGAGGTCAGACCAACTAAAGTTGTTAACGATAATAAAAGAATCGGAAAGAATAAGCGAACGGTTTTCATGTTAATTTTTAATGTTTTGTTTGTTTTCATTGATATAATTATTTGAATAAAATATTTTTTTAGTCATTAAGGAATATATACCCTGGCTTTGAACCTGCCGGTTATACTGGTTGTTTGAATTAGCAAAGGCCCGATCCCCGCATTAGGTACTGTAAAATTGCCCTCCACCCACTTGCTGTCCATTTTTGTGATATTGATGCTGCCACCGCTGGGTACCAGTTCCTTCTGTAGCTGATCTACGTAGGCGCTGGTATATCCTCCATTACCGATCAGAAAATGGAACTTATTTCCTGTAGTAGTCAGATCATAGGCATAGGTGCCCACTCCACCACTCCAGGTTAGCAGAAACTCACCGCCACCCTCAGCGCCTGGATTAGACAAAAGAAACCTTTGCCCTGACTTTACAGCCGGGGTTACTGGGAATTTCCCGCTGCTCACATTTAACTCAGCCCATCCATCACCCATAATCTCGATATTTGACAATAACATAAACGTACCGGTCACTGGCGCTTTCAGGCTCAGGCTCACCGTCGCATTGGTAAAGCCATTCACAGTCGCTGGTGCTTGATAGGTAATCGTACTGCCATTGGAGCTGATGATGTTCCCAGGGCCTGTTAGATCCCAGGATTTAATATGTTTTGAAGGCAGGGGGACAGGGATACCTACCGGATAACCAGGCTCAGATGCCCCATCACCGGTAAGCGGTACCAATAAATCCTCGTATTTCGACTGGGTATAAATCAAGGCCTTAACCACCTGTTTATCTCCCGGTTCCAGACTGGCATGAAGTGGCGAAAGTGACACCCGGTTCATCATCGACCAATCACTGAAATGTGTCGTTTTAAACGTTACCGTTTTTCCCTGAATATCATAGCTGCTAGCTCCTACAAACTTCCAGGCTCCGCTTGCCATCTGATAGGAAAATCCAAAGGTCTGGATCATGGCTATCGAGTCTGCTTCCACAGAAAAAGCATAAGTAAGCGAAACCGGCTTTTCAAACTGCACATCATGCGGGCTAAGTCTAAAGGATTTTCCTGTGCCCGCGATATTCGTTCTGGTGATGGGCTCAATACCAATGGTTGTTTCCGCTTTCAACGCACCGGGTGGGACATAAATACTCAGACCACATTCCGAAGAGGTGAGTACTCCACCGGTTGGTCCAATACGCCTGGTAACTGCTGCTCCCTTTGAAACTCCCTTTGGCCTAATCAGGGTCACAACTTCTAAACTCTCTTCATCCACTACTTTTACTTTGTCTTTTCTACAGGCGAGTATGCTTATTGCACACAGGATGCCCATCAGACACATACTTAACTTTTTCATGTTCTAATTTTAATTGCTATCGTATTTGTTTAAAATAATCCGTGGTCAAAATTAGCCCGAGTGCCTTAAGAGATATATAAGCGACATTAATCATATTTATAGGTACTACTACCCATTTTCAATACCTGAATCTTATTTATATTTGAATATGATTGTTAGGTGGATCGTTTGTGTACTTATCCTATTGGCTTCGAGCTTAAACGCTGCCTCAAAAGAGATTGTGCTGAGCAATACGGAGGCATTTTATAAGATCAAAGATGCACGCCTTAATAAAAAGGCCCTTTGGATCAGCATCACCCTGACCAACAATTCCAGTTCCGCCGATTGGTACATTCAGGTGCCACCACCCGTCAGTGAGGTAGATCTTTATATCGCACAAAAGGACAGAAGATTCCAGCACCTGAAGCTGAACAATCAACTGCTGTACAACAACCGTCCTGTAAAAGTGAATGGATTTATCCTCCCTTTGAAATTGCAGAAAGGAGAGAGCAGGCGATATTACCTGCGCATCAAAAACAACTATAAGCTCAAAGTTCCGATATATGCGGGCACGCTGGAAGCCATTTATGAAGAAGAGCATTTCAAAAATGTTGTTAATGGTTTTATGTTCGGAGCATTGCTGTCCTTAATGATTTATAATTTGTATATCTACATTGCAATCCGTGATAAATCCTATCTATTTTATTTAGGGTACCTGTTTTTTAGCGTGATCTTTTTGCTGATCTGGAACGGGTACATTCAAGGGCAGCTACTCATTAACTTGTTGTTGGCTTTCACATTTTGGTTCCTCACATTTTATGTCAATTTAAAGAAAGGTTATAAATCTTTGCTTTTTCACCTCGCTGCTTTTGCTTGTGTACCCTTAAGCTATTTATTATATGAAGGTTTTCATTCCTCCATGAGTATTCAGATGGGACTCTGCCTGCAATCACTTGTACTCTCATTTGCACTGGCCGTAAAACTCAACAATTCAAAAAAGCAAACCATGCGTTTGCAAACGGAAATGCTGGAGCAGACCGCAGGTTTCTCCAAGGAACTCCTCATTGCACAGGAAAACGAAAAAGAAAGTATCACTACTGAGCTCAACAACCGCATCGGACAACAACTGGTACAGCTAAAAAATGAAGTCTATATGTTGGAAAAACAAAGCCAGGGTGCAAATCCTGATTTGTTTTATAGCATTACCCAGGATATCGGAAAGGCTATTGAAGAGGTCAGTAACGTATCATTCTCTCTCAGACCCTATCAAATGGATACGCTTGGATTGAAGCGCTCCTTAGAACGTCTGGCGGAGGAGATGTCGACTGATGCAACCACAAACATACATTTGGGTATAGATGATTCAGATCATTTGCTTGACAAAGAAGCTCAGATGAACTTATACAGGATCGTCCAGGAACTGATCAGCAACCTGATCAAACATGCAGAGGCCACCCATTGCAGCATTCGTATCAAATCATATGCAAAACATTTAAAACTGAATTATCAGGATAACGGAAAAGGATATTATACTAAAAACTCCACCTCAGGTTTAGGCTTGTCAGGCATCAGAGAACGTTGCAAACTCCTGCAAGCCGAACTTAAAATAAGCAGCAAACTTAGTGAAGGAACTAAAGTGTCCATCAAAATTCCTACTAAAACCATAGCCATATGAACACAAAGACAACCATACTCATCGCTGACGACCATCCGATATTCCTTAAGGGACTGAAAGAAGTCATAGAATCCGAACCCGGTTACGAGGTTATTTTTGAAGCTAAAAATGGCTTGGAAGCGCTAGCTATTGCCCGGACTCGTCGCCCTATGGTGACTATTTTGGATATAGATATGCCGGAAATGAATGGACTGGTCGCAGCCGAGGAGCTGATAAAACTGGTTCCGGAGGCTAACGTCATCCTGCTGACCATGCATAAGGCAAAAGATACCTTCCTGCATGCGCTCGATGTTGGCGTTGCCGGATATGTATTAAAAGAAAATGCGGTGGTCGATATTATTCAGGCTATAGAGGCTGTGATGACCGGGAATTCCTATATCAGTCCTGAGATGAGTTCTTTTTTATTGACCCAGCGCAGAACTACAAATCATAATCCAACCGTCAATGAGTTGCTCAGCACACTTACCCCATCAGAAATGAAAATATTGAAACTGGTAGGTAGTTATAAAAGCACAAAAGCTATCGCTGATGAACTTTTCATCAGTGAAAAAACGGTTTCCAACCACCGGATGAATATCCTGAAAAAACTAAACCTGAATGGCAAAAACAGTCTACTACGTTTTGCCATCGAACAGCGCTAAAAAATGAACAAATTGTTACTGAGAGCTTTAATGTTGGTCCTGTTACTTTCCGGTATAAGCTCAGGTTATGCCCAGGATATTCAGCTAAAAGACAGCGAAAAAAGTTATGTCCTCAGTTACTCAAAGTTCCTGGTTGATCCTGACAACAATCTGCATATTAGCCAGGTTCAGTATAAAAACTTTAAAGCTTCAGGGTTCCCTACCTTGTCTTTAGGCGCCACAACGGCATCGGTTTGGGTTAAAATTCGCATTCAAAATCAAAGCAATCAAACTGGCTGGCACATTCAGATCGACAGTCCGCCGGTATTGGAATCAGTCAGCGTATATCAGAAAAAGGACAGTCTCTTGTTTAGGATATTTGCAAGAGCAGCCAACAAATCCAAAACCAAAGGGGAGGTAAGGGTTAACAACCTGCTAATACCGATTTCCATCCCGGTTCATACCCAGGCAGAATTTTATATCAAGGCCAGCAGCAATAATATACTTAGGCTGCCGATTAAAGTCACAACCTTGCAACATGCTTTTGAACAGAGCTACCTCACCGATCTATTGAATGGAATTGTTTTTGGCATGCTAATCGCATTTGGCATTTACAATCTTTTTGTCTACATCATCACAAAGGAACAGCCTTATCTATATTATCTGGGCTATATATTTTTCTGGAGCCTAAACCTGTTTTTTTACAATGGATTCCTGCCGGATATCCTAAGTGAACTCATCTGGTTAAACAGCGCAGGAAAGATTATTGCCATTGCAAGCCTTTTAAGTGTCATTTTCACCAATTCCTTTTTGCAAACCAAAAAAAATAGTCCGTTTTTCTATAAAATAAGGTGGCTGATGTGCCTGCTTTCAATAGGGATTTTGCTGACGGATATTTTCTACAAAGGCGCGTATTCATTTATGCTTGTGCAATACCTGATGTACCCCTTTTTTATTTACTGGTTTGGAGCAGGTATTCAGAGTTTAAGAAGGGGCTACAAACCAGCGATCTATTTTATACTGGGATTCGGATCCCTCATCCTGGGCAACGCGGTATACAACTTAAAAGACCTGAATATCCTGCCCGACAACTTGATTACCCGTACCAGTATGCATTGGGGTACGTTGCTTGATGCACTTATACTTTCCTTCGCTCTGGCCAGCAGGCTTAGTTTTTACAGGAAGCAGCAGGAGCAGATCCAGCTAAAAACCATCGAAGAAAAAAGAGTATTTCTGAAAGAACTCCTTCAGCGGCAGGAACAGGAAAAGAAGCGTATCGCTATGGAACTGCATGACAACATCGGCCAGCAGCTGATCCTGATCAAGAACAGGTCATGGCGTTTGCAGCAACTTAGTCAAGGCGGTATAAAAGACCTGGTGAGCGCACCCATTAACCACATTGCAGCTATCATGGCCGAAGTACGAGGCATACTTCACCGCTTAAGACCATACCAAATGGATTTGCTGGGGTTAACACATAGCATCCACGGCTTAATTACAGATACTTTTACTGATTTTGATATTGAGCAAGAAAATACCCATGAAATCAATGAGTACTTCAATACAGATGAGTCTATGCACATTTTCAGGATCTTGCAGCTGTTGATAGATAGCGTTTTGGCCACTTTGCCTGATAAAAAAATGTGCTACGCGATCACCAGAAAAGCTTCCAGCGTAGATTTCGCGTTTGCATTTCAAACTACCCAGCACTTGGAGAACAGTTCTCCCGATATCCAGAACAGACTAGAACTGCTCAAAGGTAGTATCTATGTTCAAAAGGCCAAAAATACCACCCAAATCACGGTGAACATTCCATTCACCCCTTAAAATAGGCAGTATTACCTAGATACTTGAACAGTATTCCCTATTCCCTTGGCTCTATTTCCAACTTAATTTTGAATTGTATTTCAAACCTGCCGATCAACAGTAGCGAAATCAAGCAAAATAGAATTAAGCAATATCATGGAAGAGATCAGATTTAACCTGTTTAAAAACGTACATAATGGATTAAGAGCACTGCTTGCCGACACACTTTTGCAACTTCAGCAGACCGATTTTTTAATCACCCGGCAAGCTGATGAAGGTATAGGACGCATCAAACTGGTTTTACTACAGTTGCACAGGCATACCGAATGGGAAGAGGATTATATTTTCCCGCAACTTGGAAACCAAAGCCAGAGCATGTCCAGCTTTTTTACTAATCAGCATTACCATAATGATGCTCTAACCCTGGGACTTGACATCCTGATTTGTGGCTTTGAAGAATCAAAAACTAACCCTGAAAAAGAATCACTCGGTGATAAGCTCCTGAATGCCTTTGTTGAATTCACCGCCTACAACTTCAATCACATGAACATGGAAGAACAGCTCATCAACCCATTGCTGTGGAATAACCACAGTGACAAGGAACTGCAGGCGCTACAATTGCTGCATATAGACCAGTCCATACGCAAAAGCGAATACGTTTTGATGCAATGGATGCTGATCCACAATACGAACAGGGAGTTGTCCAGCTGGCTCAACAGCATGAATCAAAAAACAACATCCACACAGTTTAACCTGATTTATGACCTCGCTCAAAAAGTGTTGGCACAGGAGAGACTGGAATCCATTAACTTAAATATATACGCAAATGAAAATTAACAACCGGCTTATCCAATTCGCCACGGGCATTTTTTTCCTGCTCGCCTGCGTTTTGGTGTGGTTTATCCCACACCAAAACGACCCTACGCGACAACCTTCCAGACTGAAAGTTAGCGCAGGCACCACAAATGAAAACACAGCCGCAGGATATCAGGTCAGAAAAATCAGCCTTGAGATATCTCTGTTCACTAATGTATTTTAAACAAACACAGCATAAACATGAAAAAAATAATCTTTATCTCGGCCTTACTGCTGGCCGGGAGCAATTTAATGGCCCAGGGTTTTTTAAACAAATTGAAACGAAAAGCAGAAGAAATGGCCTCCAAAACAATTGACAAAACTATAGAAGGAAAGACCAAAGGGAATGAGCAAGGTAGCAATACTAATCAGACTACAGCAAAAACTGAAAATGGCAGCGGCACTACAAACCCCGGACTAACCAGCACTACCACCTATGATTTTGTACCCGGTTCCAAAGTACTCCTTGCTGATAATTTTGAGCAGGATGCTATTGGTCAATTCCCCTTAAAGTGGTACACCAGGAGTAAAGGTGAGGTGGTCACACTAAACACAGCCAAAGGTAAATGGTTGCGCCTGTTTCCAGGCAGATTTGTAAGTCCGATAGTCAATATCGGAGAAAATTCCACCATTGAATTTGACCTGATCATGAAGTGGCCAATGGCAGGGGGGTATATGGTACCCGCAATTAACTTCGGCTTTTATGATCGGGGAAACAAAGGTGAAATTCTATCATACGATTATCGTCTCAAAAACTGTCTGCAATTCGGTATCGCCCCATACAGATCTGAAGCCGCAGTACAACTGACTTCCTATGAAAATGTCGCCAAGAAACTTGAAAGCGACAAATACAGAGTGGCAAATTTCGAGAGTAAGATAGGTAGCGTAATACACGTGGCCATCAGTATTCAAAATGAAAGAGTCAGAATCTGGCTGGACCAGGAAAAGATATTTGACCTGCCACAGGCAGCACCGTTAAATGGTAACTTAAACCAGCTTAAAATTGACATGTCCAGCTCCAATTACACCAATGACCAGTTGGGTTATTATGTGTCCAACTTTCGTTTCGCTCAGGGCAGCTCTGACAACCGCTCAAAACTCCTAACTACGGGAAAACTGGAAACTAACGGAATTCTATTTGCTACTAACTCTTCTGAAGTAAAATCAGATAGCGAAGGCACGATCAAGGAAGTGGCAGAGGCTATGACTGAAAATCCTGACCTGAATATCAAAATTATAGGTCATACCGATGTAGTAGGAAAACCTGAGGCTAACCTGATCTTATCCACAAAGAGGGCTGAATCCGTTCGTAATGTACTGGTAAAAACCTATAAAATCAATGCAGACCGTATGGAAACCGAAGGTAAGGGCTCCAGTGCCCCTGCAACGGATGACAACAGCGAGGCAGGTAAGACCAAAAACAGAAGAGTAGAATTTATAAGAATATAAAAACATATCAGATTTATTCAACAGAAATGAAAACGGAAAGCTCATTAAAATCAATACCGCGAATGACTAAGAGAACACATCAAAGAATACAGTGGATATTGATTTCTATAATCATACTTCTGATTGCACAAATGATGAACTATTAAAGTGCGGATCTTTTGAAAGATGGGTGTGAAAACCCATCTTCTAATAAAATAGCCGAGGTTTCCAGGTTGGTTTTGTGAAATAATTATTTTAGAGGTCTTTTTTGGAAATTTCAGGATGAGACAGTTTTTAAACGAATGAGAAGGTTGTCTGAGCTTACACACTTCTGGTCGTGTCTTTTTAAGGAGCTGTTGATTTTGTAATTGACCAGTAGCAGGAAATGATTAGGGGTCTATTCTTTTGTCTCCAATTTGAATTGAAATTACCGGAAAATGCTTGTTTTAAATCTTGTTCAAAATAAGAGGTAAAGTATTTATACAGACTTGGTGAAAATTGGCCATTTAAATCTAGCCTCACTATCTATTTTAGCTGAATAAATGATAAGATATTCTTCTGCAAGCTCCTCCTTTGTTTTCATGTGAATTATTTTTTGACAAAAGCTGAATTAGGAAGATGGTTTCTAATAAGATTTAAAGTCCGATGGACGAACTCGTGTAAATTGATAAAAGGAATTGCTGAAAGCTGAAAGACTTTGGTAGCCAATAGTATAAGCGATTTCGCTTAGCGATTTATCAGTTTGCAGGATCATTTCTAAACTTTTTACAATTCTTAAAAGTTTCAGGTATTGAAGAAAAGAGATACCCAAAGTAGCCTGGAAAAGTCTTGATAAGGAGCGCCCGCTAAGCCCAAACTTATTGCCAATGCTCAGCATGGTATGTGTATCAGCTATATTGGCGTCTATATATTTCATAATCATCTGCATACGCTCGTTTTCTGTAAAGGGCAGGGCTATAGGCAATGCTCTAGTGCTGTTTACAGGTAAAATATTCTTAATGGTTTCCAGAAACTGATACCTTTGATCACCTATGTTTACCGGACCTTCCCATTTTTCGGTGTATTTAAGCATTTGAAGCAAAAGATCATTAATAGGATAAATTCCTACTTTTGTGTAAAAAGGATCCTTATCATCATCAAAAGCGTAAAAGAACAAAGATCGGAGTACTGTTGCCGAATTTCCGACTCTTAATACGTGTTCCATGCCTTGTGGAATCCAGAAATAATGCCTTGCAGGGATCACCAATATCTGATTTTTTATATGCACATAAGCTAGCCCACCCTCCACATAAGAAAGCTGTCCCTTGGTATGTTTATGCATGGGAATATGCTTTTCAGACCTTTCGTGCATGACATAAACTGCACGGGAAGATTTATCAATTTCTGGTAAGGAGGCTATTAAACTCATTTGGGTTTTATGATTAGCAGACTAAATCTATGTACTTTAATTACAATAACTATAAGTTTGGCCGGAATCATCAAATATATGGCTTATTACATAAAATTTAATCATAAAGCCAAGTCTACTTTTGCATCAAAATTATCAGATGCGATTTTATACAAACACAGCAATTATTTGTGTTCTAATGGGCTTAAAAGCCACTTTTTTGTGTGCCCAAAAACAAATAGAAACAAGAACAGTATTACCATTATCCTTATTAGAAGTGTGGCAAAAGGCCGATGCCTTTAGTAAAGCTATTCGAATTAAAAGAACAGGTCTCGAGGCCAGTCATCATAAGGTAAAAGACGCCTATGCTGAGCGATTACCAGAATTATCTGTAGGTGGGAATATTGAGAAAGCAACCAATATTCCAGTCTACGAGAATGGCCTTTTTCATAAACCTATCCAACATGAAGTTATCCATACACTTTATAAAATCAATGCCGAAGGATATTTTAATATCTACAATGGAGGTAAAACAAATATTAATATCAATAAAGAAGAGGTGTTGCATCAAATCGCTACCGAACAACAAAATCTGACCATTTCTGAGGTGCGGCTCATGTCTTCTGCATATTATCTGGAGCTTAAAAAGAATTTGATGTTTAAAGAATTGATGTTGAAAGATATTGATGAGCAAGAACAGCAGTTAAAAGAGATTAAAGCATTTCAAAAACATGGAGTTGTCTTAAAAAGCGATGTGTTAAGAGCGGAATTAAAACTGTCAAGACAAAAATTATCACTGGTTCAAATTGAAAATGACATTCTGCTTTCAAATCAAAAGCTAAATATCCTGATTGGTGAGCCTGATGATAGCTCGGTAAGTCCGACTGAAGCCATTGCACCTGACCAGATTGCACTAAAATCTTATCGGGAATACCTTTTAGAGGCGATGGACAAATCCTATCCTTATCGCATTTCAGAAAAGGAAACCTCCTTACGAAAAATAGAATTAAAAAAAGTGAAAGCAAATGTAGCTCCTAAACTTGGTTTATATGGCGATTTCTATTTTGCAAATCCTCAGATTTTTCTTTATCCCTACAATCCTCATTTGTATTCTTTGGGTATACTTGGGCTTAAAGCATCATTTCCAATATCCTCGTTTTACCATAATAAGCATAAAACAAAGGCGGCAGAGTTGGAACTGCATCAACAGGAAATAGCGCATTCAGATAGTCAAGATCAGTTGAGAAAAGAAGTGAACGAGGCTTATTTACGATTCAAAGAGAGCATCGTTAGGATAGAGGTAGCAAAAACAAATATCAGTCAAGCAACCGAAAACTATAGAATTATAAGGAATACCTATTTCAACCAGACTTCACTAATTACCGATTTGCTGGATGCAGATGTACAACTTCTGGAAACCAAATTTGAACTGGCCACAGCTCAAATCACGGCACAATACCAATATTTTAAACTTCAAAATGTAATAGGAACACTTTAAAATGCGTAAAAGAAACAAATACACAGTAACTGATCAAATTATCACAAAAATTACGGCATGGATTGCAGCGATAACCGCAGTTGTTTTAACAGCCTGGGGAATGATGTCTTTTTGGGATTTATATAAATATGAACAAACCAATGATGCGCAGGTACAGGAATATATAAATCCATTGATCTCCAGAGCAGGTGGTTTTATCACAGAAATAAGATATGATGAAAATCAGGAGGTAAAAAAGGGAGATACCCTGTTGGTGATAGATGAACGAGAATATAAGATACAGGAAAAACAAACAGAAGCAGCGCTGCAAACTGCTAAGGCACAAATTCAGGTACTTCAAAGTAATGTGTTGACACTTGAAAAAGCAGCGGAGGTATCAAAAGCACAAATTGCAGCCTCAAAAGCTAAATTATGGAAGCAAAAACTGGATTATGACCGCTACGAAAAGTTGTTTGAGGTAGAATCAGCTACAGCACAACAGCTGGAAAATATAAAGGCCTCAATGGACGTGGCTGAGGCTGAGTTTCAGGCGGCACAGCAAAATTATCAGGCTGCTTTGTCAAAGGTAAACGATTTTAAATCTCAACAAACAGTTGCCATAGCTGAAGTAGAAAGGCTGGAAGCGCTGTTAGATCGTCATCAGCTTGATCTTACCTATACGGTAATTATAGCTCCATACAATTGCAGGATGGGTAGGCGAACGATAGAGAAGGGCCAAATGATTGATGCCGGACAGGTCTTGGCCTACATTGTAAATAAAGAAACCGACAAATGGATCATTGCAAACTATAAAGAAACACAGGTTCGTAACATGCATGTTGGTGAGTTTGCAGAGGTTGAAGCAGATGCTTTCCCTGGTAAAAAGTTTAAAGGTGAAATTATTTCACTATCGCCAGCAACAGGCTCTAGCTTTTCTTTGCTTCCGCCCGATAATTCTACAGGAAATTATGTAAAGATTGTACAGCGTGTTCCGGTAAGGATCAAGCTGATAGGTAAATCAGAAGAGATCGACTTGTTAAAAGCGGGAATGAATGTTAATGTAACCATCAGTAAAAAAAGATCATGAGTAAGCTGATTCCTTTATTTAGGGTATGGGTTCCTCAATGGTTTATTAAGGTTACCTTGTTCATTGTTTTGTTACCTAGTTTAGTGCTTTTTTTTCTGCCGTTGGCTAACATTAATGCCGCAGCAGGCTATTATGGTATTGAACCTGCTGATGTACAATATTCGGTTGTGGTATTTTATGCTGGTTATACCTCTTTTTTCTCGCTTGAAAGACGTTTTTTTCGTTATCTGGCAGCTAAAGAGTATTTTTTCATATTTACGCTAATTCAGATACTAACCTCTTTTGCCTGTTATCAGGTACAAAGTCTGTCATTTTTGTTATTGTTAAGATTCATCCAAGGTATGTGTTTAACGAGTACAGCAAATCTGGCATTGGCCTTAATTTACAATCGACTAAAAAACGAAAGGGCCAGAGAAATTGGTTACTCTGTTTACTTCGGGATGTTGATCTGTATCCTTCCTTTTAACAATTTCATTACAGCTGATTTGATTGATTGCTTTAATTTCAATTTTTTATATAAAGGTGCCATGTTTTCTTATATCCCCAGCTTGATATTGCTTTCAGTAATCATGAACAACATCAGGCTGGATATAAAATTTCCATTATACTTATTGGACTGGGCCAGTTTTATTCTATATGCCATATTTCTATCCCTTTTAGGTTACGTTTTGGTATACGGGCAGGAATATTACTGGTTCCAGGACAATAGGATTTTATACAGTACGCTGGGTGCTGCTTCATCTCTATTACTTTTTCTGCTGCGGCAATTTGCATTGAAACGGCCTTACTTTGATTTGGAAGTATTTAAGTACAGAAACTTTAAAATAGGGGCACTTATTTTATTTATACTCTATATCTGCAGATTCGCTTCAGGATTAACCTCTGCTTATTTTAGTAATGTTCTGGGACTAGATCCAATTCATATCTCTTACATCAACCTCATTAATATTCTTGGAATTGTAATCGGTGTAATTACCTCCTGTGTGATGGTGCTACAGAAGAGACCAGTGAGACTGATATGGATTTACGGTTTTTTCTTGTTATTGCTGTATCATGTAAGTATGTTCTTTCTTTTAAATATTCAGGCCAATGAAAACATTTTTTATTTACCGTTGATTATTCAAGGGCTGGGGGTGGGGATGTTGATGACCCCTACTATCATCTTTATGATTTCTTCTGCGCCGGTTCGTTTTGGAGCTACAGCTGCCGGAATTTGCTTGTTTGTTCGGTGTTTTGGTTTTTATGCCAGCATCGCTTTGATGAATTTTTATGAATTGTTTTCTAAAAGCAAGCATTATAATACATTTCAGGATCAATTAACACAGCTTAATCCAGTCACTTCAGTGGCGCTTTCTAAACAAACAGAGGCTTTGGTGCATCATGGTGTTCATCCAGATAAGGCGATAAAGGTTGCGCAAAAGCTACTTGTTAGATCAATTGATGTTCAGGGTCAGATACGTTATGCAATGGATTATTATGAAATGATTAGCTGGATGCTGGTTTTTACGATTACACTAGTTGCGCTATTCCCTTACATTAACAGGACTGTGATTTATCTAAGATCCGATCAGCCGGCACCTTTTTAAAAGAAATTATAAAATGGAAGTTTATAATACACTAAATGAGGTTGTTGAAATTCTAATGGATCAAGGGTATCTGATTGATTTTAAGTGTGTCTATGAAACCTCGTTTAAAGATAATTGGCCAATGCCTGAAGATTTCAAAATTGATTCACTTTATATGGTTAATGATGATGATGAAAATGGCCAACACCTACTGGTGGTGGCCATATCTTCTAAAACCTTAAAAACAAAGACTATACTGGTTAGCACTTTGGTTCAATATGATGATCAACCCATTTATAATGAGCTGTATGCATTTGTTAGGCAATTTATAGGTCGACTATTAAAGTTAAAACAGTTCAAATAAATTATTTCATTTGTTGATAAATGAAGCTTTTGTAATAGCCAATTGAACTAAGACGGGTGGTCTGATATGGGTTTCGCTTTACAGTTTTGGATAAATTAAAAGTTATAGACGGTTAAGGCCGTTATACTGATGAACAAATGCTCTATAAATAAATTCACATATGATTTCGTTATTTGTAACGACGAATTGTGCGGATGATGTAAAAACGGAAATAATTATAAAATGAGGCAATCATCAGAAACAAAATGGGCAATAAAAACGCATCAAATTGATAGTGTAAGAACAAGAAAGTACCAATAATACCACCTCTGAGAGAAAAGAGGTAATGATAATCGTCCTGAGTAAGATACGCCGCTTTATCCTTAATGTTAATTTCCATCGTTGAATGACAGCCAATGAAAGATCGTTCCCAAATCAGTAAACATCCCTGTAAGGTGAGTCGTCAAAATTTGTAATAACTTTTTTGGTTTAATTAAAAGCATTATAAGAAACTTGAGATTCAAAAAAAAATGTTATATTTATTTATAGCTCTAATGCTTCTTGAGTGAATGTTATTTAACTCTTTAAGTTTTGCTCTTTTTTTACCAGTAGTTTTTCTGCTGTACTGGTTTGCGACAAAAGGTAACCTCAAGTTTCAAAATAGATTGCTGTTAGTATCCAGTTATTTCTTTTACGGATGCTGGGACTACAGGTTCCTGTTTCTATTGATTTTTTCGACTTTGTTGGATTATTTTTCTGGAATAAAAATAAGTGAAGCCAGTAGTAAAAAGGTAAGGCTTTTTTGGCTCTGGCTAAGCATCGGCATAAACTTAGGCTTTTTAGCTGTCTTTAAATATTTCAATTTTTTTATAACGTCTTTCGCTGAAGGTATTTCTTTATTGGGCTTTAAACCAAGTTTTCTCACTTTAAATGTATTACTGCCCGTAGGGATTTCTTTCTATACTTTTCATGGTTTGTCTTACATCATAGATATTTATAAAAACAGAATAAAGGAAGAACGCAATTTTATAGATTATTCACTCTTTGTCAGTTTTTTCCCATTACTTGTCGCAGGACCTATTGAAAGGGCAACCCATCTCTTGCCGCAAATAAAAAGAGAAAGAACTTTTAATACTTCAAAAGCTGTAGATGGATTAAGGCAAATATTATGGGGATTGTTTAAAAAGATTGTGATTGCAGATAGTTGTGCAGAATATGCCAATATGATATTCAACAATTCATCCCAATACAATGGAAGCACTTTAATATTGGGGGCTTTGTTTTTTACTTTTCAGATTTATTGCGACTTTTCAGGTTACTCTGATATTGCCTTAGGAACAGCCCGTCTTTTTGGTATTGACCTGTTGAAAAACTTTGCATTCCCTTATTTTTCAAGAGATATTGCAGAGTTCTGGCGCAGATGGCATATCTCCTTGTCGAGCTGGTTTAGAGACTATCTGTATATTCCTTTGGGTGGAAGTAAGGGGAGTATCTGGAAAAAGGTAAGAAATACATTTATCATATTCTTGGTAAGTGGTTTCTGGCATGGAGCTAACTGGACTTTTATTGTCTGGGGACTTTTAAACGCTTTATACATAATGCCCTCAATATTTTTTGAAACAAATAGAAGAAATCTCGATGTGGTAGCTCAAGGGAGGGTCTTTCCTAATTTAAAGGAAATCTTATCCATGGGTGTAACTTTTGGATTAACAGTAATTGCCTGGGTGTTTTTCAGGGCAAAAGACCTTCATCATGCTTTTGAATATCTTGGAGGTATGTTTTCCAGTTCGGGTTTCAGCAAACCACAAATATTTCCACGGTCTATCTTATTATTAATCGCTGTGTTTATATTGATAGAATGGAGGGGCAGAACGCAAGAGTATGCTATTGCTAATTTCGGATTTAATTTTCCTAAGCCGGTTAGATGGGCCTTTTATTATACCTTAGTACTGGCAATCATTTGGTTCGCCGGTGAAAAACAACAATTTATTTATTTCCAGTTTTAATATGAGACAGTTTCTGAAATCCACCTTTCTATTTCTGCTTCCAATACTGGTTCTTGGAATTCTTGCAGAATTTCTCCTTCGTCATATCCCAAATGATTATGAACTTAAGAGTAACTATTTAAAAGTGCATACAAGTGAAATAGCTGTTTTATTCCTAGGAAGTTCACATGCCTTTTATGGAATTAATCCTGCCGTTGTTAAGGAGAAATCCTTCAACGCGGCTTATGTTTCGCAATCACTTGATTTAGATGATGACATCCTCGAAAAATACGATTCAAACTGGAAAAGATTAAAATTCATTGTTGTGCCTATTTCTTATTTTAGTTTATACAGCTCTTTGAGGCATAATGATGAAAGCTGGAGATTAAAAAATTATGAAATTTACTGCGGAATTGAAGCAACGGATGATGTTTTTAGTCACTTTGAGATATTTGGCCAGTTTGAGCAGAATATGGACAAACTGTATCTCTATTATATTAAGAAGAATAGCCTCCTTACTTCTTCCTATCTGGGCTGGGGAGAACACAAAACGACGATGGGTAAAGCAGCTTTCCTTAATAGTGGAACAATCGCTGCAAAAAGGCATACCGGAATAAATGAGGAATATTTTGCAAAGAATAAAGCTGTTCTGGAACGCATCATTAGTTTCGCAAAACAAAGAAACATACAGGTGTTATTTTATACTCCGCCTGCTTACAAAACATATTTTGAGCACCTCGATGTGAAGCAACTGAACCAAACAGTTCATCTGATGGCAGATTTGGCCGCGCATCGAAATAATGTAACTTATGTAAACTTATTAAAAGATAACTCATTTGATATTTCAGATTTCCATGATGCTGATCATCTAAATAAATCAGGCGCTAAAAAGCTATCTGTTATGCTTGATGGAGTAATTCAACAGATAAATCTCCAAAATAGATAAGATCCCATTGGCTATATAAATTAAGCCAGTGGGATGTTAAAAAGCATTTAACTGTCCTTATTGACCCGGACAAATAAGCGCCAGTCGCTTCTGGCTAAAGTATATAGGAAATTTACAGAAGCTAATTGAGATCCTTTTCTGCATTCAGGACTTCGAAACTCCGATATTGAGCCATTTCTGCAGAATGGTGTACAATAAGATTTAGTTTCATACTTTCAATTAATGCTTTGGCCAGTGTGATGCTACGGTGAACATCGTTGATGCCCCTAATTTCAATGCCCCTTGCCAACATTTTGAATTTGTTAGGTTCAAATTTAGTGATGAATTTTTTTAGGTCTGTACTTACTTTAATTTCTTTGTTTTTCATGGTATTGTAGTTGTTAAAAGGTATTGTTTGTTGCCAAATCTACAATATGTAATTGTTAAAAGCTAAAATAATTAGTGTTTTTATTTTAAGATAAGCTAATTTTGTTAGTATTGAGATGTTGGGTCATGAAAGAAGTTAAATTGTTCAAAATGAGGATATTTCTGGTGCTCTCTTCATTTGAAAAAGAAGAATTAAACACAATGAATTATAAAGGATCGGAGGTAGGATGATTGAATTGGATTATTTCCCTCAGGGAGGTGATGATGTGGTGTGCCAGGTACTGGAATTTCGTGTGGGAGAATCCTGGCGGGTGCTTTGCGAAGGCGAACTGATCTGTTGTATGGAAAAGTTACCAGTGGTTCAAGGTTTATAATGCCATGATGTCGGATGATTTTGAGATGTTTATACATTTGGTAAACAAATCTCAACGTAGGAGCATTATAATTTCATTTTAATTTAGGAATTTGGGGCTTTCATTAATCGAATTACAAAACAAAATATGAATAAGTTTCTGCTGATACTGTGTCTTATAAGCAACGTTCTAATACTTAAGGCAAAAGAGTTAAAAGAGGTGAAAATATTAAGCCCAGATAAAAAAATAGCATTAATCATAAGGACAGACAATTCTTTGCACTATTCAATTTCCTATTTAGATGCTCCGGTTGTCATTAACTCGCCTTTAGGACTCGAATTTGAAAATGAAAAGCCAATATCAGAAAACCTGACGATTGTTTCTGTAAAGCGAAAACTTGTAAGTGAAAAATGGGCTCCAGTATATGGGGAGAAAAACATTTATTCTAATTACTATAATGAAGTGACCATTCAATTTAAAGAGCATAAAGAGCCTTATCGTTTGTTCTCTGTTACTTCCAGAATTTATAATGAGGGTGTCGCATTTAAGTATAATATAGCTACAGGTAAGCAAATTACTATTACCGGTGAGCTTACAGGCTTTAAGTTTCCTAAAGATTATATTTCCTGGATAGCTGGTGCTGCACAGGCAAAATATAGCAAAGGCAGTATCAGTAAAACCGTGAAAGGAACAGAGCGCCCATATGTAATTGAAATGAGTCAAAATCGTTTCATTGCTTTGGGTGAGGCAGCTTTGGTTGATCATGCCCGAATGAAATTTAACCGATCTGCTAAAGATAGTTTAATGCTTGTTGCTACTCTTGATGGCAAATCAGTTTATGAGGCCGATTTTTCAACTCCATGGAGGTTTGTAATGATTGCAGAGTCGGCGAGTCAGCTGTTAGAAAACAACTATTTTATTCTAAATCTTAATCATTCATCTGCCTTGGCAGATGTATCTTGGATAAAGCCGGGCAAAGTAATTCGTGAAGTAACACTTACCACAACCGGTGGTAAAGCAAGTATAGATTTTGCGGCCAAACACAATTTACAATACATAGAATTTGATGCAGGTTGGTATGGACATGAGTACGATAATGCCTCCAGTGCATTGGCTGTAAATGTTGACCCTTCAAGATCTCCGGGGCCATTGGCATTACAAGAAATCATAGATTATGGAAAACGTAAAGGCATTGGAGTGATACTTTATGTGAATCAACGCGCATTATCAAAACAGTTAGATTCTATACTGCCTTTGTTTAAATTATGGGGTGTAAAAGGGCTGAAATACGGTTTTGTTAATGTTGGATCACAACAAAATACCTCTTGGTTGCATGATGCAGTCAGAAAAGCTGCCGACAACAAACTGATGGTTGATATTCATGATGAATATCGACCAACGGGATATTCCAGGACTTATCCAAATTTACTAACTCAGGAAGGAATACGTGGAGAAGAAGAAAGTCCAGATAATCACCAGGTATTAATTACCATGTTTACTCGCATGGTCGCAGGGGCTGGAGATCTTACCAATTGTTATTTTGCACCCAGAGTAAATGAAATGGGTTCTCATGCCTCTCAAATGGCAAAAGCGATTTGTATTTACAGCCCATGGCAATTTGTATATTGGTACGACCGCCCTGCTAACTCTCCAAAACAAAAAGGGGGGGCAGGGTCAACTGCTTCGGTAATAAGTGAAATACCGGATCTTAGTTTTTATGATGCGTTGCCTACGGTATGGGACGATACAAAAGTGATTGAAGGCAAAATAGGTGAATTTGGAACCATTGCACGCAAAAATGGAGACAATTGGTATGTTGGAACTTTAACGGATAAAGCAAGAGATTTTGTATTACCACTCACATTTTTAAATAAAAATAAACAGTATGAGGCCACAATTTATGCTGATGATGCTTCACTTTTAACGCCAACCAAGCTTGAGGTAAAGAAAATGAATGTAAATGCATCAACTGTTTTAAATATTCAGTTACTTGCAAAAAATGGACAGGCAATAATTATCAGACCTAGGAAAAACTGATGTTTGTTTAAGTTCTATCGGTACCGGAATTGGATTTGCAGAGTCATGGCAAATGTTTGTTGGATTTAGGGTATTCAATTCAATTTTTCAATAAGGGATTAGTCTTTATGTAACTTTTGTGCCACCAGATCAACAGCCCGGTGATTGGAAGGCTAGCTGCGATAAGACTTGCCAGAAATGCAATGATTTTTCCGGTGATACCAAGCACGCCTCCTGTATGAAGGTCGTAGTTCATCGCCATGATTTTAGCAATTTTCCACTATAGCGATAAAAACGATAACCAAATCACTCTTTAACATGTTCCAGCTTAAAGAGATTAGCTTCTCTAAAAAAAAACTTAAAAATATTTGTGAAACCAATTGGTTGCTTATATATTTGCAACTGATTGGTTTCATAATAATTGATTGTCGAAATGAGAAGAGATATTTTTCAAGCTATTGCAGACCCCACCAGGCGCGCGATCATTGTACTGATAGCCATACAGGGAATGACGCCTAATGCTCTTGCAGAGCATTTTGATACCACTCGGCAGGCTATTTCTAAACACTTGCGCATTTTAACGGAGTGTGAATTGATAAAACCAGAACATAAGGGTAGAGAAATCTATTATCTACTTGAAATAGACAAAATGAAAGAAATAGATAAATGGCTGGAGCAGTTCCGAAAAATTTGGGAAACAAGATTTAGAAAGCTTGATGACATACTATTAACCATGAAAAATGTAAAAAAATGAAAAGTAATCTATTATTCGACTTTACAGTCAACAAGTCTACAAATACAGTATTTGTAAACAGGGAATTTGCGGCAAATCAATCTTTAGTTTGGGATGCATTCACAAAACAGGAAATCCTTGACAAGTGGTGGGCACCTAAGCCCTGGATTTCCAGAACCAAATATATGAACTTTAAAGAGGGGGGACGCAGGTTTTATGCAATGGTAGGCCCTGAAGGAGAGGAGCACTGGTCCATTCAGGATTTTACAGCTATAACTCCCAAAACAAATTTTAAATTCTTAGATGCGTTTACTGACAAGGATGAAAAGATCAATCCAGAAATGCCAGGTTCAGAGTGGAGTTTGGAATTTAAAGAAACAGAAGAAACAACAATGGTAAACATTACTATTAAGCATAAAACACTTGCCGATCTGGAAAATATTATCAATATGGGCTTCAAAGAAGGATTTACCATGACATTGGATTACCTGGCTACACTATTGGCGAGATAAATCCAGGGTAAGGTGAAAATATCTGGAATCCGGAATACAAATCGGCGCCATTTTAGTGATTAGTTAGACCCACCACCACGGTATAGTATTTGTTTGGATTTTCAACATTATAAACCATAAACATTATGTTTTTATGAAAAACAAAATAGATGAAATGTTATTAAGGTATGGATTGAGAGATGAACAAGAGGTCAGGGAACATTGCTGGCAGGTATTACGGTTATATTTATTCTCATAAACCGATGAAAAATATATGCTTTTTAATTCTGATTTTAGTTTTTGGCCATTGTGGGGCTCAAATTAAGAATAATGGGTTCGAGAAGTTTGAAAGTTGGGTAATTAAAGGTTCTGCGGATTTCGTTGCCGGAATTGATAGTGTTACGAAAAACAGTGGAGCAGGAGCACTAAAAATTAAAAGCGTAAAAGATCAGGTTAGCGGTACGATCATCTTTTCTCAGGAAGTGGCTTACAGAACCGATAGTTTGAAGGTGATCAACCTCTCTTTCTTTATAAAGACCATTAATACATCAGGTACTCCCGTTATTTGGTGCGAGGCCAAAGACCATAGTGGTAAAGTTGTAGGCTTTGCAAACTCCGAAATGCAGGGAGTTGACCTAAAAGGCACCAACAATTGGAAAAAATATAGCATCAAATTAATAGTGTCGAAACAGGTAAGCAATCTGGTAATTGGTGGGTATCAAAAATCTACAGGTGAGGTTTGGTTTGATGATATAAACATTGCTGATGAGCCTTTTCTGAGTAATCCTGATAGTGATCTTTTATCTTATGCCAGTGAGGTAAAGAACCATATTAAAAATAGTTCTCTTTTTCGTAGCTCTATTAATTGGAATCAGATAGATGCCGATATCAATAATCTTATGAGAGCAATAAACATGCAAGATGCTGATCTATTAAATCAATATTTCATCCAGGAATTAAGGAATGTCGGTGATATGCATTCTCAGTTTCAAAATAAAATGCAGGCAGACAATTATGCTTCGAAAAACATTGTAGTTGAAAAGCCCAAAGCAGAACTTTTAAAGAATGGAATAGCTTATCTGTATGTCCCAGGTTTTGGATCTACAAACAGTCAGGTGATGAATAAATTTGCGGATACCATTCAGCATCTGATTCGAAAGCTGGATACAGAAAATGACATTAAGGGCTGGGTAGTTGATTTAAGAAGAAATTTCGGAGGTAATATGTTTCCGATGATTGCGGGTTTAGGTCCATTAACCGGAACAGGTAACCTTGGATACTTTGAAGGCGACGGATACTATGCTTGGCGATATGAAAAAAATGGTGTCTGTAAAAGTGTAAAAGTTGACAATCCTTATACTTTAAAGGCCAAGACTCCCAAAATTGCTATACTGGTGAGTTCAACTACTGCAAGTAGTGGCGAAATGACTGCTATTTCTTTCATTGGTAAGAAAAATACCAGACTTTTCGGTCAACCAACAGGCGGCTACATAACCAGCAACTCTTCTATTCGTCTTTCCAATGGAGCGATGTTATTCCTGGCCACTACCTATGTTTCCGATCGTAACAAAAAGAAATACATGACCAAAATAATTCCTGATGTTGTGGTTGAGGAAGTTGAGGGAAGCGACAAAGAACTGGATAAGGCCAGTGAATGGATTTATGAAAACAAATGAATGCTAAGTATTTGATAAATAGAAATTTAAATCCTATTCATTTTGTCTTATAAAATCATCTATCGAAAACAGATGGTATATGACGAACTACGCAGATATGTTAACAAGCTGAGCCTTGTAGGTAATAACTTTGAGCCGTACAGATAAGTCAAATCAAATTAGCGTACCGATCTTTGTATCATGACAACGATCAAAAAAATCCAATTGGGCCAAAATGGCCCGCTCGTGTCCAAACTGGGTTTGGGCTGCATGCGCATGTCTTCTGTATGGGGCGGTCCTAAACCTGACGAAACAGAGAGTATAGCAACAATAAATGCCGCGCTAGACAGCGGTATCAACTTTTTAAATACAGGCGACTTTTATGGAGCCGGACACAATGAATTGCTAGTAGGTAAGGCCATTAAAGGTCGCAGAGATGATGCTTTTATCAGCGTTAAATTCGGTGCTTTTTTTCATAATGGCCAATGGCTGGGCCTTGATCTGCGTCCAGTGGCTATCAAAAATTTCATTAATTATTCACTTACCCGTTTGGGTATTGAAACCATTGATCTATACCAACCATGCCGTATGGATGGTAGTGTGCCGATTGAGGATATCATTGGTACAGTTGCGGATCTAATCAAAGAGGGTAAAGTGCGTTATGTTGGCGTTTCTGAGATTACATCCGAACAATTGCGCCATGCTAATCAAGTTTATCCGATAAGCGCATTGGAGATAGGCTATTCGTTAGCCGATAGGCAGATCGAAAACGATCTGTTGCCAGTTGCAAAAGAACTGAACATAGCGGTGGTTGCTTTTGCCAACACCGCCGAAGGGTTACTAACGGGGGATATGAAGGCACCTCTTGCGGCAGACGATCATCACCTACATTTTTCCCGTTTCCAAGGCGACAATCTTGTTAAAAATTTAGAGAAAGTAGACGCATTGAAAGCTTTAGCGAGCGATAAACAGGTTACGCCTACCCAAGTGGCCATTGCTTGGGTAAATGAACAGGGTGACCATATTATGCCCTTGGTAAGCATGAGCCGTCGCGCAAGATTGCCTGAAAATACAGCTGCTATGGATATCGCGTTTACACATACCGAAATGGAATTATTAAATACTATTTTTGCACATGGCGCCATTGCAGGCGGTACTTACTTACAGCGATAAATGACCAATCCTGCTGAAATACTTCCAGGTGTAATCTTCTATTCTTATCTTTCATCAGAACGGAAAGATAAAGTATGTTTCTGGAACCATCATACTCTGGTATTGATGGTTTCGGGACAGCTTCATTTAGAAACTGCCAACCAACGAATGGAAGTAAAAGCGGGTGAAATGTTGCTTGTGGGTAAAAATCAGTTAGGTACACTCACTAAAACACCACTTCCTGGCCACAGCTATGAGAGTATTGTTATTTGTTTGCAGGATGATCTGTTACGCAAAATTGCACTGGAGGAACAGATAGATGCTGGGCCAAAGTACTCAGGCCCATCTAATGTACCAATTCCTCCTGATCCTTTTTTGCTGGGTTATTTCCAGTCTATTATTCCTTACGCCCGTGCCACAGTCGAGACGCTGGCTGAAGAAATGAGCATCCTCAAAGTAAAAGAGGGCGTTAAATTATTATTACATAGCTTGCCACAACTAAGGCCTTTCCTGTTCAACTTTGCCGAACCCCATAAGATTGACCTGGAGCATTTTATGATGACCAACTTTCATTTTAATGTTTCGGTTGAAAGATTTGCCCACCTCACTGGCCGTAGCTTGGCTGCGTTTAAACGCGACTTTGCAAAAACATTTGCCATGCCACCCCGACAATGGCTGTTAGATAAACGTTTAACAGCAGCACGACATTTGATAGAGCATAAGCATCAAAAGCCGTCGGCTATTTATCTGGATCTTGGATTTGAAAGCCTCCCACACTTCTCGCGCTCATTTAAAAAGAAATTTGGTAAAACAGTAAAAAATATACAAAAATATCAGCTGTAGATGTTCTAAATGAACTCATTTTTGGAGCTAGGCTATATGATTAATATCATCAATCTTAAGACTAAATATTTTAGTAATGTATTGTTTTTATATAAGAATGTTAGTAATTTTGAAGGTGAGATTTTAACCGCTAAATAAGAAACTATGGCAACAACAAACACCTACCTGAACTTCAATGGGAATTGCGAGTCAGCATTTAATTTTTACAAATCTGTCTTCGGTGGAGAATTTACCTACATCGGACGTTTTGGCGAAATGCCCGAAACCGAAGAATACAAAGTGCTGGAAGCCGATAAAGGCAAAATCATGCATGTATCCTTACCAATAGGTGCTTCTATCCTGATGGGGAGCGATTGCGGAGGGGAGTGGGCGCCAACATTTGTGCAGGGGAATAACTTTTCTGTTTCTATATCTGCAGATAGTAAAGAAGAAGCAGATCAAATTTTCAATGCTTTAGCAGCTGATGGAAAAATAACAATGCCGCTGGCCAACACATTTTGGGGAGATTATTTTGGGATGCTCACAGATCAGTTCGGGATAAACTGGATGATAAGTTACAACGAGCAAATCAAGAAATAGCAAGATAAATAAATCAGCATATAAAATCATTTCTAAACGGTTTAACAGACACTGAGATTCCCACTTAAGGAAATAACTAATTTAGTTATTTCCTTTTTTTATGCTTTTAAAAACTATAGAAAGTATAAGAGAACTAAAGAAAAATACTTAATTTTTGCCTCTTCATGGGTTAATACGTAAAGCATCCTTGAATTCTAGGCGTCCACTGTATCCCCAGTTTTCTTTCTTAAGATCACAAAAATCACCGTAGGATCGCATCTCATTGTATAATAAATTCCTTAATGACTTTATTAGAGTTTGCCTACTCTTCTTATTTGCAAGATTATTCTTTTCCAATGGATCTTTTGCAAGATCAAATAGCTGTATCGGATGATTCCCGTCAACGTTGTAGAGTATTAGCTTCATATTATCTTTTACTATAGCCCGCTGAAGGTTAGAATAGGTCATAAACAAATGAGATCGGCCCTGGAATTTTCTTTGAGTAAAAGCATCATTCAATGAATTGCCGTTTACTGTATTTGGAATAGGTAGTTTATTCATTTTACAAAGTGTTGCGAAAACATCTGTAAGATAGCAGTAAGCATCTGTTTTTTTATTTGCTGGAATGCCTGGCCCACTAAAAATCAATGGTACTCGCATGGAGTGATCATAAAGATTCTGCTTGCCAAGTAAACCATGTTGGCCTACAGCAAGACCATTATCAGCCGCGAATACAATAATTGTATTTTCATATTGACCAGTTTTTTTTAGAGCATCCAAAATTCTTCCAATTTCATGATCCACCTCTGTAATCATAGCATAATATTTAGCAATTTCCATTTTTACACTATCAGGATCACGTGGAGTTCCTAATAACTGTTCATCACGAACATTTAACTCCCCATTGTTAAAAGGATGTTTAGGCAGAAAATTGCCCGGTATCATTATCTCTTTTTTATTATATAACGAAAGGTATTCAGCAGGAGGAGTTCTGGGATCATGAGGAGCTGTAAAAGCAACATACATTAGAAAAGGTGTAGCGTGATGTTGCTTTAGGAAATCAATAGCAGCGTCAGCGTAATATATAGATGAAAACTTATTGCCAGCGAAGCTATTTTTGTATTGAGCAGACATATCATAATGGTTTATCCTTGGTTTCCAGTGTCCGCCTTCCTTTTCCACGTGCATTCCTCCAAAAAATATATTATCCCCCGATGAAAAGGAACGGTTAAAGGATAAATAGTCACTATGCCATTTGCCTGTTGAGAAAGTGGTGTAGCCATTGTCTCTAAAAACTTCTGGGAATGTTTTTTCGCTGGCAGGTATATACCCTCCATCTTGATGCACTTGAAATACTGATCTTCCAGTAAGTAACATTGCCCTGCTCGGGGCACAGACCGCACCACCTAGTGAACCCATAATGTGAGCCTGAGTAAATGTAGTTCCACTCTTGACCAGCTTATCGATGTTAGGAGTTTGTATTTCTTTATTGTTAAGAGATTGAATAGTGTTGAATCGCTGATCATCTGTTAAAATGAAAAGAACATTATGGCGTTTTATCTGCTGTGCACTAATTGTAAATGAAACAAACAATAGGCAGAGGAAAAGCGATTTGGAAATATTCTTTTTCATGTTTTTACTTTGCAAGTTATTGATGTTTTGGTCTTTGTTGTTAAATGATTTTGGCAAATAATTAACCAATGTAAGCATAAAGGGATTTTTACATTTCTAAATCTATGGCTTGACAATATTCAATTAAATATTTAAGGGAAGTGTTCTCTTCCGATCAGGTCTTTTTTCTAAGGATGCCCGTCGCAACACTTTCGTTTAACAGTTTTTCCGCATAATTCCATATCGAGGCTGAACCATCTTTGATTACTTTTTTCTTATTATAAACTTCTTCATAATTTATATTAAATTCTGTCCAGGTTCCACCTTGATTTGAAGTATTTTGTAATAATGGTTCAAACCTGTCCATAACCTTTGCAAATTTTGCCTCATCAGTAAGCCCTTCCTCAAATTCTTCCCAAATAGATATGAATTCCTGTGCCTGAATTTCTGGCAATAGTCCAAAAATCCGTTTAGCAGCTAAACGCTCCTCTTCCGTGTTAGTGTGATTTTTGGAGGTATCGTAGATAAAAGTGTCACCAGCATCTATTTCCACAAGATCGTGGATCAGTACCATCTTCAATACCTTTAGTATGTCTATTGGGGCGTCAGAATGCTCTGCCAAAACAAGTGTCATCAATGCTAAATGCCAACTGTGTTCTGCATCATTTTCATGCCTGTTGCTATGAAATAATTTAGTTTTGCGCTGAATATATTTTAGCTTGTCAATCTCTTTTATAAATGCTACTTGTTGCAATAAATCGTGTGTATTCATTACTTGTTAATCTAGTAGTAAATAATAGTTATGTGAAAGTGTTAAAGTTAAGCAGCTTTTACATAAATATGATATTTTGGATATTCAGTTGAACTGACTATTTATTCCGAAATGCAAAATAAACTGAGGCTGGAGGAATCTCTTCTGAGTTAGAGAATGCCTTAAGGTAGGCGATTTTATATTTTGTTTTCGCTTTGTCTTCATGGAGGGCACTTAAACTTTGGTACAATCCCAGTAGTGACCAGCCATTTCCCGGATTTAGTTCCAGATCCATTTTGTAAACCTTTATTGCAGTTGTTGGCTTTTTTAAACTTAAGAGGTAGGCTCCTAAAAATTGCCTCGCAGGAATCGGCCAATCCATTGGTTCACTGTAAACCATTTCGTCTTCTATTTTTATGGCCTTATTGAGGCTGTTAATCCCTGCAGCATTGCTTTTCTGATCAAATAAAATAACCGCATTTAAAATACCTTCCGCAATCTGTGCGGCTTGCAATGTAGTATTGAAAGGAATGTGCTTTATTTTTAAAATTGGATCTGTTAATTTATTGCGCAATAGGATAAGCTGCCGGTGTGCTAAAACCCGTTTTCCTGTATACACATATGCTAGTCCTTTCGCGAAATTGTCCAATATCCCTGCGTATATCCACTGGTTATTTAGCTGGACAGTATCTCTTAATAGTTCATCCCATTTACCAAGTCTAATCATGGTAAAAACCGGCATCATATATAAATATTGAGCATAGGTATCTTCATAAGTTGGCCCCACACTTTTTCTGCACCTCATGGCGTACTGTATTCCTTTGGTGTACATTCCACCTGTCAGGGCGCAAAAAGTCTGTACTGCAAAATAGTGTGAAGAATGTTTGTTAAGTGAAAGATGCTTGGCAAGTGAATCATAACGCATTAGGCTAGCATCAGCACTGTCATTGGCGGTCACACCTAATGCGTATAAGCCGTTTCTTTGATACACATGGCTAGACATGTGAACCATATGAGCCACGCCCGGAAATAGATCTTTCAGCCGTTGTGCATTGGGTAGTGTTTGCTCTGGCTTACGTGAAGCTTCCATTAGATGTATATAATAGTGTAAAGCAGCAGGATGCTTTGGGTTTTTCTGCAGTATATTTTCACACAAACTGACAACTTCAGGTGTCCATTCCTTTGCTGACCCATCGTTATTCCAAAAGTTCCAGGGATGAATCAACATCATTGCGTCTATAAATAGTGCCTTTATATCTGCGTCCTGTGGGTATGAGGAAATAAGTGCTCTCATGCCTTGTGCATATAACTCGTTAAGCTTTGTTTTTACAGTATCAGTATCTGATGATGGATACCTCAGGTTCATAACTTTAAGCAAGTTACGCTCTTTTACAGATGCGCTGACAGCTGATTGATTCATTAGTTTTAGTACCTCCGGTATATTCTTAGGGATAGTGTAATTGTGGGCAGAATTATAGTAGGGGCCCATTGCTAATGCTTGTCCCCAATAAGCCATAGCACAATTCTGATCAAATCTGGCTGCCTCTTTAAAGGAAGCTAAGGCTTCCTTCATATGGTAACTATAATACATAGTTAACCCCTGATCAAAATAAATCTGTGCACTATCACTCGTCGTGGATATTTGGTAGGAATAATTTCCCCAATCGGGTAAATGCATAATAAACTTGCCGTTGTCTGTTGTCCTAATACTTTCTGTGGGAAACAATGAACCACAAGTCGTTACAGTTGTTTTGCTGTAATCCAGTAAATATGAAGGATTTAGGTTATGTTTATCGCTGCCAGAAAAGAAGAGGCAGCAAATAAAAAGCAGTATTATCGTTTTCATAAGGTTGGCATTAAGATTAATCAGCTACAATTAATTAAAGCTCAATTAAATATACCATTTTTGGAGATGTTTTTGATGTTTTTTCAGCTATAAGAAAAGGCTTGGTGGGGGCAATTAGCTCGTTTTATGACCTATCCATCAGTGTAATCCAGGTTTTGACCATCTTTTCAAGCAATGTCTGATGCGCAAGGACTTGGTCCATCGAATGAAATTTGGCATAAACCTTTCCTTTTGTGGCCTCTTCAAGAAAATCTGATTTTATATCGAGCAATGCTCCTTTATGAAAGATCAGTGCTACATAGTTTTTGATTCTGGGATTAAAAGTGGCTAAATCCTCCTTGTAGAAAAAACTGGGGCCACCCCATTTAACATCTTCCTCTATTTTAGGGCTCGCATTAACTATGATTTTTCTTATGGCTTCCATTTCTGCTTTCAGGGGGTGTTCAAGTTTATTCATAAACTCGTCTACTTTTTTTGTGTTGTTCATATTGTTGATTTTTAATTTGTTTATGCCAATATCCGCCTATTTTTTATTGAGGAAACGGTGTAAAAATGACAAATTAAAGGGGTATTACGTATTCGCTATAAAAGTAAAGTCTCTATTATTGCAGCGTATTTTTTTGTTCAAAGTCATTTTATTATTTTTAGTAGATAAAAGCAGTTTTTCTATTAGAAAAAATTATTTTTAATTTCAAAAATCCTTAATCATGTGCTATGCTCGGAGAATTAAATAAAAGAGAAATCATTGACTTGCTTGACGGTCAGGTGATCGGTAGGCTGGGCTGCCACGCCAATGGCGAAACTTATGTGGTACCTGTTAACTATGTGTATCGGAACCAAGCCATTTATGCACATTCTGGGATAGGAAAAAAAATTGCAATGATGCGTGAAAATCCAAATGTGTGCTTTCAGGTAGATGCACTTGTAAATTCTTTCAAGTGGAAAAGCGTGATTTTGTGGGGTGTATATGAAGAATTGCATGGTGAAGAGCGGCAGCAGGCTATGCAAGGAATTATCCATAGAATTATGCCGCTGACCAATCAACCTTCTGAAGGGTCTTCACATGGGATTGACCCTGGACAGCATGGTAACCTCATCGTCTATAGAATCCGTATTAAAGAGGCGACAGGCCGGTTCGAATCTCACACAGATTGATTTGATTCCATTTTGACCAAACTCGGCTGCCACACATTACCCTTACCAATTCGACGTTTCAGTTTAGCCATAGATGCCGTTAAAAGCACTCTAGCCACCCCAAAGGGGTATTGTCGATTATTGTTTAGATATCTTATATAATTTACCACTATCTGTTGCTGCGTAAATAGCACCATCTTTACCGTTAGCCATACAGCGCCAGCGCTCGTTTTTATCAGAAAGCAAACGTTCTTCGCCCACAACTTTGTTGTTTTTTATAACCAAACGAACGATGTGCTGTCCACTTAACCCACCTACAAAAAGATTGTTTTTCCATTCAGCTATATTGCCTGTATAGAACATCATGCAACCCGGCGAGATAACTGGATCCCAATAGTAAACAGGCTGCACAGTACCTTCTTTTTGTTGTATGCCATCATAAACCTTTTGGCCGCCGTATTCAATACCATAAGTCACGTAAGGCCAGCCATAGTTGGCTCCTGGTTTAATCAAATTGATTTCATCGCCACCACGAGGACCAAACTCTGTCTCCCAAAGGTCACCGTTTATTGGGTTAATTGAAAGTCCATCCGGGTTACGAAAGCCATATGCATATATCTCAGGCTTTGCATCTGCCCGGCCTATAAATGGGTTACCTGCAACTGGTTTGCCGTCTTTGGTAATATGGATAATTTTACCAGTGGTTGCATTTAGATCCTGTGCTTTCTCGCGAATGTCATTTGATTGACGATCACCCGAACTGATGAAGATATTGCCTTGTTTATCAAATACCAAACGTGAACCAAACTGACCAGCACCTTTAAAGCGAGGACTGGCTTCGAATATTACACTCACATTTTCCAGCTTTGTTTCATCGGCTGATAATTTGCCTTTAGCTACGGCTAATGTAGCTCCTTCCCCCGGTTGCGCGTAGGTCCAGTAAACCATGCGGTTTTTGGCAAAATCAGGGTCAATGTTTACATCTAGTAAACCTCCCTGTCCCTGAAATTGTACTTCCGGAAAACCAGTGATGGTTTTGTCAATTTTACCGGTAGTTGTTAATATTTGCATAGTTCCAGGCTTACCGCTGATCAGTAAACGGCCGTCGGGTAAAGCGTGCATACCCCAGGGGCCATTTAACTCGGTACTGATAACTTTAATGGTATATGGAGTTTTGGTTTTAACGCTGCCAATACGGGTTTGCCCTGCAAAGGCAGGTTTATAGTCGGTATTAGCCTTATTTTTTTCAACCGGCTTTCCGGTTTGTGCCATACTGCATACGTTTAATGATAAAAGTGCGATGCTTAGGGCTACCGGTTTATAAATTTTTGAAAACATAATTCGATTTGGATAAATATCATGTAAGTTACAATCTTTCTAGCTTTATGTTTGAATACAACATGTTTTTTACAGTAATTCTTCCTTTAAAAGGTAATATCTGATGGGAAATTTAAATAATCTTGTTACTAACAGTGTAAGAAAGCGCTTCTACGATATTACTTACACCCAAACGTTCAAAAATTTGTCTTCGGTAATACTTCACTGTATCGGGAGAAACAAAGATTCTTTCTGCAATTTCGCTAGTTGTTAATCCTTGAGCATGCAAACGCAATATCTCTATTTCTCTTTTTGTAAGTTTTGGTTTCTCTTTTTTACGCCAGACACTATTTTTTATATTTAGTTCCCAGGTTTCATCCGTACCCTGTTTATAAATGTAAACATTCCCCGCATTTTTATGGTGAGAAATCGAAACTATGCACATCGCTTTCCACAACTGGCCATCGGTTGTTAAAAACAAAGGAGTAAGCTTATGATTGATCAGAATATGTTTGCCATCCTTATTAATTAAATGGAAATCGTAAGTTATACTATACAATTTTTTCGCATTGCCAGACAATTTTTCATAAAAGTCAAAACCTGCATTATTAATCAGATTTAATAGTTCCAAATCATTTTCAGGGACATTTCTAAAATAGAAGTCATAGCCCATATCCAATACTTCCTCAGAAGAATGTCCACATAAAAATAGCGGATTTTCTGAAACGTATTCAAACCCCATCTTTTCATAGTCAATAATATATACACTTTCATAGGTTAACCTTGCAAAAGATTTTACAACATCCAAATAATGCTGCTGTTGAAGATGATCCTCTTTTGTTACTCCTCTGACTTTATTCTTTGTAAGCAGGCTTGAATTAATGTTGTTTTTCATTAGCGATTAGTGACTAGTAACAAAACTACACTAAAGTGTAGTTTTTGAGAATTCTTTTGTATTCATTTTTGTATGAAGCAATTTTTGCACAGCTAGCAGAAGGGCTCTATAAGATTATGTATTGGTAGTAATTATATCGGAAACACAATAACAATCAAAATATAGAAAGAAAAAACAGAAGATGAATTGTAAAACTTGCAACATCGAATTAATTTCAAAATATTGCTCAAATTGTGGGCAGCCCAGTCAACTTAAAAGAATAGATGGACATTACATAATTCACGAAATTGAGCACATTTTGCATTTTGAACGAGGCATTTTATACACTATAAGAGAACTTATAACAAATCCAGGACAAAATGTAAGAAATTATCTTTCGGAAAACAGAAGTCGACTTGTTAAACCAATAATTTTCATTATTGTTACTTCTCTTATTTATTCCACATGCAGTAATTTTTTTCATATTGAAGATGGTTACGTGAATTATTTAGACAAAAGCAAATCTGCAACAAGTGTCATTTTTAAATGGATACAGGGCCATTATGGTTATGCAAATATCATAATGGGTATTTTTATTGCATTCTGGATAAAACTTTTTTTCAGAAAAAATAAATTAAACATCTTTGAAATTCTAATACTTCTCTGTTTTGTGATTGGAATGGGAATGCTGATATTTTCAGTTTTTATAATTATTCAAGGTTTAACACATTTTAACCTGATGCAAATTGCAGGTGTTTTTGGATTTGTTTATACGACTTGGGCAATTGGACAATTTTATGGAATGGGAAGAATTATTAATTATGTTAAAGCATTTTTTGCTTACATTTTAGGTATGCTCACTTTTGCATTAACAGCAATAATAATTGGGATAGTAACGGACATTATAATTAACCATTAAAATTTATGAGCAATAAAAAAGGACAAGCATTTCTTTTTGCAATTATAGCAATCATTTTAGGATGGACTCTTTTTAAACAATTCGATTTTGAAAGTTTAAAATTTGAAAAGCCAGCACTAGCTATTTTATATACATTAACCTTTTTAGCATCTGTTTACTTTCTTATCAAGAGCTTTAAAGAAAAATAACAGTAGCCAACTTTTGAAAAGACTCCATAATGGCGGTGTTGTAGGGCAATGATTTGGCTTATAAGTTTGCTACAGCAAACGCAGTTGGAAGTTATCTGGTTGGCTCAGTTATATATGAAGTATCCTGGCAATTACAGCCCGATGAACAATGGTTTGGAGCCGATATTCCTCAAAGAATCAGCACTGTTGAACGGATTGAGTTTATGGACCGGACGATCTATATTATTTTAAGCAACCTACTCTTTAAAAGTGAACCACGGCCGTATCAATCAACCATTTGTCATTAATTGTTACACTAAAACTTGTAGAGGCAGATGGAACAAGTAATTTTCCTTTAACTATTGTTCGCTTGTTCCTATAAATCGGTACATTCATCATTTTTCTTACTCCACCGCCTCTTATTTCAATTAGAATTGGTTTATCTGTTCTCAAAATGTATATACTGATTGGGCCATTCGCATTGCTTACTTCATAGCCTGCATTGTTATCTATGGTGCCGAATGTTTTTTGCGTATCTAAAGTAAATCCAGTTGCTTCTAAATTAACATCAACAATGTAGTCCTCAACATCCTCAACAACAACTTCAAGTTTCCCAACAACTCTCTGTAAAGTTAAACTTACTGCCTGATTACCACTTACACTAACTCTTGACCTGGCGTAAAAAGTATCATCAGTCTTATAATGTTTATCAGCCATAGTAGAGTTTGGTTGCCAGTACTGCATGTTCGCCTCAGACAGTGGTAAAAGGATAGGAACCTCATTATCCCTGTAATACTTATTAATTCCAAAAAGTGTTTTAGAGGCAACCGCTATAAATATATATTCACCAATAGGCAAATCGAAGTATATTTCACCCATGCCCGGTAATTCGCTGGTTTGTGTCGCCCTATAATATTCATTACCCGTTTCAGCATTAAAAACGATGTATGTTATCTGATTTACTAAATTCTCTATCGGAGTAACCAATGGAATGGATTCTGTTTCATTCGAACTGGACTCCTTCTTAAGGGAAACACCTATACTATATTTTTTTTTATTCGATTCCGGAGCTTTCTCCTCTGTTTTTTTATTGCATGCTGATAATAAAATGCAAGTTGTTGATAAGATAAACGTTAATTTTTTCATGGTTTTTTTATGATGAAATTACTTAACGTTATAAGGAAAAAAATGCTGGCTTTATGATTGTGTACCGAATTGTGTACCGAATTGTGCAAACATCACATTCATGTGTGTAATTTAGTTTACAGAAATTTAAAAAAGGTAATTAGGGCTAGTTGCTTGTTGTTGCTGGCTTCAGCCATACAAGTAAAAAATCTATGTAGCAGGTTTTTAGAAAATTGAAAATGACAGAGCGATCATAAAAAGAGATATTTAGCATTGATTAATCATTTTCACAAAATATTTTTACCGTTATTTTATTGAAAAAAGTTAACTTAGAGTCATTATAATGCGATTCCAAAATTATTAGTTAATTATCCCTAACTGCTAATCTATGAAAATTTTAATTGCTGAAGATGATGAGCTTATGCTCAGGACTTTAGAGTTCCGTTTAAAAAAAGATGGTCATCAGCTCATCCTTGCGAGAGACGGTAGGGAAGCTGTAGAAAAAATAGATCAGTTCTTACCTGACCTGGTGATTTCAGATATAATGATGCCATATCTTTCAGGGCTGGAGGTGGTAGCTGCACTAAGAGAAAAACATCAGACACCTATTATTGTACTTTCTGCCATGGGTCAGGAAGATATTGTACTTGAAGCATTTCGATTGGGAGCCGATGATTTTATTACTAAGCCTTTTAGCCCTAATGAGCTTTCAGTCAGAATAAAAAGGTTCACGCTTGTCCCGTTGAGATGATCTTTTTTGAAGCACTTTTAATATTCTTTTTCGGTGCAGCTATTTTTTTAATCCTTTTTATGACAATTTACTTGCTAGTCAGGAAAAAATGGAGAAGAAAATATGCCAAATGGAACAGTATGATTGATTTGTTGCTGAGAAAGGCTATTTTTTTTGAGGAAAATGAGAATGATGATCAAGTGATACCTGTTACCTCACGTTTAAAAGCTAATTTAAAGAATAGTAGGTTTAGAGCACAGCTCACTAAGAAGATTACGGCAGCAAAAAAGAATATGTCTGGTCAGGCCGGGCAAAATATAAGAAAACTGTTTCTCCAACTGCATTTAGACGAGAATGCTATTAATCTTATTGATAGTGGTAAATGGCACCTGATGGCAATTGGGATTCAGCAGATCGGTACAATGGAGCTTAAGGAGCATCTTACTAAGATATACAGGTTTACAAATAATAAAAATGAACTGGTCAGAGCAGAGGCCCAATTAGCAGTACTTAACCTTTTCGGGTTTGAGGGGCTTCGTTTTTTGGATGTGATTTCTTACCAGCTTTCCGAATGGCAACAGATGAAATTGCTTAAAGAGCTATCCGTTATTCCACATGTAAATCTAACTGGGATAGACAAATGGCTTAAATCAGATAATCCTAGTGTTGTTATATTTGCACTGAAACTTGCTCGTAATTATCATCATTTTGAACTTTATGAAGATATTGTCAGTTGCCTTGAACATCCCGAATCAACTGTTAGGGCGCAAGCCATTTCCACACTAACAGAAATCTATACCGAAGGAACATCAGAGAAGCTGTTGGATAGGTTCGAATTGGAAGAATACAATAACCAGTTGGCTATTTTAAAAGCAGTAAAAAAAGTTGGTGATGATGCCGACCTACCAAGATTGCAAAGCTATTTAACTACAGAAGATTTTGAAATGAAATTATCTGTAGTCCGGGCAATAGCCAATGTTAGTGAGGCTGGCGTAGAATTATTGATGAACGATGCGGAGTCAGATTCGTATCCATTAAACGAAATGCTTACTCAGATAAAAAGTGAAATTAAAGTATGAGTTGGCAAGAGATTGTACGTGATGGTTTTACCTATGGGCTATTGATCTATTCAATATTGCTGCTGTCTTGCTATATGTTTATTGGTGCTTACTCAATCGGTGAAATCCGCAATTACCTTCGTAAAAACAGTTTTACTGATTACAGGGTGCTCGCCAGTTCAACACAGGCCCCAAGCATCAGCATTCTTGCTCCTGCATATAATGAAGGTGCAAATATCATCGAAAATGTACGTTCTCTTTTGTCTATTAATTACAATAATTTAGAGGTAATCATTATTAACGATGGGAGTAAAGATGATTCTTTGGCAAAGCTGATCAGTGCATACGACCTTTATAAGTCAGATTTTTTTGTCAATAAAAGGATTGCTACAAAGGATGTCTTAGGAGTTTATAAAAGCAGAAAGGCTGTTTATAAGAAACTCATCGTTGTTGATAAACAAAATGGAGGAAAGGCAGACGCTTTGAATGTTGGAGTTAATATCTCTCAAAATAATTATATTGTTTGTATAGATGTGGACTGCATCCTTGAGCAAGATGCCTTATTGAAACTTGCCAAACCTTTCCTGGAAGACACACAAACCAAGGTCATTGCAACTGGTGGAGTAATCCGTATAGCAAATAGTTGTATTGTGGAAAATGGGAGATTGGTAAAAGTTAACCTGCCAAAGCAGTTTCTTCCTAGGGTGCAAACGCTAGAGTACATAAGGGCATTTCTTCTAGGTAGGATGGCGTGGAGCCGTTTAAATGGATTACTGCTCATTTCAGGTGCCTTTGGGGCATTTGATAGAGAAATAGTAATTAAATGCGGTGGCTATAACCATAATACTGTTGGGGAGGATATGGAACTTGTGGTAAGGATGCGCAGGTACATGGAAGAGCAGAAAGTGCCTTACAAGGTGAGTTTTATTCCTGACCCACTTTGCTGGACAGAGGCCCCGGCATCTTTTAAAATTCTTGGACGTCAGAGAAACCGTTGGACAAGAGGAACTATAGAGACTTTACAAATTCATAAAGTAATGTTCTTTAATCCGAAATACGGCAGACTAGGAATGATTAGCTATCCTTACTGGTTCTTTTTTGAATTTTTAGCACCAATTGTTGAATTTCTAGGGCTGCTGAGCTTTGTTATCTTCGTACTTCTAGGTTTAATTCACTGGTCCTTCTTTATTGGTCTGCTTCTTTTTATATTCAGTTTTGGGTTTCTTTATTCTGTATTTGCCATCCTCATGGAAGTACTTACCTATAACCAATATAAAAGCAATAAAGATTTGCTGATGTTAATAGTTACTGCCTTTTTAGAGCCGTTTATTTTTCATCCGTTTGTAGTATGGTCTGCCATTAAGGGCAATATTGACCTGCTTAGGAAGAAGAATTCCTGGGGTGAAATGACCAGGCAGGGTTTTACAAAGAAAACAAATTAAAGAATGATAAATCGCCTTAAATCAGCTACACTTGTTTTTATCCAGATTACTCTGGTCTGGCTTGCTGCCCTTGTCTTAATACGGATTTTTGAGGTTTTGTTAAATGGCTTTAGCCATGAATTCCCACAAGGATTGTCTGTGTTTCTTTTTTGGGCGGTAGTGGCAGATGTGGTATTTTGGTTTAAATGGCTTTTTTTTGAATACCTCATTTTCACAATGCTTGCACTGATTTATCCAAGGTTATCAAAAATATTGCTCAAAATTTTTATCCTTATCGTAATTATCATTCAGATTGGGTTGGTTCAATACTTTAATACCTCATTAGTACCCTTAGGTGCAGATCTTTATGGATACTCAATAGCAGATATTAAGCAGACTGTTGGAGCATCGGGGGGTATAAGTTTTCAGCTTGTAGCAAGTTTCATACTGCTGATTGCATTAGTTCTCGCTGGTTTGAAATTCTTGCCTGGTAAAATAAAGGTTCCATTATGGCTTGGAATAATGCTTCCTGGATTATCCTTGTTCTTTTTAGTTAGCGGAGCTTTGCAGGAAATACATGGCAAGCCATTTCGATCGGATTTTGCGAACAACCTTATGCTCAATAAAACTGATTATTTCTTTGAAAGTTCCTATACCCATTTTTATCCTCCAGATGAGGAAGAAGATATTTATTCAGATGCTTACATCGGAGACTATGGTGATACCAAAACTACGACCACATCTTTTAAATATATTGGTGGTTCTGATTATCCATTCTTCCGGGAGATGGACGATCAGGATGTACTGACCCCATTTTTTAATCATTCTGAAACCAGACCAGATATTGTTATAGTTTTGGTAGAGGGGCTTGGCAGGGCTTTTACTAACGAGGGGGCGTATCTTGGTAATTTTACCCCCTTTCTGGATTCATTGTCGGGAAAAAGCTTATACTGGAAGAATTTTTTAAGTGAAGGTGGACGTACTTTTGCTGTGTTGCCATCTTTAGTAGGATCACTACCTTTTTCAAAAAATGGTTTTCTGGAACTTGGAAGTCAAATGCCACCACACGCCTCGTTATATAACCTGCTTAAATTTAATGGGTATACTACGTCCTTTTATTATGGGGGGGACGCGGCTTTCGATAATATGTCTCTATTTTTAAAAAAGAATCATGTTGATGAAGTAAATGATATTAAATCATTTCCCCAAGGGTATATAAAACTTCCCACATCAAATGGATTTAGCTGGGGTTATAATGATAAGGAACTGTTTAGACATTATCTCACAACCAGAGCTGAAAATGAATCAAAATCTCCAGAGCTTAATATTATTCTTACAGTATCAAGTCATAATCCATTTCTGATCAATGATCAGGATAAATACATTAAAAAGTTTGAGCAGCGTATGGATGAGTTAGGTTTCGAAGAATCCAAAAAAGATATTTATAGAAATTATAAGCTACAGTATTCTTCAATTTTGTATACTGATGATGCACTACGGGGGTTCATAAACATGTATAAAAAGCGTAAAGATTTTGTGAATACAATTTTTGTTATTACTGGAGATCACAGAATGCCTGAAATTCCAATGAGTAGCAAGATTGACAGGTATCATGTCCCACTGATCATATATTCGCCATTATTAAAGCGTAATACTCAATTTGCTTCAATTTCTACGCACTTTGATATTGCGCCAAGCATACTTAGCTTCCTTAAGAACTCTCACAAGCTTAAGGTGCCTAATAAGGCGAGTTGGATGGGAGAAGGTCTGGATACCGCTAGAAACTTCCGTAACATTCATCAGTATCCGCTTATCCAGACTAAAACAGACATAATCGACTTCGTTATGGGTGAGTATCACCTCAACGGGACCTCACTTTACAAGATGACACCGGATATGCAAGAAGAGCCCGTAGAGGATCGCTCAATGTATAATAAACTTAAAAATGCATTTGATAATTTTAAAAGACGAAATGCAGGTGTGGGAAATGGCGCAGGTATTTTGCCAGATTCTGTTTTGAGAAAGTATACACTACCATCCAATTAACGGATTTTTTTGAGTTTTTGTTCTTCTTCTAGAATTTTGGTGACCATAGGCTTATAAAAATTCCAGAAAAAACTAGTACGTTCCATTGGATCGCTAGTGTCATAAAACATCCACTTAAACAAATCAATACCCTTGAAATAGGAGGTGCCCATAGAGATTGGGTTGTCACAAAAATCACCAGAAAAGTAATAAAACCGGTAATCTTTTGCCCTGTGCATAATCACAGCTGGAAAAACACTAGGTAGGTTATTTGCAGCTAATAGTTTATGACCAGTGGTATTTACATCAATTGTAAAGCTTGCAACTTGGGTATTTGTTTTAAGATCTGGTTGGATCACATCAAACCAAAACGCATATTTAATTTTTGCAGGAAGTTCAAAATTTTCCTGCCCATAAGCACTACTGGTAATATGAGGCATGGGGGTTTTCAACTCAGTACTGTCCTGAAGAATAATTACCTGATCTTTATCGTTTACAAAGGCAATTCCTGCTTTTGTGAACGGCCACTTGTTGTTGTTGTCTCTTTTATAATTGCGGATTAACCATCTTGGCAATTCTTTATTCTTTGCACTATCTAGGTTCTCAAAAAAACGTCCTGTCCAACCCGTCCAGCGCATAGCAAATAGGTCTTCGAATTTGCGGCGTGTATCTAAGTGAGTAGGACTACCAATGCTATTGAATTCAGTGATAATTAGTTTACCTTTTGATTTCATCAACTTCAGCAGTTCGATGTCCTGTGTACTCATACCTCCGTAAATCATGCCAGATCTTTCGGTATTGTTCGTTTGGGTATACCATTCATTTTTGTAAATGCCATAGGTATCCGTAAAATAAACCATGTCTGCATCTTCACTTAGCTGTTTTAATTGATCAGAACTAAAGCGCTCAAGGCCTTTTAGCCTAAAGGTCTCATTACCGAGGGGAAAAAAACCAAAATAGTCATTTGCAATTTGATAAGGTTTAGTGCTCGTTTTGGTGAATTTTTGATGGTTAAGGATCCATGTTAACGAAATATGTTCCTGACCTTGGTTTGTCAGAACTGTTTTGTCAATTATTGCTGCTACCATTTTGGTTTTAGGGGTGCAAAGCCAAATCAGCCACATTAATAGAGGAATGGCAGCAATAGCAACCAAAATTATCAGTATCTTTCTTCTTTTTAACATTACTAGAAGCGTCTGATGTATCCTATTCCAAGATCAACCTGCGTACCTCTTGTATCTAATTTATACTCCTGATTGTCAAGTCCAAAATTAACAATAAGGATGTTCAGAGATTTAAACGCTCTTCTATAACCCAGGGTAATGTTGTTTGATCTGAGCTTATAATTTGTGCTACCAATCAATACATTGTTTTGCGGATCATCAGGAGAAAGACCCGTACCCAATCGTAAACTGAAATAATCGTCGGCACCTCCATAATAATAGCGTGTTGTTAAGGCAAATGATTGGGAAATCTGATTATTTGATGGGGTTATAAAAGTTCGGAAATTGAACCAGAAGCTCTTGTAATATTTACCGATTGATGCGGTATAGATCCAGGTAGATTCACCAAAAGTAAGATACCTGAATCCGGCTTCTGCTTCAAAACTGGCAGGTAAATTTGCATAGAGTGAAAATCCTGCTCTATAATGCGGAAATACACCAACATTATTGGAATATCCACCGCTAATATATGCCTGAAAAATGCTTGAAATGCGGGGGTAAGCATCAATTTCAAATTGAAGCCCATTGGTTTTGAATCGGTTGGCATAATTAACACGTCCAATCACAGAACCTAAACTGGTTTGACGGCTATAGTCTACACTTACAAGGTGCCATGGATCATTAAATTGTTTGTCGAAATAGATGAAGTCGTAATTTACTCCAACTTTGTTTTTTGAAGAGTTTTCCCTCACCCTTGCAGCGAGGTTTCTGGCCTCTGTCATGTTTGGGTCAGCCTTTATAACTTTATTCAGCTCTATGTTCGCTTCGGGCCATCTTTTTAAATCATTTAAAATTTTTGCCTTTAAGAGTAATAAATCCTTTGAATCACTATGGTATTTTAGTCCGGAGTTTACATATTCAAGTGCCTTTTCTGAATTATCCTCCCAAAATTCCAGACTGGCAAATGCCAGTGAAGCATCGGCATTATCGGGCTGTTTATTTAAAACTAGATTAAAAGCTTGTCGGGCACTGTCGGGCTGTTTTGTCCAGGTATAGAGTCTGCCAAGAAATATCCTGATATCTGCATAATCCGGGCTTTTTACCAAAGCTTGTTTACTTAGCGAAATTGCAGTAGGGTAATCCTTTTGATCAAAAGCGGCACTGCGAGCCTTAGTAAACAATTCGTCAGAATCCTGGGCTTGTAAGAACTGGAATGAAAAAAATAGAAATATAAACGGCAGATGGAACTTTAAGCGCATGATTCATTACATTAGGATGATCCCTAAAGATAATAAAATTATAAATTACTCATAGGGAGTACAACTTTAAAAGTAGTGCCCTGACCAATCTGTGAGTCAATTTCCAATTGCCCTTTAAGTTTTTCTATCAGGTGTTTTACCAGAGAAAGACCAAATCCATATCCTTTTTCTCCATCTGTTCCATTTGTTGTATGGCTATTTCCATCAAGGATTTGGGCTATTTCACCTTTAGTAACGCCTACTCCTGTATCAGAAACCGAAATGTTTAAAATGTTTTGATCTGATTTTACAATCAGATCAAGTTCTATCACTATACTACCTTTATTTGGTGTGAATTTTATTGCATTGGAGATTAGGTTACCTGCGATTTGTAAAAGCTTGTTTTTAGGAAAAAGTATATATTGGGTGGCTTGATTGATACTGATTTGCAACTGTATTTGTTTGGAGATAGCCTGTGGATTGTAGAGTTGTTTTAACTTATCTCGAAAACTACTGAGATTAAACTCCTGACTATTAAGGTCCTTTGTCTCATTTTCGTCGCTTAGAATTTCATCCGCAAGATCCAGAATGGACTTACTTCCACTATGGATCAGGGTTATAAAATCCATCACCTCATCAATATCAGCACTTTTACCTTGTTCAGAGATTATTTCGGATAAACCAATTATACCTGCAAGAGGCCCCCTTATATCGTGGGCAACCTTTTTTTTAGATTCATTAGCCTGTTTAATCTGATTCTTTAATACATCCATAGCCTTATATGTCTTCAATCTGTTGACTATTTCAGCTGCAATGATCTTCAGCAACTCAATTTTTTCAGGGTTAAGTGTTTTAAGCTTGGTGTCAAGAACACATAGTGCACCTATATTTAAGCCTTGCTGATTCTTTAGGGGTACCCCAAAATAATATCGAAGAGAAAAAGGATCATCTACGTAATAGTTTTTATTAAACCTCTCATCTCTGGAAAGGTCAGCCACTTCAAGCTGCTCATCGCTCATTATAGTATGCTGGCAAACAGATTCCTCCCTTGTCATCTGGTTCAGATCAATTCCATGTTTTCCAACAGTCCACTGCGTGTAGGAATCGATGAGGTTTATCAGTGAGATTTCCGTGTCTGCAATTTTGGCTGCCAGTTGTGTTAGGTCTTTAAAGCTTTCAGAGATGTTGCTATAATCAATATCAAGTTCAGCTAAATGAACCAACCTGTCCATTTCGTTTTCGGGTATGGGATAATTATTTTGTGGCATAGATTATTGATATTTATAGAGATTAACTTGTACAATTAATACACAAGCATAACCAACAATGTGCCAGAGTTTGGAAATCTTGTAGTATCGTACTATAGTGCTATTTATAACCTTTGCGAAAATCAAAACCCATTGTCTATGACTGGTTGAAATTCTCACAAGTAATACACACATTACACACTTAATGTGAAAAATTGCTCACTTTACCACAATAAATTGGGTGTTTTTCATCGAAAATGTGTAGTGCTGAAATTTGTTGCTGTTATTAACTTAGGGTAAATCAAGAGGCTTATGTTATTTAATTCTTTCACTTTCGCGATTTTCCTGCCCATTGTTTTCTTTTTATATTGGTTCGTTACAAAGGGAAACTTAAGATTTCAGAACATATTACTTTTGGTGTCAAGCTATTTTTTTTATGCATGTTGGGATTATCGGTTCCTGTTTCTGCTGATCTTCTCAACATTATTGGATTTTTTTAGCGGAATCAAAATTGAAGAAGCTAGAACTAATAGAGCAAAAACGTTTTGGTTGTGGCTAAGCATAGGAATTAATGTAGGTTTTCTGGGTGTCTTTAAATACTTTAATTTTTTTGCAGGATCTTTTACGGAAATGATAGGAGGGTTTGGCTTTAAAGTGGATTTATGGACTTTAAAAATAATCCTTCCCGTTGGTATTTCTTTCTATACTTTTCACGGATTGTCGTATGTGATAGATATTTACAAGAAAAGGATTAAGTCAGAGAGAGACTTTATCAATTATTCCGTTTTTGTAAGCTTCTTTCCTTTACTGGTTGCTGGCCCAATAGAAAGGGCAACTCACCTCTTGCCTCAGATCATTAAAGAAAGAACTTTTAATTATGCCAGGGCAATAGATGGATTGAGGCAGATTTTATGGGGTTTATTCAAAAAGATAGTCATCGCTGATAGCTGCGCTGATGTTGTTAATCAGATTTTTAACAACTCATCCGAACAGTCTGGAAGCACCCTTGCTTTAGGAGCTGTTCTCTTTGCTTTTCAAATCTATGGCGATTTCTCTGGATATTCTGATATTGCTTTGGGTACGGCCAGGCTCTTTGGGATAGAATTACTCAGGAATTTTGCGTTTCCATATTTCTCCAGAGATATAGCCGAATTTTGGCGGAGATGGCATATTTCACTTTCCTCCTGGTTTAAAGATTATTTGTATATCCCTTTAGGTGGCAGTAGGGGTAGTACATGGAAAAAGATAAGAAATGTACTTATTGTGTTTATTATAAGTGGTTTTTGGCATGGTGCAAACTGGACATTTATTATATGGGGATTATTGAATGCACTATATATATTACCCTCAGTTTTAATAAAAACCAACAGGATTAACCTTGAAATAGTCGCAAAAGGAAGGCTTTTACCAACAATTAAGGAGTTTGGCTTAATAGGTATGACTTTTGGGCTTACTGTTATTGCGTGGATATTCTTCAGATCGACAAGCGTGGGCGCTGCTTTTGATTATTTGTTAAGAATGTTTTCTAAATCTTTGTTTACAGTACCATCAGAAATGCCTTATGTAACATTACTTTTAATTACAGCATTTATAATTATTGAATGGCTTGGCAGGGAAGACCAATATGCATTACAGAAATTTGGATTTAAATGGGCCAGGCCTGTCAGGTGGTCTTTCTATTTTGTAAATGTCTGGCTGATCCTGTTTTTCAGTGGAAATCAACACGAATTCATTTACTTTCAGTTTTAAGCTATGCAGAAATTCCTCTCCCAGACCTTTACTTTTGTTATGCTAACAGTGTTGATGTTAACTGGATCAACTTATATAACCACATTTCTTATGCAAAAAAGAAACAAAGAGATCCATTCCCTACCACCAAATAAAAATTATATTATCATTGGTAATTCAAGACCCGCTCTTGATTTTAACGATAGTTTGATTCATAGCGCTTATAACTTTTCGAGCTTTGCTGAATGCTACTTTTATACTTATCTTAAAGCAGAGCAACTTATAAAGACCAACAAGAATCTAAAAGGTGTATTTTTAGAATATAACATAGAAGACATAGGACATAAAAGGGATAACTGGACTTGGGGGAAAGATCTGATGCAGAGTAATTATATCAAATATTCGTATGCGATGCGAGCTTACAATCATGAAGTTTTGCTGAAGAAAAATCCTGGCGACCTGTTTGCAATATATTTTGGCCGAACCTTTTTAAGGCAATTAAAGAATTTAACGGTTTTGGATAGCACTGCTCTTAGGAAATTTTACGGTGGTTATTTTTTTGATGGCAGCAGTATTATGGATAGTACATCGAATAAGATTTATGTAAACCAAAAATTTCACCTTAAAAATGTTTCTTCATTTCAGAAAGAACAGTTGTTAAGGTTGTTAGATTTATTTAGAGATAACCATATAAAAGTGTATCTGATAAGAAGTCCGCTTCATTTTACTAACGGGGTACAGTTTAATCGCGAAACGTTAATTGGATATCTGGGTGAAAAAAATAAAGATTTGGATTATCTCGACTTTAATGATTACCCGGCTAAGCTAGATGAGTTTAGAGATCCCTGGCATTTAAATAGCAAAGGAGCAAGGAAATTTTCAATCTTCTTTAATCAGTTATTAGAGGATGGTCTGCTCCTTAAAGAGAATAAAGAGCAGGTAGTTCGAGATGCTCTTTTAGCCTTAAAAAAAGACTATAAAGAGTAATTAATTTTATTTTGCGACTAAGATTCTTTTCTGCAAATGCGAAATGAATGATGGTAGATGCTGAGATTTGAAAAAAAATGGACTAGCTTTTGCTTGGATTTTAATATTCATAAAGCATATTTATTTTGACGGAACCTCAACAAAAAAAGGCAGGCAGACTGCTTAGGCTGATTAAATTTTCTATTGCCCGACGCTTTGATTTGCATTTGGATAAGGCAGATGAAAATGATGTAGTTATTTCTATTAAAAAAAATTCTGATTTTAAAGGGGCTAATCTCTGGACCTTGATTTTCGCCATTTTGATAGCATCTATTGGACTTAATGTAAATTCAACTGCCGTTATCATCGGAGCAATGCTAATTTCTCCATTAATGGGGCCGATTATGGGTATTGGTTTGGGAGTGGGGACTAATGATTTTGAACTGGTAAAAAAAGGACTCCGTAATTTGCTCATTGCAACCATAATTAGTATAGTCGTTTCTACAATCTATTTTTGGGTAACACCTTTACATGATGCACAAAGTGAATTGCTGGCACGAACAACTCCTTCCATTTGGGATGTATTTATTGCTTTTTTTGGTGGCCTTGCCGGAATAGTTGCAGGCACCAGAAAGGAAAAAAGTAATGTGATTCCAGGAGTGGCTATTGCTACTGCATTGATGCCACCTCTATGTACAGCAGGTTTTGGGCTTGCATCAGGAAATTTCTTTTATTTTCTGGGTGCAATTTATCTGTATTTCATCAATAGCGTTTTCATTTGTATCAGCACATTTCTAATTGTCCGCTTTTTGCGATTTGGCAAGACGCATTTTGAAGATAAGGAAACAGAAAAAAAGGTCAGTCGTTACATAATGATAATTGTTTCTATAGCAGTGCTACCTAGCATCTACCTCGCTTATGGGATTGTGGATAAAAGTATTTTTGAAAGTAATGCACAAAGGTTTATTAATGAACAATTTCAGTTTAAAAATACACAGGTAGTAAGCAAGTCACTGAAGTACAACCGCTCAAGTGGAAATGAAATTGATTTGCTGTTAATAGGTTACGAACTTTCGCAAACTAAAATAGATACAATCCGTAAAAGGATGGTAGATTATAAATTAATGAACACGAAGTTACAGATCCGCCAGGGCCTGAATGCAAAACAGGAAATTGATTTTTCGCAAATTAAGGCAAGTATTCTTGAAGACGTATTTAAAAGGGATTCTTCCGCTAAAGGGGCCGTTCCCGAGGTTTCATCCTTTCAAAAGCCACTTCCAGATATTCAGTCTGAACTTAAGGCATTGTATCCTGAAATGACAAATTATACTGCAGCGAATGTAGTGACACAGCAGATCGATAATGCAAAAAGGGATACTTTGACTATTGTAGTGGCCGATTTTACAAAACCGCTAAAATCTTCAGAACGACTGAAATTGTCTTCATGGCTGAAAAGTAGGCTTGGAGCCGACTCCCTTAGGCTTCTGATTCCTTGACATCTATATTATTTTTTTATATTTTTGTATCAATTGTCAAGATCATTGCCTAAGGCTGTCTGAGTTCACTGAATTCTATCCATAAGCCATTATGATCTTTTTTTCTAATCGGGTTTATCCCATATATCAGCTAAAGGAAGCTGTTAATGATTATATCGAATTTCCATTCATGGAGGTTTGCTAGCTTTATCATGAAAAACTTAAACATTAACAACAGCAATAATTTTCTTGATCATTCCTTCTTCGGAAATACAATTTATCAATGGCTCATAGCATTTGTAATTGTTTTAGCCCTTTTTCTACTCATTAAGTTTTTTAAGTTCTTTGTGGTAAAAAAAGTTAAAGTTTGGGCCTCAAAAACCAATACTACCTGGGATAATTTTTTAATTGCGATTGTAGAAAGTTCAATCATTCCTCTACTTTATATCAGTTCTATTTATACTGCATTGTCTTTCCTAAATTTTACCGATAAGGTAGATAAAGTTATTCATGTGGCATACTTGGTAGCCATTACGTATTTTGTGCTGCGGATTATTAGTTCAGCCTTCAAGAAATTTGTATACTCTTTTATACAACGCGAGGAAAATAGTGAGAGTAAGGAAAAACAAGCCGGGGGCTTGATTGTGATTGCCAATGTTATCATCTGGATTCTGGGGATTATTTTTTTAATGGATAACCTGGGATATAATGTAACAACCTTAATTGCTGGTTTAGGAGTAGGGGGTATTGCTATTGCGCTTGCCGCTCAGGCAGTTTTAGGTGATTTGTTTAGTTACTTTGTAATCTTTTTTGATCGCCCTTTTGAAATTGGCGATTTTGTTGTAGTAGGTGAAGAGAGTGGGGTGATTGAATACATTGGGATTAAAACAACAAGAATACGAACATTAAGTGGAGAGCAATTGATTTGCTCTAACACGGATCTTACCAATTCCAGATTACATAACTTTAAGCGTATGCAAAAACGCAGAATTGTATTTTCACTTGGGGTTACCTATCAAACTACCCATATGCAGTTGGCAGAAATTCCAGGCCTAATTAAAGACATCATTGATAGAAGGCCAAAACTTCAGTTTGATCGTGCTCATTTCTCAGGGTATGGCGATTCTAGCCTGAACCTTGAGGTGGTTTATTATGTTCTAGATTCAGAGTATCTGGTTTATATGGATAATCAAGAAGCGGTCTATCTCGATATTTTTGAAGCCTTTCAAAAGCGAGGAATTGAATTTGCATATCCAACACAAACACTTTTTGTTAATCCGCAAATTTCAGCACCGTCTTAGTATAAAGGTAGTTTAAGATCTGATAACCTTTTTAAGCCTAGTATATATATCCCGGTTTGATTCTTCTTTAGACGAGTAGTATATTTTTTTGTTATCCTTAGTAATAATTAATATGTAAGAATTATTTTTTGAGTTAATCAATAATGTTACCTTTTCACCATCTTTTGTTTTAAATGTACCTTTTTTTGTAGTCTCAACTGCGAAACCATTTATTTTGGATGTAATCTTCGGTAATTCACTTATTAACTCAATTGATTTTATATCAGCTATGTTTATCTTGGTTCCATAATCTCCATTTATTTCTAAAGTCTCATTTTTGATTTCAATTTTATTATCCCTTAAGCTATAAGTGAACATAAAAATGACGAAAATGAGTATAATAAAAAGAACTCCCATAGCAACATACGATGCTATCTGCTGTTTTTTGTTTCCATCTTTTACAAATTGACTTCCTTTCCAAACAAAATAAATATAGGCAGCAATAGGGTAGGCGATTATAAAAAGACCAGCCAAATCTGAACTCACAAAGTAAAAAAGAACCAGAGAGATAATGAGCATCGAAATTCCAAGAAATATGTGGAATTTTCTGAAATAAGGGACATATGATTTAATGTTAAATTTTTGTCTATCTTCTTCAGACATTGAATTATAGCCAGAAAGTATGTATTGAGCATTATTCTCAGTAACTATAAATCCTATTCCAAAAAAGATTAAGCTTAAAATCGGTATTACTATCAGCATCAGCAAAAAAACATTTAATAATCATTGTATCTTGAATTACTAATTTCTTATTTGATTTATCTAAATCAAAATATATTTATCATTTTTTCTTATATTTAATAGCTGTTTCTGTTCAATAAAACCTGTTTTGTTTATGAAAAGTATTTTGCATATTCTGGTTTTTCTTTCTCTTTTATCGTGCAATAACAATAACTCATCAAAACAAAAAGAATCGTCTGTAAATAAAACGCAGGTGGCCGTTTGCTATAGCCCTGCTACTGATGATAAAGAATGGTATAGTTCTGGCCGTAAGGCCCCAATGTTTAAAGGACTTAAGGGAATTGATTTTAAAATTTCGACTAAGAACAAAAAAGTACAAGACTATTTTAATCAGGGAATGATATTAGCTTATGGGTTTAATCATGCAGAAGCAGCAAGGTCATTCTATGAAGCTATAAGGTTAGATTCGACATGTGCTATGGCTTATTGGGGGTTTGCCTATGTGTTGGGACCAAATTATAATGCCGGTATGGAAGAAGATAATTTTCAACGGGCTTACGACGCGGTATGTAGGGCACAACAATTTGCCGATAAATGTACACCCAAAGAAAAAGCGTTGATAACAGCAATGACTGCCCGCTATGCAAAACAACCACCTGCCGATCGGAAAACGCTTGATATTGCCTATGCTGTAGCGATGAAAAAAGTATATAAACTGCATCCTTCCGATCCGGATGTAGGGGCACTGTATGCAGAATCATTAATGAATTTACATCCCTGGGATTTGTATCACAAGAAAACAAAAATACCACAACCCTGGACACCGGAACTTATAGCCGTATTGGAACATCTCATAAAAATTAACCCTCATCATCCGGGAGCACACCACTTTTATATTCATGCGATTGAAACTTCTCTTAAACCTGAAAGGGCATTGGCAAGCGCCCGATTACTTGATACCCTTGTGCCCGGCTCTGGCCATCTAGTGCATATGCCTTCTCATATTTATATCAATACAGGCGATTATCACTTGGGTTCTTTATCGAATATCAATGCTGTAAAGTCAGACAGTATTTATACCACAACCTGCCATGCGCAGGGTGCATATCCGCTGGCATATTATCCGCATAATTATCATTTCCTGACTGCCACGGCCACGTTAGAGGGGAGTTCAGCCTTGGCATGGAAAGCGGCATTGCAGGTTCAAAAACACACGGCCAAAGAGATTATGCGAGAACCTGGTTGGGGCACGCTACAACATTATTATACAATTCCGTATTATGTGGGGGTAAAACTAGCTAAATGGGATAAGATACTTTCCTTGCCCCATCCGCCTAAAGACCTAGTGTACCCTCAGGCTATTTGGCACTATGCAAGGGGCATGGCCTATCTGGCCAAAAAGGACGTAACAAATGCCCAAAAAGAAATGAAAACACTCTCTGCTTTGGCTACTGATACAGCTTTGAGAAACTTAACCGTTTGGAATATCAATACAATGGCTGACCTGGTACAGATTGCCTCGAAAGTATTACAGGCAGGTATTGCAGTAAAGCAAAAACAAACAGATCGGGCTATCACCTCACTTAAAGAGGCTGTTGCTCTTGAAGACAATCTCAATTACAACGAACCACCAGATTGGTTCTTTTCTGTAAGGCACCATCTTGGTGCGGTATTATTGAATGCTGGCAAATACAACGAAGCCGAGAAAGTATACCTGCAGGATCTGGAAGTCTGGAAAAAGAATGGCTGGGCACTTGCAGGATTATATCAAGCCCTTTTAAAGCAAGGCAAAAGCAATCAGGCAGAAAAAACAAAAGTTGCTCTGGACAAAGCTTGGCAACATGCAGATTTTACACTTACTTCTTCATCAGAGATAATGCAATAAATTACGGATAGGTGAAGAATCCCTTTTGCGAGGAATTACCAGTGAATTGTAGTAGTTATTGCTGTCATTATTGGACTGCTATTCGCATTTATTCAGAATTCTTTTATTAAGAGGAGCGCTTAAGCGTATTCCCTTGCCGGGAGATGAATGGAGTAAACAATGTTTTTAAGTTGTTTGGTATCCGGATGATGACAGTTCTTCACAAGATTAATGTTTCTTCACACATTCTACACACATCCTTCACACCAAACCCACAATCAGGTACCTTTTTGTGAAGGATGTGTGTAGAATGTGTGAACTATGTGAGGAAATGGTATAGGGAACATGGCTGTCAAATCCAGTTTTAGTGTAAGCTAATCTATAAAATAGGAATTGGTAGGTTTACAATCTTCTTGCGGAATTTGTGCCTGTTCAAAAATTGAATATTCAATTGTTCTGCAAATGCTATTGAGTGCTAGGTCATTTTCTTCTTCTCCAAATGGCTCTCCAATCTCATAGATGATAGCGTCTAAAGCAATAAAAGTGTAACTAATAAGTAAAACTATTAAAGGCATCATCCAACCTAAGCTGTCTACCAAACCGAAGGGTAACCAAAAACAATAAAAGTAAACAGTGCGATGCAGTAAAACACTATAGGCAAACGGTAGGGGCGTATTAGAAATCCGTTCACAACCTCCAACAATTTGAGAAAATTGATTAAGCCTGTTGTCTATGGAGGTTAAAACCATAGTATCGATGTGTTCTTTTTTGTTTTGCCTGTTAATCCATTCTCCCATAAAATCTAAAATGACAACAGGGATATATTTTTTCCCTTTTAAATAATCTGCTTGTTCGGCAGAAAGTAAGCGGGAAATATGCTCAGTTCCAGACTTGCCTCTCAACTGATAATTTAGGGCCCAACCGAAGGCGGCGATCATTTTTATGAATTCTTCTTTGCTTTTTTTACCTTCAATAGAAGAGTCATTTATCAGGGTTAGCGCTTGTCTGGTTAAAGATCTCGCTTCTATAACTAAGGCACCCCATAGTTTTCGGCCTTCCCAATAGCGGTCGTAACTTGCTGTGTTACAGAAACCCATAAAAATGGCCAGAGCTAATCCAATTAAGGTGAAAATTGTAGGGTTAAGATGTACTTTATAATCGTATATTTTTCCTTTAAAATACAGAACAATCAATGATAATGCTGCTATAACTATAAGTTGGACAATTATTTTATTTATTACGGAACCTTTCCATATAAATAACATTTTCAGCCAATTGGTGCGCTGTCTTGTGATCATCTTTTATTCAAATATTTACTGGTAATTATGATTATGGTAGTGGTTATCTTACAGTATAAGTTAGTGAATATGGCAAAATTACATATTAGATAGGAAAATAAGAGGTTAAAATTTTGTGTCATTAGGTTGATTTAAGGTACTTGTAGATACATCAATTACGGAAGGCGATAGCATAGTGATTGTGATAGATGCATTATTAAAGAATAGGGAACCTAAAATAAATTGTATGGAATGTATTACAAAAATACCCAACAATCAATTGCTTAACATAAAGGTTAATATTCCTAAAAATAGTTATACTTGGTATACTTTAAAGTAATGCATAATGAAAAATCACCTGTTTTATTATTTATCAATAATGATAAAGGAAATATTGTTATAAATTGAGTTGCTATTATGCGTAAATACGAAGAAGATAATTCGGTATCGGTTATAAGTATTCAGGGATTTCGTGATGGGCAGTTGGCTGGCCGTGAAGAGATTTTATTTAATGAGCTTAATGGCCAAAGAATTATAGAAAAGCCCCATACCCACGATTTTTTTATTATTAACCTCTTTGGCCTGGCTCAAGGGGTACACAATATTGATTCGGTTGATTATCTGATTGGGAACTACCAGGTGCATGTATTGTTTCCTGGGCAGATGCATAAATGGGATATTAAAGCTGGTACTGTAGGCTACCAACTTATGATAGAAAGTGCTTTTTTTGAACAGTTTGCCCCGTATTTCAGGTTTTCGTTTACCAATTATCAAAACCATCCGGTCATACAATTAACAGATGAGGCTTTTAATTTGTTATATTATGAATTTGACGCCATTAAAAATGAGTTGAAAAGAGACAATTCACTTAAGCATTTGATTAGTGCCCGTGCGGCCGTTATAGCAGCTATAGTAAGCAGGGAAGCAGAAAATACATTTACTGAATTTAAGGTTTACCAATCAAACACAAGATTGGCAGAATTCAATATGCTAATAGATGAATTTTTTAAGGAGCAGAAATTAGTAGCCTTTTATGCTGAAAAACTGAACATTTCTGCAAATTACCTGAATATCCTTTGCAAAAAAAACCTGAAAATATCTGCAGGTCAACTTATACAACAAAGGGTATGTACAGAGGCAAAAAGGCTGCTTCAAACCACCAGTCTTTCTATTAAAGAAGTTGCATTTGAATTGGGATTTGTAGATCATGCGTATTTCTCAAACTTTTTTAAAGGTCAGACAGGTATTACGCCTACCGGATTTCGTGAAAAAAGATAAATTTTACAAGTAATGATAGAAATCTTTCAATGGTTTCAGCCAATAAGTCATCTACATTTGTATAATTATGAAACATTTAAGTATATCGCGCAAAGATTTTATTAGGGATTCGGCAATAGGGCTGGCAGGATTAGCTCTTAGCCCTGGACTGCTGCATGCACAGTCTGGTAAAAATGCTGAGGATAAAACAATACAACCAACGAATGCTTATAGTTTAAAAAATGTTCGTCTGGAAATAGGGTTTGAATATGAGGCGGATGAAGTTATTGCAACGAAAACCGAACTTTTTTCGATTGAAATTGATAATGGTAAAATAAAAAGAATAAGCCCTAATAAGCCTGGTGCAAATGCTATTGATGCCAAAGGGATGCTAATGCTTCCTTCATTTAAGGATATGCATATTCATTTGGATAAAACCTTTTATGGAGGTAAATGGCAGGCAGTAAAAAGACGAAGTGGGGGTGTAAAAGGCATGATTGAGCTGGAACAGCAAATATTGCCTGAGATGCTGAAGACTTCGACCTTTAAAGCTGAAAAGATGATTGAACTCCTGCAATCGAAGGGAACATCCTTTGCGAGAAGTCATGTGAATATTGAGCCAACCTCTAAACTGGATTCACTTAAAAATCTGCAAAAAGCATTAGAAAATAAAAAGAAGAGTTTTGGAGCCGAATTAGTTGCCTTTCCACAACATGGTGTATTCTATACAGACTCTGTTCCTTATCTGAAAGAGGCAGCCAAGATGGACATTGATTTTATAGGAGGTGTGGATCCTTATAGCGTTGATGGTGCAATAGAGAAAACAATGGACTTTACAGTTCAACTGGCGTTAGATAACAATAAGGGTATAGATATTCACTTGCACGAATCTGGTGAGTCTGGATTAAAAACGATTGAATACTTAATTGATAAAGTAAACGAAAACCCAACATTAAAAGGGAAAACATATCTAAGCCATTGCTTTGCTTTAGCAAGATTAGATAAAATAAAAGAGGAAGAAATGGCTGTAAAATTAGCCAATGCTCAAATAGGCATCAACTCTACTATTCCTTTTGGCGGATTAATTATGCCAATTCCTACATTGATGAAACATGGCGTAAAAGTAATGACGGGAAATGACAGCATTGTAGATCATTGGAATACTTTTGGTACCGGAAGCGTACTACAAAAAGCTAACCTGGCAGCACAATTGTATGGCTATTCTACTGAATTTTTGTTGTCAAGAATATTAAAATTAGCAACTACAGGCCCATTGCCTTTGGATGATAAAGGAGGGCAACAGTGGCCAAAAGTGGGCGATGATGCTGATTTGGTTCTTATTGATGCAAGCTGCTCTGCTGAAGCCGTTTCGCGGATATCTCCAGTAAAATCTCTGATCTATAAAGGAAATATTGTTTTTTAATCTCTGTAAACTAGCATATGGAAAACAACTATTCAGCACTTGCAAAAGATCATTATATCTTAAAAAATGTCCGTTTAGAAACTGGATTTATCACTGAAGAAAGCGAAATCTCCGGTACACGTACGGAACTGTTCTGTGTTGAAATAAACGAAGGAAAAATCTTAAAAATACTTCCTAATGTTGAACAATTGGCAAATGCTGTTGATGCAGGAGGCCTGCTAATGTTACCAGGATTTAAGGATATGCATATTCATCTGGACAAAACTTTGTATGGTTTGCCCTGGCAGGCGCTTTCTCCTAAGCGAAAAACAGTTCAGGACATGATTGCTTACGAACAACAGATTATTCCTGAACTATTAAAAACATCTACACTTAGAGCCGGGTTACTGATCAATCTTTTACAACACTATGGAACTACTTTTGCCCGAACCCATTTTAATGTGGATACCACGTCCGGTCTTCGTTCATTAGAAAACCTGCAAAAAGCGCTTGATAACAAAAAAGAATGCTTTAATGCTGAATTGGTGGCTTTTCCTCAGCATGGACTTTACTATACCAATTCAGCTCCACTAATGAAGGAGGCGGCACAGTTGAAGAGCGTAGCTTTTATTGGGGGATTAGATCCATTTAGTATTGATAAAAATATTGAAAAGGCTATTGACTTTACTGTTCAGCTAGCTATAGATAATGATAAAGGTATTGATATCCACCTTCACGACTCGGGAAAAGAAGGGTTACGAACAATTGAATATCTTATTGAAAAAGTAATTGAAAACCCAGAATTGCAGGGGAAAACCTATGTTAGTCATGCTTTTGCACTGGCCTCACTTCAGCCACAGGAAGCAAGCAAAATTTCAGAAAAATTGGCCAATGCTAAAGTAGGTATTGTTTCTTCAATTCCATTTAGGGGAAGGGTTATGCCTATACCAATATTGGCAAAGCATGGGGTGGAGGTTTTGGTTGGTAATGATAATGTACAAGATTATTGGAGTACATTTGGTTCTGGGAATATGCTGCAGAAAGCAAACCTTATGGCCAGTTTGTATGGTTGGGGAACCGAATTTGATCTTTCAAGAACCTTACGTTTTGCCACAAAAAACATACTTCCTTTATCTGATGATGGAAAAATGCAATGGCCTAAAGCAGGTGATAAAGCCGAACTGGTGTTAGTAGATGCAAGTTGTTCTGCAGAGGCTGTTTCCAGAATGGCCGGGATTACCGCTTTTGTACAAGAAGGAAACCTTTATTGGAAAGATAAGGCATCATAGTATTCCTGTACATATTAAAATCTGTTGCTGCAATTCCAAAATGAAGGCTCGCTGATCTTCTGAAAAATTATAGATGAATCTCTTTTAACAGGGGAACGATTTTTTCAAGTGATTTTTGAAGAATAGGCCCCTGTTCCCTTTGATTTGATAATCTCGAAATAAGATTTGTTATCCAGTTACTGGTTTTATAAATGTCTATGGTAAGATTTGCTTGGTTGGGAGCTACTTTTATAAGGGTAAAATATATTATTTGGTCATCTTTATCATTCACTTCACTAAATTCAATTCTGTCATCAGTATAGGAGTAACTACTTGAATAGTAAAGGGTCTCTCCATTGTTTAATGTCCATGTACTTTTCATGCCAACCCGGGGCAAAAAGTGCTGAAGTCCTTCCACTTTTTTTACACCATCCCACCAGAGGTGGCGATACTCAAACGCACCAGATGCATGAAATAGTGTGATAATGTCAGTTTCATATGTTTTTGAAACAGTGCATATCTTCTTTTTTCCCGAAAGGTTTAAAGGAGGTAATGGATCATCTGCTATTTCATTTTTTAATTGGCTTAGTTGTGTATAATGAAAGTAAATTTCTCCGGTTTCTGTTTGCTTCATGCTGTCATTCCAGTTCATCCATTCTTTAAAGTCAACTGGAGCATTATCCTGCAAAAGACCATTGGTAACCAGCCAGTATTCATGCTGCTTTATATCGTTCTTTAAAAGCTGATGAGCAACAATAACATCTTTACCAATCAGTTTACTAAAATTCTTTACGTTATATCCTGTAAATTCACCATAATGTGTAATTACCTTCAAGGAAAGATTGGCAGCAGAGGTACAGGCATTACATTGACAGTACTTCCTTCGGTCGTAAGACATCAGACTTTTATGAAACATGCAAAACATTTTTTCTACCTGTTTATACAATACTTCAAGTTCAGGAGGCTCTCCGAATTTGTAGAAAAGAATTGCATCGCCCTCTATTTCCGAAACTTCAAGTCCTATTTGATTTGCATTAATAAGCAATTCAAGTAGTTCCTGTATAATCATGCGGCTGTGGTTAATCTCTGATTCAGTTACAAATCGAGTAAAACCGCTAATGTCAGGGATAAAAAGCAGACCTTTTGTTTCCATTTCATATTAAAGTTATAAATAATAAATCATCAGACAATCAGAATGGATACCCAATGTATAAAATCATGATACTCCGTTGTTAAAGAATTAGTGAATAACATTGTTATTGCAAAAAAAGCATTGATAATAGTCAAATTTGGAGTAGTTTGGAATTGCACTTTATTGAATCTTTATGGGATAGTTTTTATAACTAATATCAAGCCCCTTTTATTTTAAGAGCTCATTTATTTTGATTCATTCGCAAAAGCTGTAAGTATGTGGAAATAATTTGTTTGTGAAATTATATGTTTTGTATTTTAAGATGTGCAATTGAACAGTGGATTAAAATAATTATATTGAAATATTATTTCTCCAAATAAACTTAGGGCTTAATTGTATATGTTCCAACCGGGTAAGCAAAATGCTGATGAAGACAATTTATTGTTAGCGCAAGTCGCAGTTGGTAATGAGCAGGCTTTTAACCAGATATACCATAAAACCAATAAGAATATCTATAATGCTGTTATGGCATATGTAAAAAATGAACACATTGCTATTGAGCTTGTGCAACAGGTTTATATCAAATTTTGGAACAATCGCAAAAAACTAAGGGATGTAAGAAGTTTGAAAGATTACCTTTTTATTATTGCCAGGAATTTAACCCTTGATCATTTTAAAAAGGTAACCATAGAAACGGCTTTTTTTGCAGAATTAACATCGCGAGAAAATGATCCTGTAAATAGCATAGATGAAAGGATAGAACAAATCGAATACGATAAATTACTAATGAATGCAGTTCAACAATTGCCCCCTCAACAGAGGGAGGCATGGCTTTTAGTTAATGAACATGAACTTAGCTATGCTGAAATTGCTATAAAAATGAACATCTCTAAATTAACAGTAAAAAGACATTTGGAGTTGAGCCGCAAAAGTGTGCGCGATTATCTCAAATCACATATTTATACCATAGTAACAGCTCCTTTTGTTGTTATTTCAACTATTTTTTTTCGTTAATTTCATCATTGTTTTTATAGGTGCCTGTAGCATTGAGTTAAAGTTTTTTTATTCATGTAATTATTTTTTTCTTTTCATTGGGCCATTTTGTTTTACTAATCGTCTTTAGTTAAAATACGATTACAATAATGAATAGAGCCCGTTTCCATATACTTTTACAATACTTCAAGGAAGATGTTATTTCAGAAGAAGAATGGCGAGAATTACTAGGAATGATAAAAACCGGTCGTTATGACGACCAGTTGGAAGATGATCTTTTAATTTCGCTAGATAGCATAGGGAAGAAAAATAAGTGGACTGAAGATATTGAACAGGAAATGTGGTCAGGTATTCAAACAAAAATACAGAGCCAGTCAAAAAGTTATAATTATCGAATATGGATAGCTGCGGCGGCAGTTCTTCTGGTGATGCTAACCGCAGGATTACTTTTCTTTAAAGCTGAACATTTACCATCTTCTCTTAAAACAAATACAGCCAGGATCAAAGCTGATATTTTACCGGGAGGTAATAAGGCTGTTCTTACACTGCCAGATGGAAAACGCATAGTCCTTACCGATTCAACAATTAAACAACTGGCAAACCAGGCCGGTGGTTCAATAATAAAAGCCGGAAATGGAATCCTTGTTTATAACATGATTTCATTGGCTGGAAATTCAGGCGGCACAGCTGGCAAAGAAATATTTAATACCATCAGCACCCCTCGAGGGGGGCAATATCAGGTAATACTAGCCGATGGCACCCATGTGTGGTTAAATGCAGCATCTTCACTTAAATTCCCCGCTTCTTTTAAAGGAAAAACACGATTGGTTGAACTTACTGGCGAGGCCTATTTTGAAGTAGCAAAAAACAAGCGAATGCCATTTATAGTGCATACTCAAAATCAGGAAGTAGAAGTATTAGGTACACATTTTAACATCAGTAGCTATGATGATGAAAAAGTAACTAAAACAACTTTATTGGAAGGTTCAGTTAAGGTAATAGCTCAGGGCAATCAAAAAGTCATTAAACCGGGCGAACAGGCTCAGATTAATAGAAATGTTACTGCCATTAAAATTTTGCCAGTTAGCATAGAAGAAGCTATTGCATGGAAAAATGGTTATTTCGTATTTAATGATGAAAAGCTGGAAAGCATTATGCATAGGGTATCCAGATGGTACGACATTGATTACGAATTTCAAGGTCAGCAAGGAAATTTATCCTTTTTAGGTATCGTAGAACGATCAAAAAATATATCATCCTTATTAAAAGTGTTAGAATCAACTGGAAATGTTCACTTTAAAATGGAAGGGAGGAAAATTATCGTTATGCCATAATAATTACAGAACTAACGGTAGTTTAAACAAAGTCAGGGATGCTGGAACACCCCTGACCGATGTTTGGATATGCCATGATAAAATTCAGCTAAACAACTAATCAATTTATCGACGTAGACTTTCTCTGTTAAAAGAGTAAAGAATTGCGTTGTGCAACCAAAACAAACCAAATGTATGAAATTTTACGATCAATTCAGATGTAAGCTCATTGCTTCAATTTCTGGACAAATACTACGTATAATGAGGCTAACCATTCTCATATTAGTAACATGCTTACTCCAGGTTAGTGCTACTACTAAGGCACAGAAGATATCCTTGAGCGAAAAAAACGCTTCTTTGGAAACTATTATCAGGAAGATCAGAAGCCAAACCAATTACTATTTTATTGGTAATACTGATTTAATCAGAAAAGCAAATCTTGTAAATATTAATGTTAAGGATGTATCTATTGAAGATGCCCTTAATCAGTGTTTTGTAAACCAGCCACTTGTTTATTCTATTGTTGATAAAACTGTAGTAATTAAAACAAGAACTTTGCTTTCATTGTCACAGCAAATCGGACAAAAAATATCTATAAAAGGTAAAGTAACTGATGAAAATGGAATGTCCCTTACCGGAGCTTCTGTAAAAGTAGAGGGAACAGAAATAGCGGCTACCACCAACGTAAACGGTGAATTTCAATTGGAAGTTCCTGATAAAGATGCTATTTTATTGGTTTCCTATGTCGGGTACGAGGTTATCCGCATAAAGGTTCAGGAAGGTACCCTTATGAATATCCGCCTTAAACCTCAATTGCGCGATTTAACTGAGGTAGTTGTAATCGGCTATGGAACCAAACGTAAAACAGAAATTACAAGTGCAATGGCATCAGTAAATGTAAATGAACTGAGTGCAAATGCTTCCAACAATGTAACAGATGCGCTTCAGGGTCGTGTTGCCGGTGTATCAATTGAATCTAGTACAGGTGCTCCGGGTTCAAAATCTAACATTACAATTCGTGGTACCGGAACTTTAGGTGCAAATGGCCCTTTAGTTGTTATTGATGGAATGCCTTTTGGTAGTCTGGATGGGTTAAATCCTGCTGATATACAGAATATCGAAGTGCTAAAAGATGCTGCGGCTGCCAGTATTTACGGATCCAGGGCTGCAGGCGGAGTAATCTTAGTTACTACAAAATTGGGCAGAAAAAATACAGAGCCTAAGGTTCAATTTAATGCAGTTTACAGTAGTCAATCTATCGCCAAGCGAATGGACGTGCTTAATGGGGAGCAATGGACCAAATTGTTAAATTCTGTAGGTGGAAATTTTCCTGCTTATAATGGAACTAATACCAACTGGCAGGATGAAATTTTTAGGAATGCCCCAATTTACAAAGCTAATGCCGACGTTACGGGAGGATCAGAACATTTTCAATACAGCTTGTCTGGAAGCTATTTGAATCAAAAAGGTACGATCATAAAAACTGATTTCAATAGCGCTAATTTTAGAGCGAAATCGCTATATGAAAAGGGTAGAGTAAAAATAGGCCAAACCTTTATTTACAATAAAACTGGCGAACGCACACTACCTCCTGGGGGAGATCAGTCTCACAGTAATATATTGAGTGCATTGATTGTGCCTCCAACTGTTCCAGTTTATAATCCTGCAAACCTGCCAGGCGGTTGGGGTGGGGTAAACTCAGGTATGAAAAATCTTTCAAATCCGGTAGCCATTTTGAATTCTAGTGATTATAGAAATAACAATAGCTCAGTAACTGCTGATGTCTTTGCAGAAGTTAGATTGTTTGATCAATTGAAGTATAAGATTAATGGTGCGATATCAGAAAATAGAGGCTTTGGTAATAATTATGACTATGCATACAATGATGGTAACGTAATACTAGCCAAACCAAGACTAAGTCAAAGTAGCGGAGTTTCTAGTTCATGGTTATTAGAACATACGCTTAGCTATGATAAAAAGCTTGGATTACATAGTATCTCTGTGCTTGCCGGTTTTACCGCCCAAAAGGATACAAGTAACTCCTTTAATGCAAACGGAAATAACCTCCCAAATGGAATTTATTCTTTTGGCTCTGAAAAATCTAATCAATCAGTTGGAGGAGATTTAGGGGATGTCAGAAGAGAATCTCTTATTGGAAGGGTTTCTTATTCTTATGACTCTAGGTACATGATCAGCGGATCAATACGTAGAGACGGCTCTTCTAAGTTTGGTGAAGGTTATTATTATGGGGTGTTTCCAGCCGTATCCGCAGGTTGGAATATCAGCAATGAAAAGTTTTATGGTAATTCCGGAATTTCAGCATTCATGAATTCATTAAAAATCAGAGGTAGTGTTGGTTTGCTCGGAAATGATCAGATACCAAACTACTCAACAATTAATGGAATTAGCAATAACTTAAATTTTGCTACAAATGGAGGTGTGATAGTGGGGGCTATTCCTAGTGGAACTGCTTCTCCACGAAATCTAAGATGGGAAGAATCAAAATCAGTTGATGCAGGTCTCGATGCCACATTTCTTAACGGAAAAATGTCACTGGTATTCGACTGGTTTAATAAAACATCTCGAGGTGTATTACTAGCAGTTCCAATACCACTTAGTACGGGGATTAGCGGTACACCAACAGTTAATGCCGGTACAATTAATAACAAAGGTATAGAGCTAGCTTTGGATTATTCAGATGCGGCTGGTGATTTTTCTTATAAAATAGGCTGGAATATGACAACTATGCGCAATAGAATGACCGCCATTACTATAGGAAGTGGTAATCAGGAATTTGGTGATTTAGAACGTGCTAAGGTTGGAAATCCAATAGGAAGTTTCTTTTTAATAAAGACAGATGGCATATTTAAAACCCAGGCAGAGATCGACGCATATAAAGGTTCAAATGGTCAAAAAATACAGCCTAATGCTTCACCTGGTGACATAAAATTTGTTGATTTTGATAATAATGGTAAAATTGATAACAATGATCAACAATATAGTGGAAGTCCTATTCCAACATTTGAAACAGGATTAGCGGGTACACTTGCATGGAGGAATTTTGATTTAAATTTATTAGTGCAAGGTGTTTTTGGAAATAAAATTTATAACGGTGGAAGAATCTGGACAGAGCAAATGACAGCTTATACCAATTTATCTACGTCTGTTTTAAATGCCTGGACTCCCGAAAACAGCGGTTCAAGTTTTCCAAGATTCACACTGGCAGATGTAAATTTAAATTCCCGTGGAAATAGTGATCGTTGGTTAGAAAATGGCGCCTATGTTAGAGTGAAGAGGCTTGAACTAGGATATACAGTAGCTGAAGATATTGCGAAACATTTAAATGTTGGTAAGATAAGGGCATATCTTTCAGGTCAAAATTTATTCACTTTTTCAAAATACAAAGGATATAATCCGGATTTAGGAAATGATGGTAATCCTCTTAGAAGAGGTTTCGACAGCGGAGGATATCCATTACAAAGAATTGTTTCCCTAGGCTTAAACGTATCTTTTTAACTGAATAATTAAAGAAATTATGAATAAAAGTATAATTAAAACAATGGCAGTTGCGCTTCCGCTTGCATTGTTAATGATATATGGTTGTAAAAAAGATTTTCTTAAAACAACAAATCCAAATAAAATTACTGAAGAACAATTTTGGAAAACTGAAGCCGATTTAAAGTCGGCAGTAGCTTCCGTTTATAGTCTATTACGGCAGCCTTTATATGGATATTGGGGTGCATTTACTGGTATCCAGAATATAAATTCATTGGGCGATGATGTGCTTACATTTCCAGGTGGAGAAGCTGCTACTACTAATATAGCCTTATTCACAAATGAAGCCACAAATTCAGATGCATCTTCAACCTTCTCATCACTTTATAAATCCATTTATCGCGCTAACCTGGTGTTGGCTAATGCAGATAAGGTGGGTGTTAGTGATGAATTGAAAAAGTCATATATTGCTGAAACCAAATTCCTGCGTGGACTTTGTTACTTTACATTGGCATCTAATTTCGGAGATGTGCCAATAATTATTGCACCGGCAAAAACTGCCGATGATCAATTTATGCCAAGTAAACCTGTAACAGAAGTTTATGCCCAGGCAATTTCAGATTTTACTGATGCCAAAAATGCGTTGCCTCCTACAAGGCCTTCTGCTGATTTGGGCAGAGCCACAAGTGGTGCTGCGATTGCTTATTTAGGCAAAGCTTATCTGTATATCAAAGACTATCAAAAAGCGCAGGCAACTTTTGAATTGCTAAATTCTGCCCCATACAATTATGATTTAATAACAGATTTCTCGGAAAACTTCACCGATAAAAATGAGTTTAATAAGGAAGCTGTTTTTCAATGGGTGTACGGTCCATTTGGCGATCCGTATGGCCCCTGGGGTGTAGAAGGTGCAAATTCACCTATGTACAATTATTTACCTCAGCTAATTGGTCCTCCTGCAGGAGGTGGGTGGTTTAAATATGTGCCTACCAATTATCTTATAGATCAATTTATGTTAGAAAAAAGACCTGCTGGTTCTGATACTAAATTTGATAAAAGAATGTACTACACATTATCATGGAAGCACTCAAATTTTGGCGAAGCGGATGTGAAATGGTATGGTGGGTCAAAAACCTTTGAAGATCTTTGGGCATCTGCTCAGGCTAATATCTCCAAAATTGATCCTAAATCATTGTTAGATGTATCAGGTAATAACCAGTTCTTAATTAATAAATTTACGAATGGTTGGAGTGGGAAAGAGAGTGCTGATAATTATTGGTCTGCAACTCCTTCAACAGCTAACAATGTGATTATGCGTTATGCTGAAGTATTACTTATGCATGCTGAGGCTGCCGCCCAAAATGGAGATTTAGCAAAAGCTATTGCCGATATTAACCGTATTAGAGTAAGAGCCGGACTGCCAGAAAAAACAGCAACAAATCTTCCGGACTTAACCAGTGTAATGAATGAACTTAGTCATCAAAAATTGTTAGAAATGTTTTTTGAACAAAATAGATGGCATGATTTAAAACGTTGGTATACGCCGGCTCAGTTAAAGGTACATTTTACCGAAACAAACAAGCAAGGTGCGCAATATTTACAGCCAAGGAATTATATTTTCCCTATTCCAACAGCTGAATTGCAAACGAATAACAAAATTGAACAAAATCCTTTGTGGAGGTAGTTTATTACGCTCATCGTCATCCTGAAATAAATTTAGGATGACGATCTTTAAAATGTTTTACTCCTAAACAAGCAGATCCATAATTTTTATAAATGTTTTCAAAATTAAGCCACTTAAGAATATTAGTTATTGGAATAGCGATAACTACACTTTGTGTTAATGGGTGTTCTGAAGATGCATTTAGCACTTTCAATAACATTTCGTTAGATGAAACAGTAGACGGGAACTCATTGAGGGTTTCAGTTCAATTTTCTTGTGCTAAACCTGAAGATGCCTACATAGAGTATTGGGTAAATGGCCAAAAAGATAAGATATTTACAACGCCTGTTTCAACTCAAAAAACTAAGTTTAAAATAGTACTTACCAACTTGAAACTGAATTCAATTTATCAATATCGTATTGTTTCAGGAAGCGCAGGTGTAAGGTTTCAGTCAGATGAATATTCTTTTAAAACAAAAGATATTCCTGATCAATTACTTGGCCTTTATCATGCAAGTGCCAAAATTCAACAGCAGCTGCCAATTGAATTTAAAAAGGGAAGTATGCTGGTTTACAATAGAGAAACGCCTGGGTTTATAGGTTTGCTAGATTACCAGGGTGACCTAAGGTGGTATCAAAGATTTAAAAATACAGGAGTTAAAGTGGCACATTTTACTCAAAACAAGACTATTCTTTCAATTTTAGCTCCAATGAATTATCCTACCAGTTATGGGAACGAAATTTTGGAATTATCCTTAACAGGAGATACAATTTTTCATTTAAAAAAGGGGGAGAAAGACTTTAAACAGACAATCCATCACGAAATATTAATTAATTCAAAAAAACAATACGTAACATTAAGTGCCGCAGAAAGAATTATAGATTTAAGTGCAATTGGAGGAAAAAAGGCAGATACAGTGAAAGGAGATGGGATTTTGGTGCTGGATAAGCATGGGAAAAGAATATGGAGCTGGAATGTATTTGATGCACTAGATCCGTTAAAAGAAAAGAATATAATTAAGGAGGCAAAAGACTGGATGCATGCCAATAGCTTATTTATTGATACTGATGGGAATTACATTATCTCCTTTTATAACAATGGCCAGATTTGGAAAGTTAACGCTGTGAATAAAAAAATAATGTGGAAGTTTGGAAAAGGAGGTGATTTTATATTGCCTAATGGCGCTGAATTTGATCAGGGGCATGCCGTACATGTAAATTATCAAAATAATCTCATGCTATTTGATAATGGAACCAGTAAAAAACGTTCGCAGATATTAGCCTTTGAACTCAACGGATTAACTAAACAAGTATCATTAAAATTGCGTGTGCCATTACCGGAAGGAATCTTTACTGATAGAATGGGAAGTGCATATATGATTAATAATGATGCAGTATTAACATGTGTTTCTAAGCAAAATCAGGTGTTACTTACTAATAAAAATGGTGATGTACTATGGAGTATGATGTGTGCCAGTACACCTTATCGGGTAGAATTTGTACCATTTAGTAAATCAAAACCCTTTATAGAAGGATTTTAAGACAAGATTTACCTTATAATTATTTAATTTGCATTCATCAAACCTGGTATATAAACCTTTCAGATGTCAAACCACAATATTATTAAAATAATTGCTATTCTGTTGTTTACAACGCTTTCAGCTGCGGCTCAGCAAATCTCACAAAAACCTAACATCATATACATTTATGCCGATGATATGGGCTATGGCGAAATAGGCCCCTATGGCCAAAAGCTCATCAAAACACCCAATTTAGATAGGATGGCTAAAGAAGGGATAAAATTTACCCAGCATTACACGTCAACTCCTGTATGTGCTCCTGCTCGCTGTATGCTTATGACAGGAAAGCATGGAGGCCATTCTTATATCCGCGGGAATTATGAGATGGGCGATTTTACCGATGAGAATGAAGGAGGCCAGATGCCTTTACCCGAAGGTACATTTACCCTCCCAAAAATGCTTAAATCAGTTGGCTATAGTACGGGTATTATTGGTAAATGGGGCTTAGGGATGCCTTTTAATACCGGAGATCCCAATAAGCAGGGATTTGATTACGTGTATGGCTTTTTGGATCAGAAACAGGCTCATAATCACTATCCTACACATCTTTGGGAAAATGGGAAAAAGGATATGCTGAACAACCCGTATGTATTTATGCATAAGAACCTTGATTCAACCAAGGCCAAAGGTGCAGATTATGATAATTTTATAGGAAAAGACTATGCAGGAGCAAAATTTACCGAAAAGAGTCTGAAATTTATTGATGACAATAAAAACAAACCATTCTTTTTGTACATCCCCTTTACCATTCCGCATGTAGGATTACAGGCACCAACCGAATATGTAAATCAGTATATAGGTAAGTTCCCAGGCGAACATCCTTATTATGGACAGCAGGGCTACAACCCCTCAAAATATCCCTTATCAACCTATGCTGCAATGATTACTTACTTGGATCATCAGATTGGGGTTATTATGGATAAAGTTAAGGCTTTGGGGCTTGATAATACTACCATTATTATGTTTTCTAGTGATAATGGTGCAACTTTTAATGGTGGGGTTCAGGCAAAATATTTTAATAGTTTGGCCGGCTTACGAGGATTTAAAATGGATCTGTTTGAAGGAGGAATTCGTGAACCTTTTATCGCCCGTTGGCCTGGGAAAATTAAAGCCAATACTGTTAGTGATCTAATTTCTGTGCAATTTGACATGATGGCAACTTTTGCTGAAATGTCAGGAGCAAAGACTAATAATACAGACGGCATTTCCTTATTGCCAACTTTGCTTGGTAATATAAAAGCTCAGAAACCAAGAGAATATATTTATTTTGAATACCCGGAAAATGGAGGGCAGGTAGCAATACGTATGGGGAACTGGAAGGGCCTGAGGTTAAATGTCCGTAAAAATAATGACAGCTCGTGGATGCTGTTCAACCTTAAAGATGATTTCGCAGAAACTACTGATATTTCAGATAAGCATCCTGAAATAATTGCAAAATTCAAGCTTATACAAGCAAAAGAACATCAAAATTCGCACATTAACGATTGGGAGTTCCTCAATAGTAAAATGGTTAAAAAATAGAAATAACATTTCTGATTGATTGCTTGGGCATTTTTTGCCTGAGCAATTTTGTTGTAATACCTCTATAAAGGCAGATAGAGTTGTATTATTTAAAAATAAACTACTAATTCCATAGATTTAATTGATTCTTTTAGAAATAGTATTATATTTGCAGAATTAAATAACGGTTTTACACCCAGCAATCAAATGAAAACAGATTTACATTTTATAAAAATGAAAAGAAAAACATCTGCAAAAGGAATGCATTTCCTTTTAGACCGTTGCTGTTGTTGCTGATTCAGTGTGCTGTAATTACAGCTTAAAACTAACACCTGCAAGCTTTAGAATATAATTATAAAGGATGTCAAAAAACATCCACCTGGCATTGCTTTGCAATTTTTTTAGCTGGCAATACCAATATGTTAATACTCATAACCAAACAATCATTTAATAATAAAATCATGAAAAAAAGTTTACTCATTCTCTTTTCATTAATACTTTCGGCAGGCGTTGCTTTTGCCCAAAACAAAGTAACGGGAATTATAAAGAGTGCAAGTGGCACTCCGGTACCAAATGCAACTGTGCTTATCAGAGGTACTAAGATCACCACATTTGCTAATGATAAAGGCGAATTCAGCATTACTACAGAGCAAGAGCCGCCTTTCTACATTCAAGTTAGTTCAGTTGGATATAAAGCTCAGGATTTTCAGGTTTTAAAATTTCAGGATACTCCTTTAGAATTAACCCTTGTTGAAAATGCCCAGCTAGACGAAATTGTCGTAACTTCAAGAAGACGCTCGGAGGTTTTACAGGACGTGCCTATTGCAATTTCAGTTATTGGCGGCCAGGCTGCAGAAAATGCAGGAGCTTTTAATGTTAACCGCTTAAAAGAACTGGTTCCATCTGTTCAGTTGTATGCCTCAAATGCAAGGAACACTACACTTAACATCAGGGGCTTAGGCTCTACATTTGGTTTAACTAATGATGGTATTGATCCTGGAGTAGGTTTTTACGTAGATGGAGTTTATCAGGCGCGACCAGCTGCTACCTCTACAGATTTTCTTGACATTGAGCAGATAGAAATCCTACGTGGCCCTCAAGGGACATTGTTCGGTAAAAATACAACTGCCGGTGCCTTTAACATCACTACTACAAAACCTACACAGGTTCCAACTGCAAAAGTTGAACTTAACGTTGGAAATTATAACTTCATGCAGGCAAAAACATCGGTTTCCGGTGCAGTTGCAAAAAACCTTGCTGCAAAGTTAGCTATCTCGGGTACCCAAAGAGATGGTACAATTTGGAATAGCAGAGAAGAACGCAGATACAGTGGTCAAAACAATCTTGGTTTTAAAGGTCAGTTGTATTTTACTCCTTCAGATAAATTACAAGTGTTGTTAAGCAGTGATGTAAGTATTCAGCACCCGGCAGGCTACCCATTGGTAATAGCAGGTGTAACTACTACAGAAAGAAGTGCATACCGTCAGTATGCTAAAATTATATCTGATTTAGGATACCAGCAGCCTAAAATAGATCCTTTTTCAAGAGAGATTACTACCAATACACCATGGAAACAAGATCAATCAATTGGCGGTGTTTCTTTAAATGTAGATTATAAAATAGGAAATGGAACACTTACATCTACAACTGCCTGGAGGTTCTGGAATTGGGATCCTACAAACGACAGGGATTTCTCTGAAGTGTCGGCATTAACCAAATCACAAGGTAACTCACGTCATGATCAGTATTCGCAAGAAGTTAGATACGCAGGTAATATCTCTGAGAAAGTGAGTGGTGTGATCGGTGTATTTGCACTTGCTCAGAATTTAAAAGGTTTGTCTCAGACAGAAGAGGTGGGTAAAGATCAATGGAGATTTGTACAAACATCAGCAACTGGCGCTCAGGCAGGTTACACGACCCCAGGATTGTTAGATGGCTTTGGTATCAAAACCAATTCCACAATCAAATCTTTAAGTACTGCAATTTTTGCGCAGGCCGACTGGGAGTTTGTTGAACATTTGCACGTTTTACCTGGTTTAAGGTTCACTTACGATAAAAAAGATGTTGATTATGACAGAACAACTTACGGGGGGCTACAAACTACTGATCCTGCCTTGCTTGCCCTTAAAGCTGCTGTTTATGCTAATCAAAAATTTAATACCAGTACAGACAACAATAACTTATCTGGTAACATTACCTTGTCATACCGTCCAACCACTAAGTTAAATGTGTACGGAACTTTCTCTACCGCTTATAAACCAGTTGGTGTAAACGTAGGTGGCTTACCAACTACAAGTAACGGAACAGCCGATTTGTCTCTGGCAGTAGTAAAACCAGAATATGTTCAGCATTATGAATTTGGCTTAAAAACAAAGCCTGTTAAAGGTTCAATTGTAAACTTTACAGCTTTTAATACAGATATTAAAGATTACCAAACCAATGTACAATCTCCACAGCTAGGAGTAAACAGAGGTTACCTCGCAAATGCAGAAAAAGTAAATGTAAAAGGTATTGAAATTGACGGAAGCTATCAATTAGAGCGGTTCTTAACCATAAATGCCGCTGTAGCCTACTTGGATGGCAAATATAAAAAATTCACTAACGCACCACTTCCATTAGAAGAAACTGGTCACACTGAGCTTGTTAATGGTACAGCTACTCAAGTTGCATTTAAAGATGCTTCAGGAGGCAGATTGCCAGGTATTTCTAAATGGAATACCTCAGGAGGTGCTGAATTTAGTGCTCCTGGTAGAGTAGGTTCAAGAGATGGCAGATTCTTTATTGCCGGCGATGTTAGCTACCGTTCAGAATACTCTTCAAACCCAACACCTTCCAAAGTATTAAATGTTGAAGGATACACACTTATAAATGCAAGAATTGGATTCAAATCAGATAAAATATCCATTTTTGGTTGGAGCAGAAACATCGGAAATACCCACTACTTTGAACAATTGCAGGCTGCTGCCGGTAACTCTGGTTTATATGCTGGTGTACTTGGTGATCCAAGAACTTATGGAGCTACATTACGCTATTCTTTCTAAGAGTGTTATTTAATAACCTATAAAAAAAGGGCTATTCCACTAAAAATAGCCCTTTTTTATAGCTTGAAGCCCTTTTTTTTATTTCAAATTTTGCCATTTTATGATCGTTCTGTACCCCTTTCCTAAGCTATAATGCACCTGTTGGCATGGCCTTTGTAATACCTATGTTACATCAAAACATCATATTATGAAAAAGACAATGAGAATTTTCAGTCTACTTTTAATTGCTACGACGGTTATGATCGCCTGTAAGAAAGACACAGATCCAGCAGATAAAGACTTCTTTGTGGGAACCTACAGAGGATCTATTTCCTACCAAAAAGACGACAACAGGATAACCAGTTCAGAAGGGAAGGTTACAGTGAGTAAAGTCGGAGAGACTTACAATTTTTTCTTTGGCAATAATATTCCTGATATAAAGGGCGTGAAGTTTGAAAAATCAAGCGACAATAACTATGTCAGTGTTGGAAGTGGAGTTACTGGTATTTCAATTAATGCCAGTACCTTAAAAGTGTTAGTTTCAAATAATGGAGCTACCTGGACAGCTGATTGCACCAGGTAATAAACAGCAATAAATTAAGCTTATTAGAAGACCCGTCATTAGTGGCGGGTTTTTTTATAGAACTAAGGCTATCCTTTCAGATAGCCTTAAAAACCAAATATAAATTAAAACGAGTATTAATGTTCGTGCTTCACAGCATGGAACGTTGCTTTACCATATTGAGCATACGGCTTAACCTTAAGTAAAAACATGAATAATCTTAACTATTAATGTTACTGATAAACAAATATATAAAAAAGTATACTAATTTAGTAGTATTTATTTGTGACTTTATTTTTATTCTTCTATGTTTACATTATTGGAAGGATAATAATAGCTATCCGTGCCAGAAACTAAATAAATAACAATAATTAACTTAAAACATTATGAGCAAGTTCGCGAAATTAAAAGAGGTAGTAGCCTCAGTTGAAACAGATGTAGAAAAATTTTATAATGCCGGTAACAGTGCTGCAGGTACAAGAGTGCGCAAAGCTTTACAGGAAATTAAAGGCCTTGCCCAGGAGATCAGAACAGAGATTACTGAAAAGAAAAACCAAGGAAAATAAGTTGTTACGATCTTAGATCATACAATTTGCACACTCACCCAATTGATCATTATAGTTGGAAATCACACTTTATTGGTCAATTGAGGTTAGTGCTTTTATAAGCTAATTAATCTTTAAATGTTAGCACAAATTTAACACCCTCATTAACCTTGCTTTCTACATCAATATGCCCACCTAAACTATTAATATGATTGTACACCAGATAAAGGCCAATGCCTTTACTTTCGGTATGATTGTGAAATGTTTGGTGCAAACCAAATATTTTGTGTTTAACTTTTTCCATATCAAAGCCCTGGCCCTTATCAGTAAAAATCAATTGATGTACACCATTTGTTTTTCTGGTAGCGATAGAAATATCAGGGTGGGAGTCTGGCTTTGCATATTTTATTGAGTTTGTGATCAGGTTAAGGAATATACTATCCATATAAACCCTGTTAAAGTTTATGGTTTCAAACTCAGAAAAATCAATATTAATAATAGCTCTGGAGCCAAGTATCAGCGAGTTTATCGATTGAAATACTCCTTTCAGAGACTGATGAAGATTCAGATCCTCAGTAGGTACATGTACGCTTTTTTTCTCACTGGCTGCATCCAGATAATAGTTTAAAGTAACCTTAAGCCCTTCCGTTGTAGAGTGTAATATATTTACCAGGTTTTCAGTCTCTTTATCCTTAATGGCTGAAGTATCTAAAAGGCTAAATATAGCAAGCAAATTGTTTACAGGAGCCCTTAGATCGTGCGAGGCCATATGCGTTAAATGTTGCAGCTCTTCATTAATTTTCGAAAGGCTTATTAATAGTTTGTTCCTTTCCTCTTCAAGTTTCTTTTTGTGGGTTACATTCTTGGCAATTGCATAAACAAGTTCCGATTCCGGAACAGGAATGGAAGTCCATGATAACCATACAATTTCACCCCTTTTAGTTTGATAGCGGTTTTCGAAATTTAAGAGCGGCAGGTTTTTCCTGAGGTTTTTTCTAAGTTCTTCTGTAATATTCTTATCCTCCTCATAAACAAAACTATTAATCGGTCTCGAAAACAACTCCTCGTTGGTATACCCTAAAAGGTTAGAAACCGCCGGATTGATTCTTTTAAAATAGCCATCAAACCCCGCAATACACATTAGATCCTGAGAAACTTCAAAAAAAGGTTCGCTATCAAAATGATCTAAAGAAATTCGGAATTGGTTATTGGCTTTAGGTATCATAGGCCCTGGTATTGTTTCCCCTTTTGTGAGGTTAATTGCTGTTTTCGTATTAAATCTACTAAAGTTTAGCAACTTGTTCATTTTATTCAGTGATGAAATATTTGCTTTTTATTGCCTTTTATAAGGAAAATGCACTTATTTGTTTGATACTCATTTGGTTTTATTTTTTTTAAAAAGTGAAATAAAAATGATCCGGAAGTTGGCAATCCCATTTTTTAGCATCATTTAGGCAATTCACAATTGAATAAGCAATGTATAATAATTGTATATGCATTGTTTAAACATTGTATAAACCCTCATCTTTTTACTAATTTGGTTCTTATTTCTAAAACAGAAATGTTAAGAATAATACCATTGTAAAAAGCTAAAAAGAATAAAATGCTGATAGAACCAAACATTAGATTAAGCCGGATTCTTAGAAATACATGGCAGGTAGATATCATTATGATTATCTCCTGTACAGCAGCCTACCTGGTGCGGACGGTTTTAATTAGGCATCACTTTGAAATTCCCTCTATTATTCCGACAGTTTTAGGTACTGCCATTGCATTTTTTGTGGGTTTTAATAACAATCAGGCATACGACCGCTGGTGGGAAGCCAGAAAAATATGGGGATCACTTGTAAACGATTCACGGTCATGGGCAAGGGGTATAATCAGCTATGTCTCGCAGGGTAAAGCCGATGATCTGCAATACGCTATTGTAAAAAAGAGACTGGTATATCGTCAAATTGCATTTTTGTATGCACTGAAGGCTAGATTAAGAGACGCTGTTGATGAAACCTACAGCCAATATCTTGAACCTCATGAAAAGGAGGAAATCAAATTGCAGAGTAATATAGCCAATGCCATTCTGATGCAACAGTCTAAAGCACTGCAACAACTGGAAAAAGAGGGGATGATAGATAGTTTCCGCTTTATTGAGATGAACCAATTACTGGTTAAACTTTGTGATGCGATGGGCATGACTGAACGTATTAAAAATACTATATATCCAACCGCCTATATTTATTTTACTAAAGCCTTTATATGGCTTTTTGTGGTGTCGCTTACACTGGTTATAAGCGCCTTTGCAGGTGTATGGTCTATTTTTTTAGGGTGGTTGGTAGGTTTTGTTTACGTATCAACTCAGATTAATGGGATGAGCCTCATGAACCCATTCGATAATAATTCTGCAGCAGTTCCATTAAATCAAATTACCCGTACTATAGAGATCAATCTTTTAGAAATGCTTGGTGAAACAAATATTCCCGAGCCTGTAAAGCCAATTAATAATGAATATGTTCTTTAAGTTTTTTACAGAAAAGGCCATAAATTTTACTCGGCAATAATTGTATTTTTTTAGTTACTTTTAGCAGCTGTTCAGGCCAGCTAATGCCTTACAGGCCGATTTAATAATGGGGAACTATTCAAAACATACTGATGAAGAACTAGCCTTGTTGTTAAAACAAGCTGGTTCTGAGATTTTTAAAGAGATTTACGATCGGTATTGGGATAGGTTACTTAATGCAGCTTATAAAAGGGTTAGAAACACCGAAACTTGCGAAGAAATAGTACAGGATGTTTTTACAAAACTCTGGACAAACAGGGCTTCGCTGGTATTTACAACAGGGCTGGGTAATTACCTGTTTACTGCAGTTAGGTATAGTGTGATAGATCATTATAGAAAACATGCGGTAAGGGAGAGTTTTATCAGCTCCGAACACGCTCATATAAAACTTGATAACTCTACTGAAGAATATGTTTTTCTTAATGATTTGAAAAAGCATATTGATATGATGATTGCCAAACTTCCTGATAAATGTCGCTCTGTTTATCAGTTAAGTAGAATCGAGTTTAAAACAAACAAAGAAATTGCAATTGAACTAAATATTTCTGAAAAGACTGTAGAGGGCCATCTTACCAAAGCATTACATAGCTTAAGAACAACGATTGCCGACCTTATGCCCATTTTATTATTTTTTTTAAAATAAAGTTGAATTTCTAGCAAGGGTTATGCTGTTGTTATACGACATGCTATAAATAACCAATGGAGTTTAACGAAGTATGAACAATTTACAGCTTTCCAAATTATTGGAAAATTATATCAATGGCAATTGCACGCCCGAAGAGGTTTCAATGGTAAATCATTGGTATGATCAATATCAGGACAGTCCTAACCTTGTTCAGGGTTTATCCGAAGAAAATCAAAAACTACTAAAAGATAAAATCTTTTTAAATATCATAGCATCTTCTGATGAAGTAAGCATCCCTGTTGTTCCACTAAAATCAACACCAAAAATTGCTGTAAAATGGCTTAAATATGCTGCGGCAGTAATTTTGGTGTTTTCTGTTACCATTCTTGTTTTGAACAAACAGCAATTGTGGAATAAACAAGATCAGGTAACCAGCCAGCAAATTCACCTGGTAAACAGAACCGATTTTATTGTTAAAAGGGTACTGCCAGATCAAAGTGTTGTTTATTTAAGTCCTCAGGCCACTTTAACTTATCCATTGGAGTTTAAAAAAAATTCAAGAGATGTGGTTATGGAAGGGGAATGTTTCTTTGAGATCACTAAAAATCCTGACAGGCCATTTATAATCAACAGCAATCATATTGTTACCAAGGTGTGGGGCACCAGTTTTAGAATTTCAGATCATAGAAATAGTGTTTCTGCAAGCGTAATAGTTGTAACAGGTAAAGTTTCGGTAAGTAAAAAAATTCTTGGAAAAAACGATATTAAAACTGCCGATGAAGTGTTTTTATTGCCTAAAGAAAGCATTGTTTTTAAGAAAAATAAGGATGCTCTTTATAAAAACAAACAAACAGATATGTCGTCTCTTACTATCTGGAACCACGTTGATCTATCGTTTAATGATAAAAAACTGTCAGAAATAGTACAAGTACTCAACTCCGAATTTAATGCTACGATAAAAGTAAAGGATGATGAGTTAAACAAAGTAGTGATGAATGCAGATTTGACCGATCTGAATTTGCCGGATGTATTAGAAGTGTTAAAAACTTCATTAAACCTGGAATATCACATTAACGATGATATCATTGTTTTAACCAAAAAGAATTAACCAAATAACCAATAAATAAACCTTCAAACCAACCCGTATGAAAAAGATTTTACAAACATGATCCCATAAGCTTTTTTAGTAAGTACAAGAGTGCTCGAACACTCCTGTACCTGGCTTTAAGACCCCTTTTGTGACATCAATAAAATTGGTGAAGGGGCTTCAATTAATTATATTTTTTCAAATACAACCTTCTAAAATTATGAAATTTTATTTACATCATAAGCTTTTCTGGTGCAAAATCATGAGAATTACACTTAGTCAAATATTGGTACTGATACTGTTCACCGGTATCACTTATTCAAAGCCTACTCTGGCCCAGGAGGCATTGAATAAGAAAATAAGTTTAACCGTAGTGGATAAAACGCTGACAGAAGTTTTGAGGACTCTGGCCGCGGCCAATAAGGTTCAGTTTATTTATAACCAGGATGTTATTCATTCCAGCAATAAAATATCCGTGCAGTTTGATAATACTGAACTTAAAACTGTGTTAGATAAGCTGTTGAGCAAGTACGCTATACACTATCAGGTATACAAAAACAAAATTATTCTGATCGATGGCGAACGGTTGGATGCAAAACCACAAGGAGTCAGTTCTAAAGCCATTACGGTAACAGGTAAGGTTGTTGATGAGACTAATTTGCCATTAATTGGTGTTAGTGTTACTGTTAAAGGAACAAAAAACGGAACCATTACAGATATAGATGGAAAGTTTAAATTATCGGTTGATAATGCAAACGACATTTTAGTTTTTAAATACATTGGCTACATTACTTACGAAACACCTGTTAACGGTACCCAGCCTATAAATGTTCAACTTAAACCTGAAGACAAGTCATTAAGTGAAGTTGTTGTAGTGGGTTATGGTAAAAGTTCCAGAAAAGCCCTTATCAGTTCTATATCTTCCGTTAAAGGTGATGAATTGAATAAAGGAGCAATTAGTGATGTGGGACAAATGTTGCAAGGTAAGGTACCAGGACTGAACATCAGCCGCAGTGGCGATCCAAACCGTAATGCAGCTATTGTAATGCGCGGGGCTTCTACCTTACGCGAAGGTGCACAGTCGCCATTATTCGTTATAGATGGTGTTCCGGGTGCAGATATTTCACTGCTTGCACCAGATGACATTGCCTCGATAGACGTTTTGAAGGATGCTGCCGCTGCTGCCATTTACGGTAACAGGGCTGCAAACGGAGTAATTATGGTAACTACAAAACGAGGTAGTGCGGGGCAAACCCAATTGGCTTACAGCACATATTTTGGTCTCGAGAATGTATCTAACCAGTACGAGATGATGAACGCAGAGCAACTGAAAGCTTTCCTGGCTAGAAACAACTCCGCGCTAACACCAGCCAATGATCAGGGTGCCAACACCAACTGGCAAAATGAAGTACAGCGTAAGGATGCGATATCTCAAAACCATAACCTTTCGCTTAGCGGCGGCACAGATAAAACTACCTATAATGCCAGTATTAACTATTTCAAACAACAAGGTATTGTAAGGACAAGTGATTTGGGCCGTTTCATTGGCCGTATAGGTCTTGAACAAAAAGCGCTGAATGACAAATTAAAAATCGGATTGAACTTAAGCAATTCAATTAGCGATGCCGATCTGGTACCTTATCGTAATACGGTACTTTCTCAGATGCTTACCTATTTGCCTACCTCTCCGGTAAAAAATCCTGATGGATCTTATTTTGATAACCTTGTTCAAACCAGCTATTACAATCCGGTATCTATGCTGGAGAACGCAACTGAGAATCTGAAAACTAAAAATATATTAGGAACCTTTACTGCAAACCTCAAATTACCGTTTGGTTTCTCATATGATGTTGCTGCCTCTTATCAGAACACCCAAACTGTATATGGCGCATTTTATAATAGCATTTATACCTCTAGATATAATAACGTAAGGAACACACCTGATCCTCCGGCAAACCCTTCCTTCGTTTCACTAGTAGGTAAAGATGGTTTAGCCTTAAGAAACGCTTATCAGAATACCAATAAGATCGTAGAAACTTACCTAACCTGGAACAAAAAGTTTGGCGATCACGATATTAATGCAGTACTTGGATATTCTTATCAGCAATCGCTTAACAACGATGGTTTACAGACTTCCTCAACAAACTTTCCGATCAATCAGGTAGGGTATTACAACCTGAGCTTAGGTAACCCTTATGCAATTACAGATTTCCGTGTAAACTATGGCCCGGAATACCTTTATCAGGAAATTCTATTGATTTCTGACTTTGCAAGGGTAAACTATAACTATAAAAATAAATACCTGTTGCAGGGATCTATTCGCAGAGATGGTTCAAATGTTTTTGGTAACAATCAGAAATGGGGTTACTTCCCTTCTGTTGGTGCCGGTTGGAATATCGACCAGGAAAACTTCTTAAAAAATCAAAGCCTGATCAGCACGTTGAAACTACGTGGAAGTTATGGTATTGCCGGAAACTCGTTAGGCTTTGCTCCATTGACTACAAAATTGATCTATGGTGCAGTAGGACAGTTTTATTACAACGGATCTCCTAGAGAAGGTGCTTATGGTGCTATTCAAAATGAGAACCCAAATCTGCGTTGGGAAAAAACAGCTACCGCAAACATTGGTATGGACTTCAGCATCTTTAAAGGAAGATTAGGCGGTTCAGTAGATTTTTATGATAAAAGAACTACAGACCTGATCATTGGTTTTGATGTTGATCAGAATCTTTATCCTTCAGGTCAGCTAACAGCCAACGTAGGTAAATTAAGCAATAGAGGGGTAGAGATTGTGCTGAATGGTACACCGGTAAGTAATGACAATTTCACTTGGACTACAGGAATCAACCTTGCCCACAACGTTAACAAGGTACTTACACTTTCAGACAGTCAGTTTAAAATAGACGATAGGTTAATTTTTCAACCTGACGGTGGTGGACAAAGCGGTGCAACATTACAGATTCTATCTCCAGGACAGCCAATAGGAACATTCTTTACCTTTAAATATGCAGGTAAGGATGCCAATGGAGTTTCTCAATATTACGATGCAGCAGGAAATATCAAAACACAAGGCTTACTAAATAAAACTGATTATTACGTAATTGGTAATGCACAACCTAAGGCTTTAATTGGTTGGACCAACTCGGTAAACTATAAAAACTTTGATCTGAGTGTTTTCGTAAGAGCGGTATTGGGTAACAAGATTATGAATGTAACCAGGGCCGATCTCTTCCGTCCAAACACAGCTCAGTTCACCAACATACCTGTTGAAGTAGAAAATGAGTCTACCGCAGATTTCAACTCTTACAAGTATTCTTCTCGCTTTTTGGAGAATGGCAGCTACCTGAGATTGGACAATGCAACTTTAGGCTACACCTTTAAGAAAAACATTATTCCTGGGGTTAGTTCGCTGCGCCTATACACTACTGCCAACAATTTATTTGTGATTACCGGATATAAAGGTATTGACCCAGAGATCAATCAGGGTGGCCTTGCACCTGGTGTAGACACCAATAACTTTTATCCAAAAACAAGAACATTCCTGTTCGGTTTAAATGTATCATTTAATTAAAAAGAAGAAGATGAAAAACCTTATAAACATAGCAACCGGAGTAATTTTATCTCTAACAATACTTACGTCGTGCCATAAACTGGATCTGGAGGTAAAAACCCAGTTAACTCCTGAAACCTTCCCTCAAACAGATCAACATTTCATACAATTAACCGGACAGGTGTACGTACAGTTACGCCAGGGCATCACCACAGATTATTTTTTCATGCAATCGCTAAGTACCGATGAATCCATCATGCCTGCAAGAGGAGGTAACTGGTATGATGGCGGCAGGTATGAACAACATCATAAACATACCTGGGATCCTGACAATGGGCACGTGAGTAGTGGCTGGGGATGGCTGTCAAGTGTAATTAGTAAGGCAAACCAAAGTTTGTTCTTACTTAAAGATGCACCGGAATCTCCTGCTAAAACTACTGCTTTAGCAGAAGTTAGAGCCACACGTGCATTGGCCTTTTTCATGATGATGGATCTATGGGGCAACATCCCTATCGTTACAACTTTTGGCGAGACTACATCTCCTGAAACAAAATCCAGAACAGAAGTTTTTAACTTTATTGAGGCTGAACTTAAAGAAGTTTTACCAAGTCTTAGTTCAGTTGTAGGCGCTGCCACTTATGGTCGCCCTACAAAATACACTGCCAACGCAATATTGGCTAAGATGTACCTGAATGCTGAAGTATACACCGGAACACAACGCTACAACGACGCTGTAGCACAGTGTGATGCTATTATTACAGCAACAGGAAGTCCGTTCGCTTTAGAAGCAGACTATAAAAAGATGTTCTTTATAGATAACGGACCTCAGATTAAAGAGTTTATTTTCGCTTTACCATTTGACCCGGGCTTCTCAAATGGCTATCTCTTCTTTGCAAGGTATTCGTTGCCTCGTTCGTTACAAGCAAAGTTCAGCCTGAAACATACGCCAAGTGCACCTATGAGTACGCTACCTGAATATTATGCAAATTTTAACGACCCTAATGATAAGCGAAATTCGCAATGGATCAAAGGTCCGCAATACTTGTTTTCGGGAGCGCCTGTTAATGTAGCTACCACAAAGAAAGGATATGATCAATTCTATGCTGGATCTGATGGTGCTACTCCAATCACTTATCAGGTAGACATTACACCGAATGTTACGCTGCGCGATGCTTCCAGACCTTTCGATGCTGGTAATGATGAAATTGCCTGGAACATGGGCTATCGCAACAATAAATTCTATTGCGACAGTACTTCATCCAACAGGAATCAAAATAATGATTTTCCAATGTTCAGGTATTCTGATATTTTATTGATGAAAGCAGAAGCCATATTGCGCGGAGCAACTCCTACACAGGGCCAGACGGCTTTATCACTGGTAAATCAGCTACGCGCAGTACGTACTACCTCTGCTGCCTGGACCTCAGTTACGCTGGAAGATTTATATAAAGAGCGTTGCAGGGAGTTTGCCTGGGAATGCTGGCACCGTAATGATATGATCCGCTTTGGAAAATATGAAGGAACATGGGGTTTCAAAACAGACAATGATGTACGAAGACGTTTGATGCCAATACCGGCTAGTGCAAGGGTACTCAATACCAAACTGGTACAAAACCCGGGATATAATTAAAACAGTAGTCATCCTATCACTACATCGTCATCCTAAGCATTAAAAATGCAAAGAACCTTCGTCATCTCGACAATAGGAGAGATCTCTTGGTTATGCCAGTTCAAGAGATCTCTCCTATTGTCGAGATGACGATTGCTTTAAATAAAAAATGGTAAACTATGAACGAACTAAAAAAATATACACTTGTTTTAAACATACTTTTGATTTGTTTTGTGCCATTAGTTTCAATGGCTATTAATCCAAATAGCATTGTTAAAGAATACAATATTATTACTTATGGCGCAGTTGGCGATGGCCAAACTGACGATGCCTCTGCAATTCAAAAGGCCATTGATGCCTGTTCTGCCGCGGGTGGCGGAAGGGTAGTTATACCTTCAGGGAAAACATATCTGGCAGGCCCATTTAAGCTTAAATCCTTTGTAGAATTTTACATCGAAAGCAATGCTAAAATATTGGCCAACCCCAATGAGAAAGTATATACTGAAAGTGCTTTTCGTGAAAATAAAGGCGAAGGAACCATGTGGATTGGCGGCGAAAAGCTAGTAAATGTATCCATTGGTGGAACCGGAACAATTGATGGCAACGGAGTCTCTTTTATGGGAGCCGAACTTGAAGATTCATATGTTTTAAAGCCCTTTAATATTATTGACCCAAGGCCTCATATTCTAACTATTATTGGTGGCAAAAATATCCGTATAACTAACGTTACCATTCAAAATTCTGCGTATTGGACGGTTCATTTAATTGGCTGTGATGATGTTGTAATAGATAACATTACCCTCTTGAACAGTTTAAAGGTTAGGAATAGTGATGGGATAGATCTTGATCACAGCAAAAATGTGCGGATTAGCAATTGTTATATAGAATCTGGAGACGATTGTATCTGTTTAAAAAACAGACGCGAATATGAAGAGTTTGGTGCTTGCGAAAATATTACCGTTAGCAATTGTACTATGAGCTCTCGTTCATGTGCAATTAAAATAGGTTCAGAAAACATGGATAGTATCAATAATGTGCTAATAAATAACTGTATTATCAGTAAAAGTAATAGAGGAATTGGCATCCAGAACCGTGATGAGGGAACAGTTTCTAATGTAGTGTTTTCGAATATAATTATTGATTCGCACCTGTTTTCAGATGTTTGGTGGGGCAAGGCCGAGCCCATTTATGTAACGGCTTATCCCAGGGCAAAAGGAAATAATAAAGATGCCGGCTGGCGTTTTCCTAAAGGACAAACTGAAGGGAAAGTGGGGGCAGTAACAGATATTTATTTTAACAACATTAAGTGTGTAAGCGAGAATGGTATTTATGTAGGAGCTGAATCACCAGATAAAGTATCAGGAGTTGTTTTTGATGGAGTTGATGTGTCTATTAACAAAACAACTGAACTCCCGGGCGGGGTTTACGATCGTCGCCCAAGTAATGTCGAAGGCCTTTTAAAAGCCAAAACATCGGCATTTTATCTTGACAAGGCCAGTCAGGTTACCATAAGGAATTGCAGCGTAAGCTGGGGTAAAAACAGGCCTGCCTATTTTGCACATATATTGGAAAGTAATGGCGTTGTTGATTTAAAAACAATTAACTTGGGCGGAGAATCTGCATTTCCTTCAAAAGTCGAAGCAATAAAAAAGCAATGAGAAACATCTCCTTTATTTTTCTACTTGGTCTTGGTTTGTCCACAAAAGCACAGGATGTTGTACAATATGTACAGCCCCTGGCCGGCACTGCCGCCAGTACAACCAGGGCAGCTTTAAAGCACGGCAGCGGAACCGAGCTTAATGCCAATACCATCCCGGCTGTAGGTCTCCCTTTTGGGATGACCCAGTTCAGTCCAGAAACGCGCAAATCAGAAACAAAATGTCTTCCTCCATATCTTTATAAAGACACTGTACTTACCGGTATCAGGGCTACCCACTGGTTAAGTGGTTCCTGTACACAGGATTATGGTAGTTTTACTGTAATGCCTGTAATGGGCGGTTTAAAGACCAAGCCCGAAGTATATGGAGCTTCTTTCTCTCATAAAGACGAGATAGCAAGCCCAAATTATTATAAAGTGAACCTGCCGGGTTATCAACTTGATGTAGAATTTACAGCAACACTTCGTTCATCGATGATGCAGTTTACGGCTCATCGTGCAGATAGCCTTTATCTGCTGATTATGCCTAATAGTGATCAAGGAAAAGGATTTGTTAAGATTGATAAGGAAAACGGCATAGTATGGGGTTATAACCCTGTTCACCGTATTTATCAGGGATGGGGAGAGCCTGCCGGCTTTAACGGCTTCTTTTATCTGAAAGTCGAAAAAGCTATAACCAGTCATGGAACATTTAGCTCAACCGGGATATTTACTGCAGATTCCATTGCCAACCAAAAAGATATTGGGGCCTTTCTGGGTTTTAAGGTAACTAAAGGAGACATACTAAGAATTAAGGTAGGTACTTCTTTCAGTAATATAGAAGGGGCCCGGAAAAACCTGGAGCATGAGATTGCAAATTGGGATTTTTCAACTCTGACAGCCAAAAATAAACAAGTTTGGCAACAGGCCTTGAGCCAGATAAAGGTAGAAACGCCAGTCCTTAAAGACAAACGTATATTTTATACTGCATTTTATCACAGCATGCAGCATCCAAGATTATTTAATGACGTTGATGGTACTTACCCACGATTTTCAGGAAGCTATCGGTTAGAAAAACTATCTAAAGGCAATTACTATGATGATTTTTCAATGTGGGATATTTACCGTGCCCAATTGCCCTTATTTGAACTCCTGAAACCTGAACTGATTAATGATGCAGTTCAATCTATGATCCTGAAAGGGAGCCAGGCAGGCTGGTTGCCTATTTTTCCATGCTGGAACAGTTATACAGCAGCAATGATTGGCGATCATGGAACAGCCTTTATTGCTTCTGCATATACAAAAGGGATCCGCAACTATGATGTGAATGAAGCTTACCGACTGATGCGCCAAAATGCCTTCAACAGCCCATCAAAAGCAGATTATATAAACGGAAAAGGACGAAGAGCATTAGATACCTACCTGAAATATGGTTACATCCCAATGGAAGATGGGGTGCCTGATGCTTTTCATAAAAAGGAACAAGTGAGCCGAACTTTAGAATATGCTTACGATGATTATGCTTTGGCTATGGTAGCAAAAGGATTAATTAAAACTGCAGATTATACTGAATTAATAAGGAGAAGTAAAAATTATCGCAATGTTTTTGATCCAAAGGTGAACATGGTGCGGGGCAGGTATATTAATAAAAGCTGGTATGAACCTTTTAAAGGAAATGCTAAAGAACCATACATAACCGAAGGTACGCCAGGGCAGTATACTTTTTACGTGCCACATGATGTTCCGGGATTGGCTGCGTTAATGGGAGGCAGGGCGAAACTTGAACAATCTTTAGATTCACTTTTTAATGGTGGAGAGTACTGGCATGGGAATGAACCTGGCCACCAGATTCCCTTTCTATATAATTATACTGCTGCTTCGTGGAAAACCCAGCTTAGGGTAAAAGAAATTCTGGCAAATGAATATAGCGATGGGCCGGGAGGGTTGAGTGGTAATGACGATGCGGGCCAAATGTCGGCATGGTATGTATTTGCATCCCTTGGCTTTTATCCCGTAGATCCTGTTTCAAATAATTATTTGCTAACTACTCCTTTATTTGATCGGATTACAATTACTCTTCCAAATTCAAAAAAACTAACAATCACTACACACAAACAGTCTAAAGACTCTGGCTATATTTCAGCTGTGCGGTGGAACAAGAAAGCGTATGCTAAAAATTTTCTTAGCTATGAAAAGCTAAGAGAGGGAGGGCTTATTGAAATTACTTTAAGCGACAGGCCCAATAAAAAGTGGGGCTTAAGTCTATAATTTCTTTTGCTATTCTTTTGCTATTGTTTTGCTATTCTTTTGCTCAAGCAAAAGAATAGCAAAAGGAAGTAGTTAATTAAGTAAAAAGGGCATTACATTTCTTAATATAACATCATCCTATATTATCTTACCAATATGAAACGAATTATTTTCTCCGCTTTGTGTTTTGCAGGCCTTGTCTCTACCGAAGCTATAGCTCAGCAAACCAAGCTTGTTTACTTATCTGGAACTGATAAAGATCATACCATTAACTGGGACTTTTTTTGTACCCAGGGAATGAATAGCGGGAAATGGACAAAAATACCTGTTCCATCGCAATGGGAACTTCAGGGATTTGGTGGCTATAATTATGGCCATGATAAGAAAAAGTGGGAGGAGCAGGGATTGTATCGTTATAATTTTAAAGCAGATAAAAGCTGGTCTGATAAAGAGATTCAGCTTGTGTTTGAAGGGGTGATGACTGATGCTGAAGTCAAAATTAATGGCCAGATGGCTGGCGCCATACATCAGGGTAGCTTTTATCGGTTCAATTATTCGGTAAGTAAGTTGCTGAAATTTGATGCTGAAAATTTACTGGAAATAACGGTAAGCAAGCAAAGTGCTGACCCAACTGTAAACGATGCTGAAAGAGAAGGTGATTTCTGGGTATTTGGAGGTGTTTTTAGACCCGTTTATCTTAGGATAATGCCTAAAACATTTATAGACCGTGTTGCAATTGACGCCAGGGCTGATGGGTATTTTGGCGTTGATGTGTTTACTGGTAATATAAAGTCAGGCGATAAGGTGTCGGTACGCTTGAAAACATTAAAAGGAGCTGCATTTGGCGCCCCAATAAATTATAACATAACAAAACCTGCCGATTCTGTTAGATTGACAGGTAAGTTTAGTAAGCCTGCACTTTGGAATCCTGAATTTCCAAATCTTTACAATGCTGAGATAAGTATTCAAAGAAATGGCCGCACTGTAAACGTGTTAAATCAGCGTTTTGGATTTAGAACTGTAGAGGTGAGGAAGTCGGATGGGATTTATGTAAATGGAACAAA
>Ga0157371_10000141_pt1 | contig 104396 bp, 107 predicted proteins | sample C45metaG_FD_113462 | JGI IMG/M metagenome (GOLD analysis project Ga0157371, IMG submission 113462) | Corn rhizosphere microbial communities from Kellogg Biological Station, Michigan, USA - C4-5 metaG | ecosystem: Host-associated > Plants > Roots > Rhizosphere > Soil | place: USA: Michigan...
CAGGAATTATTAGAAAATAAATACCAGATAGCGGCACAAAACTCGCTGGCTAACTATTCATTCTTCATGGGAGCTTCAAACAATAACTCGGATGAGGTTTTGAAGACGGATACCAAAAACGTTTGCGGTATCAAGGTTTTCATGGGCTCGTCAACCGGTAATATGCTGGTGGATAATCCGGTTACTTTGGAACATTTATTTGCGCAGGCGCCAATGCTGATTGCTACCCATTGCGAAGACGAAGCTACCATACAAAGTAATCTGGCGCATTATAAGCAGTTATTAGGCGAAAACATTCAGGTTAAGCTGCATCCAAAGATCCGTAGTGAGGAGGCTTGTTATCTATCATCGTCGATGGCTGTCGCGTTAGCAAAAAAACACAATACGCGTTTGCATATCCTGCATATATCGACAGAAAAAGAAACACATCTGTTTGATAATACCACACCGCTAAAAGACAAACGCATTACCGCCGAGGCCTGCATTCACCACATGTGGTTCAGCGACAAGGATTATGAAACCAAGGGCAACCTGATTAAATGGAACCCCGCAGTAAAAACCGAGCATGATCGTGAAGGTATTTTAAAGGCAGTGCTGGATGGACATATTGATGTCATTGCTACAGATCACGCCCCGCATACCATTGAAGAAAAGGCTCAACCCTACCTGCAGGCGCCTTCCGGCGGACCGTTAGTTCAACACGCCTTGGTAGCCATGCTGGAGCTTTATCATCATAACAAAATAACATTAGAACAAATTGCCGAGAAAATGGCGCACAACGTAGCCATTTGCTTCCAGATAGAAAAACGCGGCTTCATCCGCGAAGGCTATTTTGCCGATCTGGTGTTGGTTAATCTCAACCAACCATGGCAGGTAAATAAAAGCAATATTCTCTACAAATGCGGCTGGAGCCCGTTTGAAGGCAGTACCTTCCGCTCGACGGTTAAGCATACCATTGTGTCAGGCAACCTGGCCTGGAGCGAGGGTAAGTTTGTGAGTGATGCTAGTGGTAAGCGGATGAGCTTTGAGCGGTAAAATAAATTTGATTGTCATTGCGAGGAGGAACGACGAAGCAATCGCGGACTTGCATCCTTGCGATTGCCGCGCTTCGCTCGCAATGACAACTTTTCTATTTACACCACCTCCCCATTTTCCACCATTCTCTTCATCTCGCCAAAAATATATTGCCAATTTGATTCAGAGTGTTCTTTGGCGGCTTCGTCTTTAATGTTGTCCTGGGTGATGTGCAGGGTGGTTACGCCATCGGTTTCAGACAAGACGTACGTTACGTTTTGATAATTTTCAGGGATGTCAGGCAGATTACTCATGCTGCTCCAATAACTGTATTGCAAGCGGCTGCCGGGCACAATGTCCAAAATTTTTCCGTGGTCGCGGTAGGTTTTGCCTTCCCATTCGCCGGTCCACACAATCTCACTTCCTTTTTGCCAGTCGCTTACCTGATGTGTGCCGAAGAAATATTTTTTTACTATCTCTTCGTCAGTCAGGGCTTTCCAAACCACGTGGGCAGGTGCGTTAATAGTAATGCTTGTTTTTAGGGTGATGCTTGTCATAACGGGTTGCTTTAGCGTTTTTGTTTAACAGATGATTTATTGATCTGTTCGCAAAAAAGCAACATCAAGTGACAACCCTATGTCAGTAGCTGATAGAAAAATTGCGCTGCAGGAGTTTTTCAGTGATATCTCTAACCTTTTCACGCAGGCTATCGGGCGATACAATCTCGGCGCTTTGGCCAAACATCATGTACCAGTGTGCAAATCCTTCCAATGAACTGGTCAGAAAAGTCATTTCCATCATATCGCCAACGGGCTTTTCAGATACAAATCCGCTATAATATTTCTGATGCTCCAGATGAGGATGAGCGTCTTTATCTACTAATATCACCACGGCGTCCAGTACCTTTTCCTCGGTTTTCTGGGCGATGTAATCTTTGAGCGATGGATGTTCCTCGGTATAAACTTCGTCGGTTACCACCAGGTTTTTGATCCGGTCGACACGAAAATCGCGATAAGCCTTGCGCAAACGGCAATAGGCTATCAAATGCCAATATCCGCTCATAAAAAATATACCGATAGGCTCAACATAACGCTTGGTATGCTCCTGGCTATGCTGGGCAAAATAATTCAATGACAACACCTGTTTTTGCGATATGCTATGCAGAATAGTCTGGATATGATCAGTATTGGCCATTTCGGGAATATGAACACCCTTGATAACCTCTATCTTGTCGTTCATACTTTCCAGCAGGTCTTTTTCGGTTGTTTTTAGGATAGCCCGTACCTTGTACATGGCTGATTTGTACTGCGCTGCTGTCGATGCGTCGGTCAACGTTTCTACAAATTTCTCGGCGGTCAAAAATGCCGTAGCTTCTTCTTTGGTGAACATCACCGGCGGCAAACGGTAGCCATCCATGATGGAATAACCTACTCCAGCCTCGCCAATAAGCGGAATGCCGGCTTCTTCCAGCGTTTTCACATCACGATAAACAGTCCGCAGACTGATGTTGAATCGCTCGGCTATGTCTGAGGCCTTAACCACTCTACGCGATTGCAGCTGGATCAAAATGGCGGATATGCGGTCGATGCGATTCATAATATCGCCAAATTAAAAAATCCTCCTTACATTTAGATAAATTATCTGATACCGATGAAAGATAAGATTGTGACCTTAGACGCATATTACGACGTAATGGAGGCCGAAATTATTCGCGCCCGATTGGAAGCGAATGACATTCCCTGCTTTATTGCAGACGATAATATAATGAATAGCGTTCCCGTTTATAGTATAGCTATGGGCGGTGTCAAAATAAAAGTATTTGAACGTGACTTGGAAACCTGCCGGGCCATACTTGCTGAAGAACCAATATTGGCCGAAGGGGATGCTTTAATCGCTTGTCCTGAATGCAATTCGACAAATGTATTTTACGGCCCGGGGCCATATAAACGTAATTGGTTCTTTGCCCTTTTTTCTGCTTTAGTTGGCGGCTATTATCCGCCGTATATTAAAAGAAACTGGATCTGTAAAGATTGCGGCACGAATTTTAATCTGTTGAAAGAAGAGTTTATCGAAGAATAAAAATTCAACCATGAAAGACAAAATAATAACCCTCAATACCTATATAGATTCGATGCAGGCCGAGATTGATTTGGGCAAACTGCAAACTGCCGGAATAGCTTGCTTTATTGATGAAAATGCAACGGGTATTTATCCGCTATATACCGATGCGCTGGGTGCTTATAAAATTAAAATCTTTGAAAAGGATCTGGAGAAATGCCGTGAGTTATTGGCACAAGAAAATAATACTGAATAATTTATATTTTAAATAACATATTGGTCGCAACATGAAATCAACTTTACAAAACATCCACCCTATCTTTTTCTTAATAGTAGCAACAACACTTGAAGTAAGCGGCGACGCCCTGATACGAAGAACAATATATGAATATACCGGTACTGCCCGAATAGGCTTTGGCTTATTAGGAATGTTGTTACTATTTGGCTATGGCTTCTTTTTAAACCTGGCCCCTGTTGAGTTTGGTAAAGTTGTGGGACTATACATCGCCACACTGTTTATTGTTTGGCAAATTATTACCTATCTGACATTTAAAACAGTTCCGGCTTTACCTGTAATTGTAGGCGGATCGCTTGTTGTTGCAGGCGGATTAATCATCACTTTTTGGAAAACCGGGGCATAGTATTATTATTTTTTAAGATCAATTTCTTTATATTGCCTCAATGTACAACCGCCGTAAATTCATCAAAGTATCTTCATTAAGTGCATCATTCACTGCGCTTTCAGCATCAGCAATAGCAAGAAGTGTTTTAAATCAACCCATCGCCAATAATTACCCTATCGTTATTTCAACCTGGGACTTTGGCGTTGCCGCCAATAAAGAAGCCTGGCGGATACTATCAAAAGGTGGCCGTGCGCTGGATGCCGTTGAAGCCGGCGTGAAAATACCTGAAGCCGATTTACATAACCATAGCGTTGGTAGGGCTGGCTATCCTGACCGCGACGGACATGTTACCCTTGATGCCTGCATTATGGACGAGCAAGGCAATTGCGGCGCTGTAGCCGCCATGGAAGATATAGCTCACCCTATTTCAGTAGCTCGTGCGGTGATGGAAAAAACCCCACATGTGTTATTAGTAGGCGACGGTGCCCGTCAGTTTGCTATTGAGCAAGGTTTTAAAAAGGAAAAGCTGTTAACGCCCGAATCAGAAAAAGCCTGGAAAAAATGGCTGGTAAAACACGAGTACAAACCGATAATGAATATTGAGAACGATATGCCGGGCGGCAAATCAAACCATGATACTATTGGTATGCTGGCTATTGATGCCAAGGGCAATATCTCAGGCGCTTGCACCACCAGTGGCATGGCCTGGAAAATGCATGGCCGTGTTGGCGACAGCCCCATTATTGGCGCTGGTTTATATGTGGACAATGAGGTAGGCGGCGCTACATCGACCGGTGTGGGTGAAGAAGTGATACGCAATGTGGGTAGCTTTTTGGTGGTTGAGTTAATGCGCCAGGGTTATACTCCGCAAGATGCCTGCAAGGAAGCTTGCCATCGCATCATCAAAAAGAAACCAGACATCGTTAAAGAGATACAGGTTGGTTTTTTAGCCATTAACAAAAAAGGCGAATACGGAGCCTATGCACTCCACAAAGGTTTCACTTATGCGGTTTGCGATGCGAAAAAGCAAGACCTCATCATTCCCGGAAAATATTTTTACGAGACGGTAAAAGACTAGCTTATATTTGCCTGATAATTTAACCTCCCGATTTATCATGGTAGTTCTTGAAGTGTGTGCCAATTCTATTACCTCTGCCCTTGCAGCGCAAGAAGGCGGCGCCGTGCGTGTTGAGCTATGTGACAACTTGTACGCCGGAGGCACCACCCCATCGCCGGGACAAATTACGGTGGCCCGCAAACTTTTAGACATTCAGCTTTATGTATTGATACGCCCCCGCGGCGCTGATTTTTTGTATAGCGATGTGGAGTTTGACACCATGATAGCCGATGTACAGTATTGCATCGATGCTAAATGCGATGGCATAGTTACCGGTATTTTAAATGCTGACGGCACCGTAGATAAAGAGCGCAACCGCATATTAGTAGAAATGGCCAAAAAAGCAGGACTCGGTGCAACCTTTCATCGTGCTTTTGATATGTGTGCCGATTATACACAGGCTCTGGAAGACGTTATTGAATTAGGGTATGAGCGTATTCTGACTTCGGGAGGTAAAAGCACTGCTATTGAAGGCGCCCGCGTAATTGCTGACCTGGTAAAACGAGCCGACGGCCGCATAACCATCATGGCTGGCAGTGGACTAACAGAAATTAACGCTGCCGACCTGGTTATTTTCACAGGCGTAAGTGAAATACATGGCACGCTGCAGTCGCGCGTGCAAAGCAAGATGCAGTTTGCTAATGATCATATTGTAATGGGCAGCACTATAGGCGATGAATATGCTATTGATGTTACGGACGCCGAACGCGTAAAAGCAACTATCGCTAAAGCCAACGAAGGCATCGCTTCCTCATCAACACATATTTCGTAAATCCTCTATCGATTTCAATACCGCATCAACCCGCTGCTGTACCGTCAAATCGCCGCGCAATTCAAGGATCGGGGCGCTTAACCTACTGAGCCATTCTTCATGCGCAGGCAAGGTGCGTTTCGCAAGGCCCTTAGCCTCGTCATAATCAACGGCCCGGGCCATAAGCATTTCATATTTTTGTTTTGTTTCAGGGTCGGTAAAGATGGCGTCACCGTAGCGCTGGTATTCACGGTCTCTTAAGCGTTGTAATCTTATTTCGGGCGGAAGGTAAAGAAATACAACCAGGTCATAATCCAGAAAAACATCTTCACTCCAGCTAAATATCGATCCGCCTAAAATCCAGTTATCATGCTCAGCTAAGTGCGAAATCAGCAATGGATTACGCTCAGCAGGCGGCCGCATATTAACAAAGGGAGGATCAGATGGCAACCAGAAATAAGTGTCGCTATCAAAATATGGATAGTCAAGCTGTTGAGCCAAGGCGTTGCCTAATGTAGTGACACCGCTGCCTGATGCGCCTAAAATATGAATATGCATATTAAAAATCAGAAGAAAGTAACCGGTAAAACTATTTCAACAACATTCGGACCAACGCCGCCAAACAAATCGGTATTTAATAAATGGCTGTAGCGCACACCGAAAGTTAATGGTTGTTGATTGAACCATTTGGTATCGAAATAAAGGGTACCGCCAACCGACCTGAAATCGGCATTTGTAGTTGTAATAGCAGTCACATTGAAATTGGCACGCGTATAATCAAAAAATAAATCACCGCGTATACGCATAAAATAAAGCGTATTAGCTATGCCCGCGTCAGGGTAGGCTATCGGGAAATGATAGTCGGCGCCAATCTTATCCATTTTGTGCAAGTTTTCGACAGTATAGCCACGACTAAATGGGAAATTATTCGAGAAACTGATCACATTATTGCTACCACTTTCCTGATGAGCCAGGTTGATGAGCAGATTATGATTGGCAGCCAATCCCGGTAAAAACAATGTTCCGTTAACCAATGTCTGGTTGGCCGTTAAACTGCTTATTGCCCGTCTGTAATTAAATGTAATACTTTCTCCAAAGCGCGGATAAATATTTTGCTTTGCCTGTTGAATATGGTTACTAAAGCTTACTATATTGCTTACATAGGCATATGATTTATCAAAGGCCTTCTGCAGTGTTTGCTGAAACGAGGTAGACGCAAAATGGATTGAAGAAGCCAGCGTTAACCCGGTTATATGCCGGCCTGAGCTAAAGTTAAGCGGCACTTGTAAACCACCATATATATCGCTTTCGTTCCAGTAAACCCTGTTATTTTGATAGGTAGCGCGTCTGTCTATTGTATAGTCAAACCCGCCGATAACAAACGGGAACCAGGCGCCGTAAGCAGCATCAAAACCAATCTCTTTATAGCCTTCATCGCGGTTATAATTAAATAACACTTCAGATTGAAACGTATTCAACACATTTTCACCCTGAAGCGCTATGGTATAATTGGGATCGCTAAAATCAGGTATTAAACTATGAAAGTTAAACAAATGATAGGCCTTATTGTACTTGGTAACAGGCATGGGCTTATTAGCTATTTCAGGCAGTAAGTTGGCGGCAGAATCCTTTGTTAAACTTGAAATATTAAAGGTTGACAACTGGCCAGGTATCTGGTTATCCGGGAGTTCGGTCCATTTATTAGCGCCGTTATCAGCCTGCCTGATCTTGTAACCCGTTGCAGTAAATTCAACCCAGGCTATTTTATTGTCGGTTACTGCTGGCTGATATTTGTTGAGGCCGCTTTGATCGGTAGTATACAATTTACCGGTGATAACATTAACAGCAAATAGTCTGTCATTTACCCCGGATGTTGCTGAGAAATAAACCATATCGCGGTGTACCTTTGGAAACGCGATAGGTTGAAACGAAAACGGCAGCAGATATTTTAAATGACCGGTGGCAATGTCAACCAAAGCCAAACTCATTTTACCTTTTTTATCGCGAACCGGAGCAATCAATTGCGAATCGCTGTAAAACTTAGGGTAAGTATAAAAAAGATTTTCGCGGTTAGGGATGGCTGTAATAAGTTTACCCTCGGCACTCAGCACTTGCAATTGATTAGCGCCGTAGGGATCAACGTTCACCGCCACAACCCTTTCGGCGTCTTTACTCAACGACGGCGAAAAATATTTGGTGCGATGAGTAATCACATTTTCTTTGCCTGTCTTTACATCCAGCAAACGCAGTTCGTTATAATCGCGATAACCCCAACGCAAATCCGGGCGGATGGAGGCGTACACTATTTTACCACCGGCGTAATCAAAGTAGTTGTCTATGGATAAAGCCTGAGTAGTGATCTTTTTTTCGGCGTCGTTATTCCTGATAGTGAATTGCGTCAAATTTTTAAAGGTTGATTTTGCGTAGATGAGCGTATTATCATCCACAAAAACCGGGTATTCCTCGCTTTTGTATGGGCCGTTATCTGCAACATGCTCATCCTTATTGTAAATCGATTTGAAATGATCAAAACCGGCTTGGGTAAATTGTTTAAAATTCTGCCCTGAATAACGTTTGATGGCATTCTGCATCGGGAAGAAAAGACTGTGGTAAGCGGCAGCATCATGTGTTACCTTTTTCCAGAAATCATCGCCATATTTCTCGCGGCCGTAAGCCACCTGCATATAGCCCATGGGGTACCAGTCGGGCACGTAATCAACCAACGATCCGTTACGCAGCTTCATCCAGCTATAATTCTTGTCAGCATCCCAAAGGGCGCGGTAACCATTGAAAAAATACGGAAGGCGCCCTCTGCCCTGCTGACTCACATGTGTTTCGTTAAAAACAGCATCGCCCTCAAAAAACCAATTAGGTACAGACAAAGCATTACCAAATGCCTGCCCGCCCTCGCCAAAAACAACACGCAGCGCTTTTGACAGACCGACATTAAAGTTATTGTACTGTTGCACGTGCCTGAACTCGTGTATAGCCAATTGATCGGCCCATGGAAGCGTGCCTATCTCAAAACTATTCTGATCGGGCGTTAAGTAAAACTCGCTCCTGAACGGCGCCAGCCCCACGTAACCGTTTGAAATTGTAGTTTGATTTTGCAGCAGAATGCTGATCTGCTTTTGCTTGAATCCGATGGTTGGCTTTATCGCCGGATTCATACGGGTCACAATATCGGCCACCCTTGAACCAATCGAATCCATTCCCGCCGGAAATATCACTTTAGCCGCCGGCGTATTAACCTGCCGCCATTTTATAGAGGGTGGGTTACCGCCAAATTCCTGAGCCTTTGCAAGCGTGGTAAAACAAACCAATAATACAAGTAAGAGTCTTACAGAGGTATATTTAATAATCGGCATCGGCGTGAATCTGCAACAAATAAAGCAAACAAATATTCAATTCACAATAACATGACATACTGTGTTAGTAAACTAACTACATTTGCCGATTGTTTGTTAATTCTAAGTAATGGCTAAAATTTCGATAAACCTGGCTACCGGTTCTTTACAAAAAGAGGAGATTATTGTAGGTATTGACCTGGGGACCACTAACTCGCTGGTGGCTTTTATCAACCCTGATAAAAATGCGCAAGTGATCAACGACGCCGGCAAAGGTGTGCTGGTACCATCAGTAGTGCATTTTGGCGAGGCAGGTGAAATTACTGTAGGTAACGAAGCTAAAGATTATTTGGTGACTGACCCGCAGCATACCATTTTCTCGGTTAAGAGATTGCTTGGCCGCAGCTATAAAGACATCGAACACTATAAAGACTTTTTTAGTTATAAAGTTATTGACGACGATGGCGAAAGCCTGGTAAAGATCAATGTAGGCGACAAGTTTTATACGCCTATCGAACTTTCGGGCATGATTCTGAAAGAACTTAAGGCACGGGCTGAACACGCATTGAAGACTCCGGTTAACCGCGCGGTGATCACCGTACCCGCTTATTTTAATGACTCTCAACGCCAGGCCACGCGCGATGCCGGTAAATTAGCCGGACTGGATGTTTTACGTATCGTAAACGAGCCTACCGCAGCAAGTTTGGCTTATGGCATCGGTCTAAATCCTGAAGAAACTAAAACCATCGCAGTTTATGATTTAGGCGGAGGTACTTTCGACGTATCTATCCTGCAAATACAAAACGGCATTTTCGAAGTACTTTCAACCAATGGCGACACCTTTTTAGGTGGCGACGATTTTGATCGTGCTATAGTTGATTACTGGATCGAGAAAAACCAGCTCAACAAAACCGACTTAGCCGCTAACCATGAACTGGTTCAAGCCTTGCGCTTAAAGGCCGAGGAAGCTAAGAAAGCCTTTAGCCACCAAAGTTTATTCAATGAGCAATTGGGCGAGATTTGGTGCACACTTGACCGTGATACTTTTGAACAGCTGATATTACCTAAGGTACAACAAACTATTACCGCATGCGAAAACGCGCTGCGCGATGCTAAACTAAGTGTTGAACAAATTGATGAGGTAGTGATGGTCGGAGGTTCAACCCGCACCGGTTTGGTTAAAAAGATGGTTGCTGATTTCTTTAAGCGCCCGGTTCATGACGATGTAAATCCGGATGAGGTGGTTGCCTTAGGCGCCGCTATTCAGGCTGATATTCTGGCCGGTAATCGCAAAGATATTTTGTTGCTGGATGTTACGCCGCTGTCTTTGGGTATTGAGACTATGGGTGGTTTGATGGATGTCATCATTCCGCGAAACAGTAAGGTGCCTACCAAGGCTGGTCGCCAATATACAACCTCAAAAGACGGTCAGGTAAACATGAAGATAGCCGTTTTTCAAGGTGAGCGCGATCTGATCAAAGAAAACCGTAAACTGGCTGAATTTGAATTAAAAGGCATCCCGGCTATGCCGGCTGGTTTTCCTAAGGTTGACATTAACTTTTTGCTGAATGCAGACGGCATCCTAAAGATACAAGCTATCGAGCTACGTTCGGGCGTAAAACAGGAGATTGACGTAAAACCAACCTACGGCATTACTGACGACCAGGTAGAGCAAATGCTGTTGGACAGCATTACCCATGCTAAAGACGATGTGAGCGCGCGTATGCTGATAGAGGCCCGTACAGAAGGCGAGCAAATGGTTTATACCGTTGAACGTTTTATGGAGAAGAACGGCAGCTATTTGTCAGCAGATGAATTGAAAGCTACCCGGCAATATATAGCCGATTTGAAAGATATCCTTGCCAATGGCGATAAAGATGCCATTTTGAAACAGATTGACACAGTAAATGAGTTTACCCGCCCATTTGCCGAGCGTTTGATGGATCAAGCCATAGCCACCGCCATGAAAGGCAAAAGCATTGATGATCAGTTAGATTAATATCGACTTAAATAAACATCAAAAACGGCAAGGTGCTCCCACCTTGCCGTTTTTTTATTGCCTGAAATAATGATATTTTTTTAAACAGATAGCTAATTGGAATTGTAATTAAATAAACAAAGCTTTTGTCAATTAATACCTAAGAAAATGAAACGCATATTATTGTCCCTATTTGCAATCGCGAGCATCAATATTGCTCACGCTCAAACTTCGGCTGCCGACCTTAAGAAAATGGCCGACGATAAGAAATTCAGGTTTACCGCTAAAAATGCAACGCTACCTCTTGAACACAGTACCACCACTTCGGCCATTAGTTCTGACCGAACCGAGGATAACCATAAAGTACTGAGCGGGAACTATTACGCATCGCTGACACCCGATTCTGTGGTATCATACCTGCCCTATTTTGATAAAACCCAAACTCAGGGCACTGATGTTAATGCCACCACAACGGTTTTAGAAAATGCCGGCAAGTCTATTGCTACCAACTATGACTACCAGGTTAAGCAAAAGAAAAACGGCGATGTAAATATAACCATCAAGCCAAAGGGAGGTAAGGTTACCAAATATGTATTTAACCTGCAGCCGAGTGGTACAGCCAAACTTGAGGCAACTATTGACGATTATAAGGTCATTACTTACGACGGCTCGTATACGAAGTAACATGAACTTTAATGAGAGTGCGCTGATCCACGCGCGAATGTGTATCAGTTTGGATCACCCTATAATTGCAATAAGTTTATAATCAATCGCTTACAAAATACATTCAACAAAAGTGGATCACTTTTGATCACCTTTTCCTGACTTATAAGTCTAATTTGGATCACTTGCAACAAAAAGGCCCCGAATGGGGCCTTTTAAATCGCCAATAATTTTGGCGACGATAAAGTTTGCCTTTAAGCTTTCAATGCTTCCTGCTCTTTTAAGGCGGTAATGTTGTTTTTATTGCTGAAGGCTTCAGTTTGTGAAGCAAAATCGTCTAACAGGCTGGCAATAGCATCAAGGTTATCAGATACACGTTGGTGCATGTCCGGCAATTCTTTTTCCAGACGTTTATCGCCCAGGTCGATATTATCGACCTCAATTTTAGTCAGTTTTGCAATTACGGCCTGCTGGCTATTTTTAAGATCCTCCAATTCATGAACAATCTTCTCCATCAATCCAAACTTTTTTAAAGTATCCATAGGGTTAAGATTTAAATATTGTCTGCTATGTCAACCAAAAACCGTTCCGAATTTGGAAATGCCTTTTATTGGATCGAAAATAGGTCAAAATTCAGGACGCTCCGACGGAGCGAATATTTATGTGATCTAGTTCTATAAATACGGGGCTCCTACGGAGCCTATTTTACTGCGACGGCATTGGAAATGTTAATGAACTCCGTAGGAGTATCCTGTTATAGATATTACGGGAATCAGAAAATGGCTCCATAGGAGCCTCCTAAATCAAGAACGATTCATCAACCGCGAAACATATTTGCCGATGATGTCAAACTCCAGATTAACTACAGATCCTTCTCTTACATTGTGCAGATTGGTATGCTCATAAGTATAAGGGATAATAGCCACCGAAAAACTGTTAGCTTGCGAATTAACCACCGTCAGGCTGATACCGTTAACGCAGATAGAACCCTTTTCGACCGTTACATTCCCTTTTGAGGCATCATATTCAAATGTATATTCCCAACTGCCGTCAAGCGCTTTAAATTGGGTACAGGTAGCGGTTTGGTCGACATGACCTTGTACAATATGGCCGTCTAAACGGGCATTCATTGGCATGCAACGTTCTAAATTTACGGGTTCGCCGGTTTTAAGGTATCCAAGATTGGTTTTGTTCAGGGTTTCTTCAATAGCAGTAACCGTATGTTTACCGTCTTCAACCGCAACTACAGTCAGGCAAACACCATTGTGCGCTACAGATTGATCAATCTTTAGTTCGTTTGATATGTTGGATTCCACAGTGATGTGCAGATTGCCCTGATCATGATGCAGATCGGTTATTTTACCCAGTGTTTCAATTATTCCTGTAAACATAAAGTCTTTGTAGATTGTAGCACAAAACTAATTATATTAAATCAGGTTTATCTATCACGTATGCAGATCTCTAATCAAAGCGCCGGAATTTTACTGTACCGCAACATAAACGGACAAATTGAATTCTTCCTGGTACACCCCGGCGGACCGTTTTTTAAGAATAAAGACGAAGGCTATTGGTCGATCCCCAAAGGTGAATTTTTACCGGACGAAAATCCGCTGGCTGCTGCCCAACGCGAGTTTGAAGAAGAAACCGGTAGACCAATCAAGGCCGAAAAATTCATTGAACTATCGCCCATTAAGCAAAAAAGCGGCAAAATAGTGCATGCATGGAGTGCCGAGGGCGAATTAGATGCCGATACTATTACCAGCAACACTTTCGAAATTGAATGGCCACCGCATTCAGGCAAGATGTCCAGCTTTCCGGAGATTGACCGAGCCGGATGGTTCAGTGCCGATGACGCCCGACTCAAAGTCAATGCGGCACAAGCAGCTTTGATAGATGAGCTGCTGTCTTTAATTTGATCTATACTTCGCGGCGATTGGTCGCCCAATTTGATGGAACGGCAGGCTGTGTATCGATAGACGTTTTGGCGGCGCTAAGCAATTGCTGCATTACCAGGGCGGCTATGCGCGCTTCGTCTTCGTTGTCTTGCTGTAATACTTCAGGTGTAAAGTATTTTTTCACAAAATGGGTATCAAACTTACCCGATTTAAAAGCCTCATGCTGCATTACAAATTTGCCAAAGCCCAGAGTTGTGGCTATTCCGGTGATGGTATATTCCTCAATTGCTCTAACCATGCGTTCAATAGCTTCCCCCCTGTCCTTACCATAGGCAATCAGCTTGGCTATCATGGGGTCATAATAAATAGGTACTTCCATACCTTGTTCAAAACCGTCGTCAACACGTATACCCGGACCTTTTGGAGTTATATAAGTTTGCAGCGTGCCAATATCCGGCAAGAAATTATTTGCTGGATCCTCAGCATAAACACGCAGCTCGACCGCGTGGCCGTTTATCGTTAAATCTTCCTGTTTAAACTGCATGGCTTCACCACGGGCTATTTTAATCTGTTCTTTTACCAGATCAATACCGGTAATAAACTCAGTAACCGGGTGCTCAACCTGCAGACGGGTGTTCATCTCCAGAAAATAAAAATTGAGCTGATCGTCCATAATAAACTCGACGGTACCTGCGCCGGTATAGTTTACCGAGCGCGCAACATCCACAGCGCATTTACCCATGGCCGCACGTATTTCAGGTGTTAAAATGGCTGATGGTGCCTCTTCGATCACCTTTTGGTGACGGCGCTGTACCGAACAGTCGCGTTCAAACAGGTGAACAATGTTGCCATGTGTATCGCCCAATACCTGTATCTCAATATGTTTGGGCGATGATACATATCGCTCAATAAAAACGGAACCATCTCCAAAAGCCGAGGTAGCTTCTGATACAGCCAGGTGCATTTGTTCTTCAAATTCGGCCACAGTATCTACAATGCGCATACCTTTGCCTCCACCGCCTGCTGCGGCTTTGATCAGGATAGGAAAGCCTACTTCTATAGCGCGTTTTTTTGCTTCCGCGATGTCTGTGATTGCTTCTTCTGTACCAGGCACCATAGGGATATCATACCGCATGGCCGCTGCCTTGGCCGATAGTTTGTTACCCATCACCTCCATAGCCTCAGGCGACGGACCGATCAAGATCAAACCGGCCTCGCGCACCTGCCGCGCAAAAGCGGCATTTTCGCTTAAAAAACCATAGCCTGGGTGTATAGCCTCGGCTCCTGTAATACGGCAGGCTTCGATAACCTTCTCTCCTACCAGGTATGATTGATTAGATGGTGCCTCGCCAATAAAAACAGCTTCGTCGGCATAGCGTACGTGCAGAGCGTCTCTGTCAGCGGCCGAATAAACGGCTACGGTTTTTATACCCATCTCGCGCGCCGAACGCATTACTCTTAACGCTATCTCGCCACGATTGGCTATCAGTATTTTTTGCATATCTAACAAATGTAAAAGATTTGATTAAACCATTGCACCGTCGGTTAACTATTAATTGTGTAACATATTTAACAATTTGATAATAATCCAAACTTTTATCATTAAATTTCGTTACACATCACATACCATAATTAATTAGGCTATCTATATGTTTAAAAAACAAGGACTATTGCCGTGGTTTGATAGAAAAATTAAAACCAAAGAAGATTTTCAGATCTTTATAGTGGGCCTATTTATAGCGTTTTTAATATTTACTAAATGCTACCTCGCGCTGCATCCTTATACAGCCTCTACGCTTGCAGCACAAAATCAAGTATCGGCGTTGAAACGCTAGCCCTACAATCCAGGATTTTCATTCACAAAATAGTTATCAAACAAAAAAGCCTTGCGGAATATCCACAAGGCTTCTTGTTTTTTATTGACATTAGTGTTGTTGTGCCGGTGGCTGCGCACCACCCTGGCCACCACCCGCAGGCGGCGGAGGCATCATCATACCACCACGCTTAGGCCAGGTAGCCGCTTCCAGGTGTGCAACACCGTGGTGGCAGGTATAACAGTTTACACTGCCTAATTTGGCTACACCTAATGAGTCTTTCTCGCCTTTAAAATATTTTTTATTCAGTTTGGCCGCCATCAGGTACATTTCGCGGGCCATTTTTTTCTCAGGTTTTGCATCGCTGGCAAAGTTCATGCCTCTGCCGACTTTATTTGGCTCATGACAAAAATTACATCTCACACCTAATGCAGCTGCCCAGTTATCCATGATATGGTCAACTTGTTTATAGGTTAACTTTTTAGGTAACACTTTCAAGTTAGTAACCGGAGGATCAACACGTTGTTGCTGTTGAGACTGCGGCTGTTGCTGTTGGTTAATCATGGTCATTGATGCCAGGGTAATTGCACCTGATATCAGCACGATTGGCACTAAAAGTTTTTTATTGAAATGCATGTTTGTCATATTTAAGTCACTAAAATAGATGATAGTTTTTAATGTTCCAACAATTATTTGAATTGTTACACATCAAATTTAGCCACCATCTGCTCGCTCAGGTCCCATAACTTTTCCCGGGAGGCTTCATCATTGGCTATGTTTGCCGGCTTAAACAACTTTTGCTTTACAAAAAAGCCGCCGCTTTTTGATTCCAACTTGTGTGCTGTAGCCAGGTAAACCGATGTTTCGGCGCCTTTTTCAGGGTTAATCATAAATGGTGTAGCCAGCGAGAATATCAATTTTAAACCACCGGTTAGTTTGGCGTTAAAGTTGGTTTTCACTACTCCGGGATGCAAGGCATAAGAGGTGATGCCCTTGCCTGCATAACGCTCGGCCAGCGATTTGGTAAAGTATATATTAAATAGCTTGCTACTGCCATAAGCTTTAGTGGCTCCATATTTCTGCGGATCGTTGATGTTTTCAAAATCAGGCTTACCCATTTTATGCATATCAGAGCTTACGTTTATAACGCGCGCGTGGCCCTTTTCCAGCAAAGGCATCAGTCGCTTGGTAAGCAGAAAATGCCCGAGGTGATTCAGTTGAAAGGTAGTCTCGAAGCCGTCTTTAGTCAGCTTGAAATTGTTGAACATACCACCAGCGTTATTAATGAGCACCTGCACATTGAACAGCTTTGATTTTAGCTCGTCGGCAGCGGCGGTCACGGTGGCCAGATCGGTCAGATCACAATAAATGATATGGATGTTTTTATTACCGGTTTCTTTGATGACGTGTTGTTTAAGCTCCTCGCCTTTCTCCACATTTCGCACCAGCAGATAAAGCGCATGGTCTTTTTTAGCCAGTGCAAAGGCCGTAGCCTCGCCTATACCTGATGTCGCGCCGGTTATTACAGTAGTTGTTATAGCCATGTGTTAAAATTAGCGCATTATTAATTACCTACGGCAATTTAGTTTTGTTTAGATGACTTTAACAGGCGCGTTAACTCGCTTCCGCGAGTTTTTCTTTATCCAGAATTTCCAACAAAGCTTTTTCGGCCATGTTTAGCTCGGCAGCTTTAATCTCTTTGTCTTCGTCTAATTGTTTGATGTAATTAAACAGACGGCCCTCCTCATAACTTTTAATAATGGTAGGATGCACGTAATATTTCTTGCAGACCGTGCGTGTGTTACCCAGATTTATGGCCACTTCATCCAGCACACTTACAATCTTCTTTTTACAATCGGCTACAGTATCAAATCCGCCGGCTTCTTTGAAAGCGTATAACGCGCTTACACTGCCGGCCCAGGTTCTGAAGTCTTTGGCAGTGAAATCTTCGCCGGTAATATCTTTTAAATAAGCATTGATATCGCCCGAACCTATGGAACAGCGGTTACCGTCCTGGTTATAATATTGAAACAGCTCTTTACCGGGTATATCGCGGCATTGCTTAACCAGCCGGGCCAGTTTGCGGCTTTGCAGAGCGATTTTGTGAAAAACGCCTTTCTTACCTTTAAATTCAAACTTCAGGTTTGATCCTTCAATCTTAACATGCCGATCTTGCAGCGTAGTTAAACCAAATGAGCCATAAAGTTTTTTGTACGACTCGTTGCCAACCCTGATACTGGTCAGTTCCATCAGTCGCACAACAAGAGCGACAACCTTTTCATGGTCAAGGTTAGGGCGCGAGAGATCTTTATCTACCTGTTTGCGGATATCTGGCAAATGCGAAGCAAAGTTTTGCAGGCGATGATATTTGGATTGGTTACGGATCTTGTTCCAGTCGGCATGATAGCGATATTGTTTGCGTCCCGCGGCATCAGTACCGGTAAACTGCAGATGGCCATTTTCAAAAGGTGATATCCAGACATTGGTATAAGCCGGCGGTATCACCAGTTTATTAAAGCGATGGATGAGCTCTTTATCCTTGACCGTTTTACCTTCCGGATCGATATACGTCCAACCGCTGCCGGCCCGTTTGCGGGTATAACCGGGCGTGGAGTCTGATACATACCGTAATCCCACAGCTTTCGCCGTAACCTTTGGGTCGCGACCAATTTTTTCGAGCTTTTTTATGAGTCTGTCCATCGTGATAATAACGGCTGGGTTTGTGATTGGTTTGGGAGATAGTTGAGATTAGAGATTAATTGATTTGCGTGGCGATGGAAAAGATCTGTTTAAAAAAAACGTGTCATGTTGAGCATCGCGAAACATCTTATACGCCTTACCAATCGCGCATATAAGATCCTTCATTCGTTCAGGATGACAAGAAGATCATATCCCTCCCGATACCAATGAACTATGAAGCAAATGAACTAATAAACCATTTTACCCTCCACTGACGAATTTATTGAAACACAATGCCCAACTTTAGGCTTTAAATCACAAAAACCAATCAACTTATGAAATACAATTTTTTAGGAAATACCGGCGTGCTGGTATCTGAGATTTGCTTTGGCACCATGACTTTCGGCGGCAGCGAGGAAGGTATTTGGGGAAACATCGGCCGCGTGCAGCAGGATGAGGTTAACCAGATGATGAAAACCGTTGTGGATGCAGGAATCAACTTTATCGACACGGCCAACGTTTACTCGTACGGTAAATCTGAAGCTTTACTTGGGCAATCCATCATTGATCTGGGCCTGAACCGCAACAACCTGGTGATTGCCACCAAAGTGCGCGGCCGTATGAGCGCCGATGTGAACGATGTAGGCTTGAGTCGTTTTAATATTTTCCAATCGGTTGATGCGAGCCTGAAACGTTTGCAACTGGATCATATCGATTTACTATATGTACATGGCGTCGACCTGTTTACACCGATCGAGGAAACTGTGCGCGCCTTGAACGATATTGTTTTAAGCGGCAAAGTACGCTATGTGGCCATTTGTAACTGGCCCGCCTGGATGGTAATGAAAGCACTGGGTATTGCCGAAAAACATGGATGGAATAAATTTGTAGGCTTGCAATATTATTATTCTGTTGGCGGCAGGGATATTGAGCGCGAGATTGTTCCACTGGCGCAGGATCAGAACCTGGCTATCTTCCCCTGGAGCCCGCTGGCAGGCGGTTTCCTGTCGGGAAAATATACCCGTAACAACCAGTCGGTAAATGACGCCCGTCGTGAGAAATTTGATTTCCCGCCGGTAAACAAAGAAAAAGCCTATGATATTATTGATGTTTTGGGCGATATCAGCAAAGCGCATAACACCTCTGTAGCACAAATTTCACTAGCCTGGGTACGTTTGCAAAAAGGCATTACCAGTACTATTATTGGCGCTAAAAATATCGATCAGTTGAATGACAACCTCAAATCGACAACCGTCGAGCTATCTACCGAGGAGCTGAAACGCATTGACGAAGTAAGCGCCCTGCCAAAAGAATATCCGGGTTGGATGGTTGAAAGACAAATGAGCGACCGGATTGTTAAATAGTTCATTGGTTCACTAGTTCACTGGTGAACGCTGGCGAAATGAATGAAAATTGATAGTTTTTTGTAGAGACGCGATGCATCGCGTCTCTTTTTTTGTAGCCTTCGGAGACGCAATGTATTGCGTCTCTACACGGATATCTTGTTTCATTTTGTTTCACTCAAAATCAACAAACAACTCATTTTAAATAAGTTATCCAAAAATCTTGTTTCACTTGTTTCATTTGTTTCACATTCGCGTGAAACAAGCATCACAGATGCAAGACATTGCGTTTCTACGTTTCCCTGCTAATGAACCAATGAACCAATTACCTTAACCACATGTTCCACTTGCTCAGGATGCACATCAAGGTGCAGCACAAAGCGGATGCGGTGCTTGTCGGTCGACATGGCATGGATACCTTCAGCTGCCAGTTTCTGAAGTACTTCATCGGCAGGCTTAACGGTATCAAATAAAATAATATTGGTTTCAACAGGCAACACGTTAGCCACAGCCGGCGAAGCGGCGAGCGCTTCCGCTATGATGCGGGCATGGGCGTGGTCAATCTTCAGTCGTTCAACATGATGATCTAAAGCGTAGATACCTGCCGCGGCCAGAAAGCCCGCCTGGCGCATGCCGCCGCCCAACACCTTACGCACCCGTCGGGCGTATTTGATGGTTTCTTTATCGGCCAGTAAAACAGAACCAACCGGAGCGCCTAAGCCTTTTGACAAACATACCGAGATACCATTGAAATATTTACCGTAATCGATAGCTTTCTCGCCGGTATGTGTGAGTGCATTGAATATACGGGCGCCATCCAAATGAAGCTTTAGCCCGCGTTGTTGGCAAAGTTCGGCAATAGGTTTGATCTGATCCAGCGTATAACAAGCGCCGCCGCCTTTGTTCACGGTGTTCTCCAACACTACCAGGCTGGTGCGTGGATAATGTACATTCTCGGCATTGATCTCAGGCTCTATCATATCGGCTGTCAATATCCCGCGGTAACCATTCAGCAACCGGGCTGATACCGCCGAATTAAACGCTATACCCCCCCCCTCATAACGGTACACATGCGCGGTTTGGTCGGCAATCAACTCATCCAACGGCTGGGTGAAACATTTGATGGCTATCTGGTTGGTCATAGTACCTGACGGGCAATATATTCCCGCTTCCATGCCAAACATGGCTGCAGCCTTCTCTTCCAGGGCATTTATGGTTTCGTCTTCACCGAACACGTCATCGCCTACTTTAGCACTGAACATGGCTTCCAGCATTCCCGGCGTAGGTTTGGTGACGGTGTCACTACGTAAATCAACAGTAATCATATTAAATATCCTAAAATTGCGTTATTTGTGTTTTATACCTTCTTATGCGCTCAAGTTTAATCATTTTATGCTTTATGCTGCTGTGTATAACAGCAAAATCACAATCATGGCAACCGGGCTACTTTTACGACACCAAAGGAACAAAAAGTACCGGATTTATCCGAGTTAATCCCGGCGGCAAAGGCCCCATAAAAGGCGAAGGATTTATTGAGTATAAGGAGACCGACAAAGACGCTCCGATCAAGCTCAGCGCCAGCGACCTGCGCTCATTTGTAGCCGGCCGCGATAGTTTTGTAGTAGCTATAGCTCCCGCAACGGGCCGGGCCAAATACGACATGGATTTTGTGCACGTAGCGGTTGACGGCCCAATTCGACTATTTGAAGCCAGAGGTGCAGCCGGCGATGGTGGCAGCGGCGTGGGTTTTAGTCCGGGTATTGGTGTGGGCCTGGGTGGCGGTGGCGGCACGGGCGGCTTTGGCGGCGGACTGGGTGGCGGCATATCCATACCCATTGGTGGCCGTGGCGGCCGCGGTAAAGGCGGGAAAGCAGTATATTATTACGGAGCCAATACCGCTAGTATGAAACCCCTAACCAACGAAAACTTCGTCGATGTGATGACCGAGATTATGGGCGACGAACCGGATGTTGTCGAGAAGATTCAAACTAAGAAATATAGCCTGCGCGATATGGAAAAGCTGATCGCTTATTTTAATCAAGTTGAGGCAGGAAATGGGAAGTGATTAAAGATTAGTTAATTAGAGATTAGATGTTTATTTGCCTTTTCTTTGGCCTCTAATCCATGATTAACGAAATCATTGAAGAACAGCTCGTACACTATTTTCACCCAAATCACAATAACGGGCCAGGCTTTCATGGAGTATTTGGCGATGTATGGCTCGCGGATAAATTTGGGGACAGCATCTGTTAATCCTAAACCCGTTATCACCAATACCAATACTAGAAAAATAATATTTGTTGTAGTGTAAGGCTTATCCTGTATCAGCATCCAGATAAATACACCGGTTACGGCTATGATATAGGTTGGATGCTCGGCGCCCGTGCTAAATATCACCACTAAAATCAATGCTGAGGCTAAAACCTGTATCCGATATTTAAATGATTTGTACTGACTGAATCTGAGCAGCGGCAACAGAAACAGCAAAGCCCCTGCCACCAAAAACGGCGCATTTGGAACGTTGATATTGTGCGTTAAGCGTCGGACGACACCCATTACGCAGATATCCTGTGGTGAGTCGAAATAGGCATTCAAACCAACCTTACTGTGCACCGCAACCAGCCATTGGTGGTATGAATTGATCATATACCCCGGACTATATAATACCAACGGAGCTACAAATAAAATTACCAACCAAATAGCAGTCCACAAAACAAACTTGCCCTTGTTTTGCGAAAACAAGATGAAAGTAAGACCTATAACCGGATACAGCTTAATCAAAAATCCGAGCACAATAAACAGCGTGGCCCATTGTTCTTTGCCACGTTCAACCAATATAAAACTAAGCAGTATCATGGCCGTTATAGCCGGGTTAAACTGCATGTAAAATATCGAGTTGGCGTACTCAACAGCACAGAGCAACAACAATTGGCTCTTCTGCCTGACTGTAAATGGCAGCAAATTTATGGCCAACAAAATGGCTATCGCGTTAGCTAACTCCCACAACAAAAAGCCCCAAAAGTGTGGCAATAATGATGATGGCGCTATAACCAGTGGAAACACTGGCCCATAATAATACAGGTCGCCGTACTCTTGCGGGTAGCTGGCGTACAAGTCTTTTTCCTGCGTAGCATGGAAATAAGATGCCCTGAAAATTTTATAGTTATTATCAATGCCTCTGGTATATTTAAATATGCTGGTGTATATAGCCACCGCTATATAAAGTACCCAAAGCCATTGATAGCCCGATACGTAAAGGAATTTTCTGTTGCTCACGTCATACAAGTATACAATAAATCCGAAATATCAAAAGCGGTATTATTATATAGAATAATATCACGAAAGCAAGCTTCAGCTATCAGATATTTTGCGCGATGACGAAGCCGCTGGCCCAGGCCCATTGGAAATTATAACCACCCAACCAACCGGTTACGTCGACACATTCGCCGCCAAAAAAGAGGCCGGGAACCTTTTTTGCTTCCAGGGATTTTGACGAAAGTTCGTCGGTCGATACACCGCCGCGCATTACTTCCGCTTTGTCATAACCCTTGTCACCGGCAGGTTTAACTTTGAAGTGATGGATTAGGTTATCGACGGCTTCAATATCGACTTTGCTTAGAGAAGCCAGATTTTTATCTGTCGGCAAATAACCGCTAAGCGCCTCGGCAAACTTGCGGGTATATAGGTTTGATAAAAAGTTTAATAAAGTCTTTTTACCGTTTACTTCGCGTTCGTCCTGTATAAGTTGGGTAATGTTTTGATTAGGGAGCAAATCGATATAAATAAATTCGCCCGGCCGCCAGTACGATGATATTTGAAGGATAGCCGGTCCGCTCAAGCCCCAATGGGTAAACAATATATTTTCTTCAAAACTTGCTCTATCGTTCCAAACCCGGCAAAAAATGCTATTGCCCGATAGCTGCTCATACCATTGCTGGTCTTTACCCGTGATTGTCAACGGCACCAGAGCCGGAGCTGTTTCGACGATCTTTAAACCAAACTTACGGGCTACACGCAAACCAAAGTCAGTCGCACCCATTTTTTGAATGGGCAATCCGCCGGCTGCAATCACAACTTTGGGGATTTGCAAATTCATGGTGTTCCCGTCGCATTCATAAGTCACCACAAAACCATCCTTAATTTGCTCAATGCCTTTCACATCGGCTTCCGTAATAATTTCCTGTCCCAGATCATGACATAGATCTGTAAAAACTTTAACCACATCGCGCGCCTTATCGCTTTGCGGAAATAGTTGACCGAGTGTTTTTTCTTTGCCGATGATGCCATAAGTTTCAAAAAAACTGATGGTATCATCAACCGTCCACTGTGCAAAAGCCGATTTTACAAAGTGTTCATTTTGAGACAAAAACTGTTTTGGCGAGGCATACAAATTAGTATAATTGCAGCGCCCGCCACCACTAATCAGTATCTTGGCACCTACTTTGTCATTCTTTTCAAGAACGAGCGTGCGTTTACCTAAAAAGCCGGCTTGTATGGCGCACATGAGTCCACAGGCGCCGCCGCCAATAATTATAGCATCAAAGTCTGTTTGTTTTATTAAATTTGCTGGCATGGTCGAAGTTCCGCAAATATCAGAATTTGGAAAGATACTTATCTTCCTGATCACCGGATTTATCTTTATGGGTCTGATGTTTTTTATGAACAGACTGATAGCCCCCCGAAATCCGACTAAAGAAAAACTGATTTCATACGAGTGCGGCGAGGACCCAACCGGCAATGCCTGGCTGCCTTTTAACTCACGTTTTTATGTAATTGCCCTGGTGTTTTTGTTGTTTGATGTGGAGATGGTTTTCGTTTTCCCATGGGCTACAGTATTTGGCAACCGACAGATCATAGCTACCGATTCACGCTGGGGATGGTTTTCACTAATTGAAATGTTTATCTTTTTAGGTATCCTGATATTAGGCTTAGTTTATGTTTGGGTAAAAGGCGACCTGGACTGGATAAAACCAAAGCCTGCTACGCCGGTTACCAATTCTAATATACCTGCTTCACTGTACGAACAATTGAATGTTAATCAGTCGGCTTTTAAAGCGCGGGCATTTTCAATTGAAGCGGTAGTTGAGCAACCTACCGCGACCGTATCAACAGCGCCAGCTATAACTGAAGCTGCGCCGATACGCAAACCAATGTTTAAACCAACCTTTAAAAAACCGTCAGATGAGTAAGGATATAAACAGCGAAGGCGGTGGCATAATGGTCACCAAACTGAACGACTTATTAAACTGGTCGCGCATGTCATCATTGTGGCCTATGGGGTTTGGTATTGCCTGTTGCGCTATTGAAATGATGGGATCATATGCATCTACATATGACCTGGATCGTCTGGGGGTTTTTATGCGTCCATCTGCTCGCCAGGCCGACGTGATCATTATTGCAGGGACGGTTACCTTTAAGATGGCCGAACGCATTAAACGGCTATACGAGCAAATGCCCGAGCCTAAATATGTCATATCTATGGGATCATGCTCAAACTGCGGCGGACCGTATTGGCAGCATGGATATCACGTGGTTAAAGGTGTTGATCGTGTTATTCCGGTGGATGTTTATGTGCAGGGCTGTCCTCCTCGCCCTGAAGCTTTGATTGGGGCTATCATTGAATTGCAAAAGAAAATAGAAGGCGAGCAATTGATTGCTGGGTAAATTATTCTCGGGACGCTCCTACGGAGTGGAAATAAGCATTATTTTTAGCTATAAACACGAGGCTCCTAAGGAGCCAGTCCGTCGTAAAACAGCGCAAAAATCACCATGATATATAAATCAGCTCCGATAGGAGCTACATGTTTATAGAAGATTCACAAACAATCACCCGGCTCCGTAGGAGCCTCCTATCTATTAAACTATTCCCCCCACAAAACCAAAATACATTACACATTTTTGAAAGATTTGGGTAAACTTGCATTTACAAAAATGAAAGCATTTTACGGAGATCTTAAACTTGGAATTTTAGGCGGCGGACAACTGGGCCGCATGCTCATACAACAAGCCATCAATTATAACGTAACGGTAAAAGTACTTGACCCTGACCGTGAAGCGCCATGCCGCAAACTTTGCGACGAATTTGTGGTAGGTTCATTGGGTGACTATGAGACCGTGTACAAATTCGGCAAGAAAGTAGACCTGCTAACCATTGAGATCGAGAAAGTAAATGTGGATGCTCTGGAGCAACTGGAGCGTGAAGGTGTATTGGTTTACCCCCAACCCAGAATTATTCGTCTGATACAAGATAAAGGCCTGCAAAAGCAGTTTTTTAAGGAGAATGATATTCCGACAGCGCCCTTTAAAGTAATAAGCTCGGTTGATGAGTTAAAACAAACCGAATTTAGCTACCCTTACATACAAAAACTAAGACGCGATGGCTATGATGGCCGCGGCGTGTATAAAGTTGCGGACGAAAATTCATTAGCCAATGCTTTTACCGAGCCAAGCCTCGTTGAGCAAATGATCGATTTTGAAAAAGAGATTAGTGTTATAGTGGCCCGCAATGAAAATGGCGAGGTAGCTACTTTCCCGCTGGTTGAGATGGAATTTAATCCGGAGGTTAACCTGGTAGAGTTCCTGATCTCTCCTTCTACTTTTTCGCCAGAAATTCAAAAAGAAGCAGACCGCATTGCCCGCAAAATAGCTGAAGATCTGAAGATTATTGGCATATTGGCTGTGGAAATGTTTTTAACCAGAGATGGCCGCATATTGGTAAATGAATTAGCACCTCGTCCGCATAATAGCGGTCACCAAAGTATTGAGGGAAATGTTGTTTCTCAATTTGAGCAGCACTTGCGCGCAATATTTAACCAACCAATGGGCGATACTACCTGCATAGGCAACGCAGTAATGATCAATGTACTAGGCGAACTGGGGTATGAAGGTCCGGCCGTTTACCAGGGGATAGAGAAGATTTTGAAATGTCCGGGCGTGTATGTGCATTTGTACGGTAAGGCTTTAACAAAACCTTTCCGCAAGATGGGGCACGTTACCGTTGTTGATCAGGATAGAGAAAAAGCGATTGAGAAAGCGCGTTATGTACAGAATACCTTGCGCGTGATAAGTTAAATTAAACTTGTCATTGCGAGCGTAGTGTGGCAATCGCGAACTTTGGAACGTGCGGTTGCTTCGTCGTCCCTCCTCGCAATGACAAATAGATTATAAGAACTATGAGCCAACCAAAAATAGGAATCATTATGGGCAGCAAATCAGATCTTCCGGTGATGCAGGATGCTGCCGACGTATTAAAAGAATTAGGTGTTGAGTACGAGATTACCGTTGTATCAGCACACCGCACGCCCGATCGTATGTTTACTTACGCCCGTGAAGCTGCGGGTCGAGGCATTAAAGTGATCATTGCCGGTGCAGGCGGTGCCGCACATTTACCTGGTATGGTGGCTTCATTGACCCATTTACCTGTTATCGGTGTTCCGGTAAAATCAAGCAATTCTATTGATGGATGGGATTCCATCCTGTCTATCCTACAAATGCCGAATGGTATCCCTGTGGCTACTGTGGCTTTAAATGCAGCTAAAAACGCAGGTATCCTGGCGGCACAGATAGTTTCGACTGCTGATGAGCAGGTGGTTAAAAACCTGATAGCCTTTAAAGAAAATCTGAAGAAAAAAGTCGAAGAGTCGGCTGAAGAGATGAAAGCATCGGGTCACTAATTATAGTAACCCGATATATTTCATTTATTAATTCATTTGCGGGTTTTCAGGGAAGTTAGCGATGTGCGCAAAGCGGCTACCCAGGCTGATCACCACTTCTTTCCACATATTATGCTCGCTGTTGCCGAATAAGGTTTCGGCGCTGCATTTTTCGGCAACTATCCAGCTGTTTTCCTGTATCTCATCGTCTAATTGATTAGGCGTCCAGCCCGAATAGCCCATAAAAAATTTAATTTCATTTTCATTAAGCTGATAAGTGGTGATCAATTCTTTGATTGCCTCAAAATCACCTCCCCAATAAACCCCGTCGCAAATTTCTATACCGCCTTCAATTTTATCGGGCACGCAATGGATAAAATGGAGCGTATTGGCGGCGACTGGTCCGCCTACATAAACGGGAATTTCCGAGTATGAAATATCGGGTAAAACATCGCCCAGTAAGTATTCGCTTTGGTGATTCAGGATAAAGCCCATGGCGCCGGTTTCGGCAACTTCTGTAAGCAAAATAACCGACCGTTTAAAGTTTGGATCCATCATAAACGGCTCAGATATTAATAATCGCCCTGCGGCGGCTGCGATAGAATTTAACATAAACTTATTTTTAGGTTACAATGAATTAACAAGTTAAAGTAAAATATGTTCAACGTCCTGTCATGAAATGCAATATATCATTATTTACGGTATAATTAATTTGTAAGTTTGCATGAAATGAATCAGTCAGAACTACAGAACCTAAGGCAGGATTACAGCGCCGCAACTTTATCTGAAAAAGATATCAACGCCAGCCCCATAAAACAGTTTGAAAAATGGTTTAATGAAGCTTTGGGAGCCAAAGTACCCGAGCCAAACGCCATGACCCTGGCTACTGCTACGCCAGACGGCCGCCCTTCTGCACGTATAGTTTTACTGAAAGGTTTTGACGATAACGGCTTTGCATTTTATACCAACTACTTAAGCCGCAAAGGCAAAGAGCTGGCTAAAAATCCAAATGCGGCCGTTGTTTTCCACTGGATTGAACTGGAGCGCCAGGTGCGTATTGAAGGTACTATTGAAAAACTGAGCAAAGAGCAATCTGATAAATACTTCCATTCAAGACCAAAAATGAGTCAGATAGGCGCCCTTGCATCGCCGCAAAGCCAGGAGATAGCAGACCGTGGCGCATTAGAGAGCAAAATGAATGAACTGGAAGCCGAATATGCTGATAAAGAAGTACCAAAACCATCATATTGGGGCGGTTATGTTTTAAAACCTCGCCTTATTGAATTTTGGCAAGGACGCAGTAGTCGCCTGCATGATCGTATCGTTTATAAAAAAGTCGACAATAAGAGCTGGAAAAAAGTTAGGTTAGCACCATGAGTTTTGAAGATATCAAACAAATACTGATAGATAAGTTCGGTGCAGACGTTATTGAAGGGGAAGAAATCACCGGCCTGCAACCTGCATTACTTATTGCGCCGGATCAAATCGCCGATGTATGTCTTGAGCTACGCAATAATTCAAAAACCTATTTCGATTTCTTATCGTGCATTACCGGGGTTGATTATGGTGTTGAAGCCGGCCGTTTCGGGGTAGTTTATCATTTGGCATCTATCCCCTATCAGCTGCAGCTAACACTTAAAATAAGCAAGACTTATGACCGGTATGAAGGTGGCGAACCATCATTTAAAAGCATAACATCCGTATATCGTACTGCAGATTGGCATGAACGCGAAGCTTATGATCTGGTAGGGATATTTTTTGAAGGACATCCGGATCTTCGTCGCATTTTATTGCCTGACGACTGGGAAGGTTATCCGCTTAGAAAAGATTATAAAACGGCTGAATTTTATAAAGGAATTAAAATTGATTATTGATGGATATCGGAATTCGGATTTTCGAATTCGGAATTATGGTACCTTGATAACATAATGGATAAAGCAGAGCTAAAAAGACGTACACAAAAATTTGCTGTAGAAATAATTAAATTTATTGAATCTCAGCCTAACAGCCGCACTTTAGCTGTTTTATCAAACCAACTATTAAGAAGTTCAACATCAATCGGAGCAAATTATCGCTCGGCTTGTAAAGGTAAATCGACAGCAGATTTTATAAATAAAATAATAATCTGCGAAGAAGAGGCAGATGAATCAATCTATTGGCTTGATTTATTGATAGAAGCAGAATTAGTCACAGAAAGTAAAGTTTTACCGCTTCGAAAAGAAGCAAATGAACTTACCGCTATATTTACAGCGATAGGCAAAACAGCGAAAAGAAAATCAAAAATCAAAAATTCTTAAAAACTAAATCCGAAATCGAACATCCGATATCCGAATTAAAAGTGACCGAAGCATTAAAAGCATACAACCAAAAGATAGCCAACGCCAGCGTTGAGGATATGGTTCTAAATATGGGTCCACAACACCCGTCTACGCATGGCGTTTTGCGACTGGAGCTGATTACTGACGGCGAGATTGTTAAGGAAGTTATCCCCCATATGGGATACCTGCATCGCTGTTTTGAGAAACATGCCGAGTCGTTAACTTATCAGCAGACCATCCCGTTTACTGATCGTCTGGATTATCTGGCCTCCATGAACAACAGCCATGCCTGGGTTATGGGTGTTGAGCGCATGCTGGGCATTGATAAAGATATTCCGAAGCGTGTTGAGTATATCCGTGTGCTGGTCTGCGAGATGAATCGTATTGCTTCGCATTTGATAGCAGTCGGTACTTATGGTATTGATATTGGCGCCTTTACTCCGTTCTTATGGTTATTTAAAGATCGCGAGCATATCATGGGTATGCTGGAATGGGCATCAGGGTCACGTATGCTGTACAACTACATTTGGGTAGGCGGATTATTTTATGATTTGCCGGTGGGCTTTGAAGAGCGTTGCCGCGAGTTTATTGAATACTTCAAACCCAAAATGGTCGAGCTGAATGAATTACTAACTAATAACCAGATATTCATTAACCGTACAGCCAACGTTGGCATATTGCCGCGCGATGTGGCCATCAACTATGGCTGCTCGGGCCCAATGCTGCGTGGCTCGGGTTTAAAATGGGATCTGCGCCGTATTGATGGCTACTCAGTATATCCTGAACTGGAATTTGATATCCCGGTAGGTAAAGGCGAAATGGGTTCCGTTGGCGATTGCTGGGACCGTTATAAAGTGCGTATTGATGAAATTGAGCAATCGCTAAAGATCATGGAGCAGTGCCTTGATCGTCTGCAAAAAGAATTAAAGCGTACGGCCGATTTTGATCCGCGCGCTAAACTTCCGCGCAAGCTAACCCCGAAACCACAAGATTACTATGTACGCTGCGAAGGCGCTAAAGGCGAACTCGGCTTCTACTTTATGCATACAGATGCCCGTTCGGAAATCCCTTTCCGGGCTAAAGTGCGTGCACCCAGCTTTAATAATTTGTCTGTACTCCCTGAAATAGCTAAAGGAGTTATGATAGCCGATCTGGTGGCTATTATAGGTAGTATTGATATTGTTTTGGGGGAAGTGGATAGGTAAAATAAAAAATATTGTAATTGCGAGCGCAGCGTGGCAACCGCACGCATTCCCGTTCTCCATGCGATTGCTTCGTCGTTCCTCCTCGCAATGACACACAAAGCATAAAAACAAGAAAGGCGCTTAACAGCGCCTTTTCTCGTCCATAGGTAGATGGTGTATTTAGCGGTTAATAAACCTTAACCATAAATACAAAGTTCTTAGCCTTTGCTGTCTTCTGTGTTTCAGACAAGCCGCTTAACGTATTCTTTTTATTTAATACCACTTTGTCTTCCAGTGAGTCTGCAGGAATGTTTTTGATCGCATCCAGCAAGTATTTCGCTTTGATAGCGAAGTGCTCGCCCTCAAAATGCGCCTCCTTTGAGTCAGTAATACCAATTACGTTGCCCCGGCTGTCCCAAAGCGGCCCGCCGCTATTTCCGGGATTAATAGGCATAGTAATTTTATAATGCAGCGTATCGCCATTTTGTCCGAATAATGACGACAATGATCCAGGCAAATAAGACGGATATCCGTCAGGATAACCATAAGTGGATATCTGCTCGGCCAGCGCACCGTCTGCCCTTTTGAAAGTGTAAGGTACGGTACCTAATTTCTGGAAAGACTTATCAGTGATCTTTAAGATTGCTATATCATGTTGCGGCTCTGTATATAAAACTTCGGCTTTATAAGTAACACCGTCAGCATTTTGTACTGACACTGCGCTGGCATCCTCAACTACATGGTAGTTGGTAGCAATTAAACCGTCAGATGTAATAGCGAAACCGGTAGCTGTGGCGCTGTATTTATCGGCGGCTGTCTTACTTTTTTCTGAATTGATAGCATTAAGTCTTCTGCCCTGAGTAGTGATTGATCCTTCCAGTCTGTTCACCTTATTTTTCAAGCCGATGATCTCTGAATTAGTATTACTGCTCAGTTTACCGGTAAACCACATCGTACACAGAAAAGCAACGATACCAATTGAAGCCGCTACCGAAATTTTTGAGTGATGGTTGCGCCAAAACTGCACTATCCATATCGGGTGCACCATCAAATCTTCTTTCAAAGTATGTACATCAATCTCGTCATGAATAGCATTCAGGCGGCTTTCCAGTTCAACGCGTTCGCCGTATTGCTTAAGCAAGCTCAGAAAAAGTTTGTGTTCGACAACTTTGCTGTCCACCTCGGCATTTTCTTTACGCAGCAGCTCGAACTTCTTACGCTCGTCGGCTTTCATTTCGCCATTGAGGTAACGCTCAATTGTCTCTAAAAGTTGGTTATCTGTCATCTCTTTATCCCCTATTATTTTTGCTGAAAAAACAATTTCTTCAGCCTCTGCAGGCATTTATATTTTTGTGTTTTGGCATTATCAGCATTAGTATAGCCAAAACGCTCACAGATATCCTGCATTGATCTGTTATGTATATAAAAGTCTTCCATAATGGTTTTGCAAGGCTCGCCCAAAAGCTTAAGCGCGCTTTCCATTTTGGTAAACTGTACATTGCGGTCGTTATGTTGCTCAACCTCTTCTTCCTCTATCGGCAAAAATTCCTGAAAGTCACGAATATCGCCGCCATAGCGGTTAATTTGGGTTAACCTTTTTAACCAAAGTCTGCGGCAAATTGAATAAATGTAAGTTTTTAGCTTACTACTCAACTCAAAATCGCCGGCTTTTACCTTATTATAAAGAACGATTATCGCCTCCTGATAAATGTCTTTAGCATCGTCTGCATCGCCATTATTATTAATAATTAGCTGTAGTACCATCGGAAAATAAGCGGTGTATAGCTTTTTAAGTGCCGCTTCCGAATTGTTGAGGATACCAAGAATAACTTCGCTGTCTGTTGGCGCTGAATCTTTTAGATGTTTACTCACTCTGTTATCTTCATTACTTAATACCATTATCCACAAATGGTAACCCATCCGGATAAGAAAATCTAAAAATAAATAATATTACCATTTGGCCTTCATTATTCATTCACTTAATTGACAGTTAAATCAACAACCATTTCATTTGCAAGCCATTAAACATTAAGCAAAAAAGCTATTTGGCATATTTAATGTAGCGTGATGTATAAAATGTTTCGGAGAAACACTCAAAATAATTGCGCTATTATGAAAACGACAGTAAAAAATAGCTTACTTGCTTTAGCCATTACAGTATCAATTGTAGCCTGTAAAGGTAAAGGATCGGCGAATGTTGATTCGGTTAGTTCTGACAGAACAAGCAGCACTAAGGTGATCGATTCGCTTAAAAAGGACACTAATTCAATGACACCTGATTCTTTAAAAAAGGACACCACCGTGCATACCAGCACAACCACTACCACCACAACCACCGAGACCAAACACACGAAAAATTAAAACTCTTAAGTATCAATAAAAGGGACAGGCGGTATTCGGCTGTCCTTTTTTGTTAGCATAGATAATGGGTTACCTTTTTTGTAATGACGTATTAATCAATACAAATACAATTAAACACCTACCCAACATGAAAAACCTTTTAAAAATTAGTGCGGTGGCAATAGTTGTTGCCGCGAGTGTAATGGCTTGTAACCCACCTAAAGCAGACACCGGTAGTGGAAAGCCTGATTCAACTAAGATTGACTCTGATAAAGCGGATCTCTCAAAAGTTGACTCATCAAAACTTGATACTGCAGTCAAAGACAAAACCGAGGTAAAAAAAGATACTGTAAAAAAATAATTTTTGCAGTTTTTATAGCTGATTATTAGTTTTTTATCAAAAGGTAACCAATTATTTTACAAATAGCGGGTTACCTTTTACTGTTTATTGTATTAATAGAAAAACTATATAGTCACTTTTTAAAAATTTAAAACATGAAAAATTCAATCAAATTTGCAGCAATCGCTCTAGTAATGGCTTCTTTCGTAGCTTGTAAAGGTTCTAGCTCAGCTTCAACTGACACTACTAAAGTAGCTGACACTACTAAAGTAGCTGACACTACTAAAGCTGACACTGCAAAAGCTGACACTGCAAAAAAAGACACTACTAAAAAAATGTAATCTTTTTTTTAAAGAACAAAAAAGCCTCCCGATTTTTATCGCGGAGGCTTTTTTGTTTCCAACAGGGCTATTAAATCTGATTAATGATGTTGTTCAACTGAATCGCGCAATGCCTTAATCTCATCGTGCGATTGATCGATGATCATTTTTTGGTCGTTCAGAATATCACGAATGTAGGCCGGCGTGTCTTCGTCATCAATAGCCGTTTGATAGGCTTTCTTGATCGCATCTTCACCGAATTCGCACTCTTCAAGTATACTTTTTTCGCTATGCCCCGTAAAAGCAGCTTTCACTTCTAACCATGTACGGTGTATGGCGCCACTTACGGTGCTGTCGGTTTCAGCCTCGCCACCCAATACCTGTATTTCCTGAACCAGCGTTGATTTGAGTTGCCTGCTTTCCAGGATTTTGTTATTGAAAACATTTACCAGATCAGTACGGTCATAAAGCTCATCGTTTTTTTCGCTAAGCTCTTTGATAGCGTTTTCAAACCCTTTGATACGGTCGTTATTAATCTGAACCAGGTCGTTCAAAGTCTCGATAATTGATTTATTGTTTTCCATTGCCTTTGATGTTTTTGTTTGATGCTGATACTACCAAAAACGGGCCAAAGGCAATCTTAAAGGAAATAATTTATCAAAAAAGTTAAACTACTTACTTCCCCCAAAAAACATAGATAATAACCAGATAATGATGCCCACTACGACAATTACTGCTAGAGTGCCCACAAATACACCAGCTTTAAAAATACCGGTAATAACAGAACATCCGCTTAAGGCTATCATTGCCAGGACGACGAGTAATATATTAAACTTTTTCATAGGTAAAATGTGCTTATAAGATACTATACAATGAGTAGGCCGCTTTAGTTTGTTTTTGGCGAATGAAATATCAGATCGCCTCACACCTCCCAGAAAATTGCTTAAATATTACTTGATAAATTGCCCTTATTAACCGCTATAGCTAACTTTACCGGCCATGACATCACCTATCTATTCTGCGAAAAACGTCACCGTAAAGTTTATTAATAATGTATTGTTTAGTGATCTGAACTTTACTGTCGACAAAGGACAACACTGGGCCCTGGTTGGCGAAAGCGGATCAGGTAAAAGTGCTTTACTGCAAACCATAGCAGGCAATTTGAATGCTACCGGCGGAGAGGTGCATTATTACTTTTTTGAGGATTATTTAAAAGCTCATCCCCGCAATCCGGATAATTTTACCCATCATAAACTGGTGGCCATGGTAGAATCTAAACATCACTTCAAAAACCTGAGCAATACCGGCGATTTTTATTATCAGCAGCGCTATAACTCGATGGATAGTGAAGATGCACTGACCGTTAAACAGTACCTGCATACCATTAAACCGGCGCCTCAACCTAATTTATACTGGCATTTTGATAAGATCGTCGAAACACTAAAACTGGATCAGCTGAGCCACAAGCAATTGATCAAGCTATCAAACGGAGAAACAAAGCGACTACGTATTGCAGCTGCCTTGATCAAAAATCCTGCGCTGTTATTATTGGATAGCCCACTCACCGGCCTTGATGTACAGACCCGCCAGGAATTTAACAACATTATAAAAGAGATCACCGAATCGGGTATTACCGTGATCATGGCTACGTCGCCTTTTGAAATACCGGATGCGATCACACATGTTGCCGTTTTAAAAAGTGGGGCGATAACGTATAGTCTTGCCAAAGCAGATTTCACGCCGGCTTTAGTCGGTATTCAGGAAGACGACCAGATAGATAAAGAAGAGCTTAAGTCATTATTGAGCGATCATAATACATCAGCCAATTACCAACAGATCATCGCTATGAAAAACATCCACGTAAAATATGGCGAGAATGTAATTCTGGATGAGGTAAACTGGCAAGTAAACCCCAGCGAACGCTGGGCATTGTTGGGCCATAACGGCGCTGGTAAGTCGACTTTGTTAAGTTTGATTAATGGCGATAACCCGCAAGCCTATGCTAATGATATTATTTTGTTCGACAGAAAACGGGGCAGCGGCGAAAGCATTTGGGACATCAAGAAAAAGATAGGCTTTGTATCGCCCGAACTGCATCAGTACTTCCCTACCGACAATAGCTGTTTACAAGTAATTGAATCAGGATATTATGATACGCTTGGTTTGTTTCGTCCCAGCAATAAAGAGCGTGCCGGTATAGCTTTACGCTGGATGAAAGCTTTGGAGATGGATAAATATGCCCGCGTGTTATTAAAGAATGTCCCGGCCAGTGCGCAGCGTTTGTGTTTGCTGGCCAGGGCGCTGATTAAAAATCCACCATTATTAATTTTTGACGAGCCCTGCCAGGGAATGGATACGCACCAACAACAGCATTTTAAAAAACTGGTAGATGCCGTTTGCGAGTTAAGTAAAGTAACGCTGATATACGTCACTCATTATCAGCACGAAATACCTGATAGCGTGACTAAGGTTTTGAAGTTGGAGAAAGGGAAAGTAGTGGCATAGCTACCTTATCCGATATTTTTACAAACAGAAGATTGTTCGCCAAAGCGACTGATGAACGTTTAGCCACATTATACCTATATTTGCCTTATGAATACTGCCGATTTGTTACAGCGCGCTTCGCGGTTTGAGTTTTTGAGTATTGAAGAAGGTGTTTACCTGTATCACAACGCGTCCACAGCCGATTTGATGTATGTGGCGAACGAGTTGCGTAAAAAGCAGGTGCCGCACGGCAAGGTAACCTGGCAAATTGATAGAAATGTCAATACCACCAACGTTTGTATAGCTAACTGCAAATTCTGTAATTTCTTCCGGCGTCCAGGTCATGAAGAAAGTTATATTACTGATATAGAGACGTACAAACGTAAGATCGAAGAGACTTTCCGTTATGGCGGCGATCAGCTTTTATTGCAGGGCGGCCACCACCCTGATTTAGGCTTGCAGTTTTATGTTGATCTGTTTAAACAGTTAAAAGAATTATATCCGACGCTAAAACTACACTCATTAGGTCCGCCGGAAATTGCGCACGTTTCCAAACTGGAAAACATGCCGCATATCGATGTATTACGCGCTATGAAAGAAGCCGGTCTGGATTCACTACCCGGTGCCGGTGCCGAGATATTAAACGACCGTGTGCGTCGCTTAATATCTAAAGGCAAATGCGGCGGTCAGGAATGGTTGGATGTAATGCGTGCCGCTCATCAACTCAACTTGCCAACATCGGCAACCATGATGTTTGGTCACGTTGAAACTATCGAAGAACGTTTTGAGCATTTGGTGTGGATACGCCAGGTACAATCAGAAAAACCCGAAGGCCATTATGGTTTTATAGCCTTTATACCATGGCCGTTTCAGGATGACGGCACACTGTTACGCAAAGTCAGAGGCATCACCAACAACGTAACCGGCGATGAATATATCCGCATGATTGCATTGAGCCGTATCATGTTACCTAATATTAAAAATATACAGGCTTCATGGCTTACCGTAGGAAAACAAGTGGCCCAAATCTGTTTGAATGCAGGCGCCAATGACTTCGGTTCGATCATGATTGAAGAAAATGTGGTATCTGCCGCAGGCGCACCTCACCGATTTACCGCTAAAGGCATTCAGGATTCTATTCGCGCGGCGGGTTTCGAGCCTCAGCTACGCACTCAAAAATATGAATGGCGCGACTTACCTATGCAGCTTGAAGAACAGGTAATCAATTACTAAAAATCAGCAATGATGTTATTATAACAATCAGGAAATATTAATTTTAGCAGCTAATGGAAAATCCTGAATTGTTTATAGAGGCCCTGGTATTTGCTTCAGAGCAAAGCATACGAATCGAAGAGATATTGTATTGCCTGCAAGCTACCTTTGAACGTGACTTCGAGCAGGAAGAAGTAAACGCTGCCCTGCAAAATATCAAACAAAAATATGCTGCTGATGGCTTTGCAATTGAGCTGGTTCATATCAACAATGGCTACCAGTTTCTGACCAAGAAAACCTATCACCCGGTGATCAGTTTATTACAATTGCAGCGCTCAAAAAAGAAGCTTAGTCAGGCTGCTTTAGAGACACTGGCCATCATTGCCTACAAACAGCCAATTACCAAAACCGAGGTTGAACAGATACGCGGCGTTAATTGTGACTATTCGATACAAAAACTTTTAGAAAAGGAACTAATCGCAATAAATGGGAAGTCGGAAGCCATAGGTAAGCCAATTTTATATGGCACAAGCCCGCTCTTTATGGATTACTTCGGAATAAACAATATCGCTGAATTACCTCAGATAAAGGAACTTACAGACAGCTCATCAACCATAGGCGAGCAGCAGGAATAAAAATTTAAATGTTTTTTCTTTAAAAATGAATTTTCGTTATTTTTACTATTGTTAACAAACAGAGTTAGCAACAAAATTTAACCTAATTACAAAGCATTTACACTTTAATTTTATAACAAACATTTCACCTCATGGGAGCGCCAAGAAAAAACGAAGACAAAAAAATTCCAAGAAATACTGACGCGGAAGATGATGATGATGACTTGGAAACAACACCTAAAAAAAAGGTAGTTGACGACGACGATGATTTTGATGGGCCATTAGATGATATTGGCTTTGAAGATTATGGTGATGATGACGACGACGACGATTTTTAATCAATTAATATTTTAATCAACTTATTACAAAGCACCCGGAACCATTTCTTGGGTGCTTTTTTTATATCAGCACATGAGGCTTACAGAAGTTAAAGACAGACAGACCAAAAAGCAGTTCCTGGATGTTGCCCGCATTGTTTATAAAAATGACGAGAACTGGGTTTGTCCGTTAGATAATGATATTGAAGCCGTTTTTGATCCGCAGAAAAACAACTTTCACCAATTTGGTAAATGTACCCGGTGGATCTTAACAGACGATAGCGGTAAACTCATTGGCCGCGTTGCCGCCTTCATTAATGAAAAAAAAGCATATCATTATGAGCAGCCTACAGGCGGCATGGGCTTTTTTGAATGCATTGATGATGAAAAAGCGGCTTTTATGTTGTTCGACACCGCCAAAAACTGGCTGAAAGAGAACGGCATGCAGGCGATGGACGGGCCTATTAATTTTGGCGAGAATGACACTTTTTGGGGATTACTGACCGAAGGATTTTCGCAGCCATCGTACGGGATGAACTATCATCCACCCTATTATAAAAAGTTTTTTGATGACTACGGTTTTAAGGTGATGTACGAGCAGATCACCAATCACTTGTACACCAGTGTGCCGTTTCCGCCGCGTTTTGAAAAGATAGCCAATTGGGTAGCGCAAAAGCCCGGTTACGAGTTCAAGCACCTGAAAGTATCTGAAATTGAAAAATTCGCAGCCGATTTTATTGAGATCTATAACGATGGCTGGCAGAATTTTGAAAACTTTGTGCCAATAACCTACGATACTATCCTGGAAAGTTTCCATAAAATGAAAGCCATTATGGATGAAAAGCTGATCTGGTTTGCGTATGTAAATGGCGAGCCTGGTTCATTCCTGGTGGTATTGCCTGACGCTAACCAAATGATACAGCCTTTAAAAGGCAAACTTGATCTGATAGGCAAACTCAAGTTTTTGTATTACCGGTGGAAAGGTGTAAAACGTATGCGAGCCGTTGTGATGGGTACCAAGCAACACTTACAGAACCATGGCTTAGAGTCTGCAATATTTACTAAGTTGAAAGAATATGTGCTATCGCTCAATCAATATGATGTGCTTGAACTTTCATGGGTAGGCGATTTTAACGACAAAATGATAGCCCTACATCAATCAATGGGTGCCACCTTTGCACACAAGCATGCAACCATGCGCTATATTTTCTGATAACGACATAAAAGAAAGGCTTACGTTTTTAAACGTAAGCCGCTTTTTAATATCAGTCAAAAACTGTGTGCTTAAGCTGTAGCTTTATTGTGTCTCAGCTCTTCAAAAAGTTCAATAACTTTTTTCTGCAATTCGATTATTTCAGTCTCTCTGTCAGTAAGTTTTTTGTTGACGATGTCTAACTCGTTAACAAATTTTTGTTCCTGCTCATGGTCGTTAAACGTAAGCAGCTGAACAACAGACATTTCAAATAAATTAGAGATCTGCTCTAAACGTGATAAGTTGATATCAGTGATACCGGTTTCAATTTTAGAAAAAGCAGGAATAGATATATCTAACCTTTTAGCTACATCTTCCTGGCTCCATCCTTTTTGATGACGTAATAGCCTGATTTTTTTTCCTAGTGACTTCATTTAGGGTCTTGTAAATAACGGGGGTAAGGGTTTCTCAATAGTTAATAAAGTTACTAAAATATTTTTTTATTTAAAACAATTATTGCAGTATTTTATTTTTAAGCTCAACTAAATCAATTCCACCAAAGTTGCCAGAACTCATCATGAGCAGATTTGTATTAGCTAATTTAGCTTTTTCCAGCTGAGCCGATAGCAGTTTAGGGTCATTGAAAAAAGTTAAATTATTTTTCGCAAATGCTTGTTTTACAACCTCGGCCGAGTAAGGTTCCATCTTTTTCTGTTCGAAAGTTTTTCTGTCGATGAATACAATCGCTTCGTCAGCTTCGTCCATAGTACCGGCATATTCACCCAAAAAATCTTTATTTAAGCTGCTGAAAGTATGCAATTCTATACAAGCAATCAATTTCCTTTCGGGAAATTGCGCTCTAACAGCATGGATAGTAGCCTCTAATTTTGAAGGAGAGTGGGCAAAATCTTTAAATACTGTAGCAGTATCATTCTTACCCACCAATTCTAACCGGCGGGCGGCGCCTTTAAAACCGGTGATGTATTGATAAAACTCGGCTTTGGTAATACCTAATTTTTCACATACCAAACGGGCCGCCTGCATGTTCAGCAAATTGTGCTCGCCAAAAACCTGCAGTTCATATTTCTTACCATCTGATAATATAGTGGTAACCCCATTTTCTATCACATATTCAGGCAAAGCATAAGGCTCTTTGTGAACTTTAGACCGGTCATCAGCCACCACTTCATCTAAAACAGCGTCGGTTTGGCTGTAAATCAAAGTACCGCCCGGCTGTATGGTTTCAATAAATATTTTAAACTGATCGATATAGCTTTGAAAGGTTGGGAACACATTAATATGATCCCAGGCTATGCCGCTGATTACCCCGATATTGGCTTTGTATAAATGAAACTTTGGTCGCCTATCTATCGGCGAGGCCAGATATTCATCACCCTCAATAACCATAATCGGTGCCTCTTTGGTAAGCTTAACCATGGTATCGAAACCTTCCAGCTGTGCCCCTACCAGGTAATCAAAATCTTTGCCGGCAGCCTGCAAAGCATGCAGGATCATGGAGGTAATGGTAGTTTTGCCATGGCTGCCGCCAATTACCACCCGCATTTTATCCTTTGATTGCTCATAGACATACTCTGGATATGAGTATACTTTCAGACCAAGTTCCTGCGCCTTCAACAACTCCGGATTATCAATACGGGCATGCATACCCAGGATGATTGCGTCAAGATCTTTGGTGATCTTTTCGGGATACCAACCTGCTTCTTGAGGCAAAATACCATGCCGTGCCAGGCGCGAAACCGACGGCTCGAACAAAACATCGTCTGACCCTGTAACTTCAAAACCGTTTTTGTGCAGCGCTATGGCAAGGTTGTGCATAGCCGCACCACCGATGGCTATAAAATGTACCCTCATGGTGCAAATAAACGCAAAAACGATTGGCTTAACAAAGATTTATTCTTTCAACAACAACACCGGAACAGCCGAACTGGCAGCCAATTGTTGCGATACACTATCGTGCAGTAATGATTGGAAAAAGCTGTATTTATGCGGCAAAGCAATAACCATTTGTGCATTATTTTTACCCGCAAACTCCAGGATGCCATTAATAATATCAGGGTTGTTTACATAGCTGTATGTTGGGTGATATGGTTTAAGCATACCGTGTAAAGCGGTTTCTTCAGCCCGGCGCTCGGCATCGCCTGATAGGTGTTTTGAGTCTTTGTCGATATTGACAACCAATAGCTCAAATTTCTTTTTGTCCAGCAGGCGTTTTAGTGATTCAAGTGGAACAGTTTCTTTCACCTTATTAAAGTCGCAGGCGACAACTACCTTGGTTATCGGCTCAAAGTTGTAATGAGGCGGTACCACAATAACCGGCACCGGACTGGCTTTTGATACTCTTACCACGTGTCCGCCAATTTCCACGTCCGTTTTACTGGTGTTGCCTTTGCTCCCCATAATCACCAGATCGGCATTTTTTGCTGACACATTCTCAACCACAGCGCGCAATAAGTGCGAGCGATTCAGATGCACACTGATCTCCACTCCTTCTCTAACATGCTTTTTCAATCTATGCTGTAAATGTTCCAGTTTTTTGATACGATCGGCCGCTTCAGCCTCAACCTCTTCTTCCATTAGCTGAACCATATCCGGGTTAGGCAACATGGTTTCGATAGTTGATACGTAATAGGCGTTTAACAGTACGATGTTTTCAACATTAGTTTGTTTACTTAGTTCGGCAGCAAATTCGGCGGCATTAATTGAGGCTTGCGAAAAGTCGATAGGTATAAGATAGGTTCTCATAGAAATAGAAATTTAAAAATACATGTCGATTTGACTTTTTTGGTATAAAAGTCAAATACTCTACAAAGATAAAAGGCAAGCCTTTGTACTTTGTCAAATAAAACACATAAATATAAATAGAGTTTTACAGCAAGTCAACATGTATAGACTTGTTGTAAATAAGTACTAAAAGAAAAAGAAGGTCATGCCGAATTTATTTCGGCATCCCATCAGAAAGGCGCCCGCCGTACTAAGCATTGGGTGTTGCCGAAACGGCATGACATGAAGGTTTACGTGACTTGAATGTTTATTTAATAAACTTCGCAGCAACCCACTCGCTGTCTTTTTTATGGGTGATGTATTTCAAACCATATTTGCGGGCCTCGTCAGTAATGATCTCTAGGTCAGGAGTTTCATAAAACCCGCTGAAATAGATCTCGCCATCAGGTTTTAAAACATCTGCATAGCGAGACATTTGATCAATAAGGATATTGCGGTTAATATTAGCCAGGATGATATCGTATTGATCATCTGGAATAGCTTCCTTTGACCCGCATCCGACGGTGATATTGGCTACATTATTTAATTGCGCATTCTCAATGGTGCTATCATAACAAACCGGATCATAATCAATAGCCATAATCTCACCGGCCCCCAATTTTGCAGCCATGATAGCCAGGATACCTGTGCCGCAGCCCATATCCAGCACCTTTTTGCCGGCAAAATCATTCTCCAGCATCATTTGTAGCATCATAGCTGTAGTTTGGTGATGACCTGTTCCGAAAGCCATTTTAGGGTCGATAACTATCTCATACTCAAACTCCGGGCGGCCCTCATGAAATGTCGCTCGCACAAAAACTTTATTACCAATGGCAATGGGTTCGAAGTTACTTTCCCATACCTCGTTCCAGTTTTTCTTCGGAATAAGCGCCACCTCATAACTAAACGTGAATATATGGCGGTAAGGTTCAACGGCGTCATCAAGTTCGGTCTGACTAAAATCAGTTTCCTGAATATAGGCTTTAAAACCCAAATCGGTTTCTTCAAAAGTATCAAAGCCAATTTCGCCCAGGGCGTTGATTAAAAGGTCTTGCTGATAATCCTCAGTAGTTATGGTGGTAAAAAGTACTTCGTAGTAATTCATGATTTATTCAGTTTCGTCGTCCGGCTTCGCTTTCGGGCCTTTGATTGACTTCCAATCCAACAGGTATAGTATTAAAAAGTTTACGGTCCAATAGTACCACTGTACTGCTGCCATAAAAAAACCAATGCTATATAACCTGTCACTCCCTGTTGCCGGGTCCCAAATAACGTAAGCTATCCCGAAGGCAAATATCGCACAAATAACAACCAAAACAGAAATGATGCTCATAGCCGCTGTGCGACCTGCAACAATCTTTCTCCATAAAGGAATCGCTATCAAAATTTGGGTAAGCAGCGCGATGGTTATCTGCGCCGGTGCGAATACTTTATAATAGGATATTAGGCCATAAACTGTGTCTTCACCTGCGCTTTCTGCGCCTATTTTATGAAAAGACGGGCTGTATTTGATCAATACAGCGAACAACCAAAAGGCAAATAAAGGGGGCAGTATAACTTTAACAAGGTATTTTAACATACTACCCCCTTTAACAAATATCTTAGTTAAAAGCTTTAACTATATCTGTAAAATCGCGAGATTTTAATGACGCACCGCCTATAAGGCCGCCATCAATATCTTTCTGGCCGAATAATTCATGTGCATTTTTAGGGTTACAGCTGCCACCGTAAAGTATAGTTGTAGCATCAGCAACCGACTGATCATATTTAGCGGCTATCTCTTTGCGGATGAAAGCGTGAATCTCCTGCGCCTGAGCGGCTGTCGCGGTAACACCTGTACCGATGGCCCAAACAGGCTCATAAGCAATAACTACCTTACTAAACTGGGCAGCATCCAGATGGAAGATACCTTCAACCAGTTGGGTTTTGATTACATCAAAATGTGCATTAGCTTCGCGCTCCTGCAGCGTTTCGCCTATGCAGAATATCGGTTTAAGATCATTTGCCAAAGCGGTGTCGGTTTTCTTGGCCAGCAGTTCGTTGGTTTCGCCAAAATACTGGCGACGCTCTGAGTGACCCAGGATCACGTAAGCTGCACCTACCGATTTAATCTGTTTTGCAGATACCTCGCCGGTGTATGCACCGCTTTCGGCCTGGTGTGCGTTTTGTGCACCTACAGATACTTTTGCAGCACCTTTGGCCAATGTCGCAATACTGTGCAAGTGTATAAACGGACTGCAAACTACCACTTCTTGCGAGCCGGTAGCTTCGTCTTTAACCATATTTAAAACTTCAGAAAACAAAGACAAACCTTCGTTGTAATCAAGGTTCATTTTCCAGTTTCCGGCAACAATTTTTTTTCTCATGATGGGTGTTGTTAGTTCATGGCTCATAGTTGATGGACCATGGCTGTTTTTTATTATTTTACTATTTTATTTTTATTACCATGATCTATCAACCATGATCTATGAACTTATTTAAAATACACTTCTATAAGGCTCTGTGAGCGTAAATACGGCTTCCACTATCTTCTGCTCCACTTCGTCGAACACCCTGTTCTCGCGGCGCGGGTAAACCAGCATTTCGGTTTCAAACATCTTTTTTAGTGAATATGTTTCAAAGCCCTGCGCGCCGCCCCAGGCAAAGTCAGGTATAAAGTTACGCGGATAGCCTGAGCCAAACACATTGGCGCCTACTCCTACTACCGTACCGGTATTGAACATGGTATTGATGCCACACTTAGCGTGGTCGGCCATGATGAGGCCGCAAAACTGCAAACCGGTTTTGCGGAAGCGCTGGGTGGTATAATCCCATAGTTTAACATCGCTGTAGTTGTTTTTCAGGTTTGAGTTATTGCTGTCGGCGCCTATGTTGCACCATTCGCCTAAAACTGAGTTACCCAAAAAACCTTCATGGCCTTTTGACGAGTATCCCCAGATCACCGAATTATTAATCTCGCCACCTACACGGCTATAGGGCCCTATGGTGGTGGCTCCATACATTTTACCGCCCATTTTCAACTGTGAATTATGGCACAGCGCAAATGCCCCGCGGATATGGTTTCCCTCCCAAACGCTGCTGTTAGCGCCCAGGTAAACCGGTCCGGTATTGGTGTTGAACGTTGAACACTCGGCAGTAGCGCCTTCTTCGGCAAAGAAATCATTACCTAAAATGGTGTTGGTATTGCTTATTTCGGCGCTGGTACGGCCTTTGGTAAGCAGTTTAAAATCTTTACGTAATTCGATATCGTTTTTACTGAAGATATCTTCGGGATAGCGCAGGCTAATAAAAAATGGCTCATAGGCTATCTCTTTCTCAAAATTACTTTCTATAGGCGCTTTAGCTGCTATCAGCAATTCGCCTTGCTTCAGTGCTTCGCCCGTTTTCAGGTTACTGATGGCATCCAACAGGTTATCGTCAGGGCAAACGGCACCGTTAATATACAGATCATCAATTCCTATTCTTTGCGGGAACTTGGCTTGCAGATAGGGTTGCGTTTGGAAAGAGTATTCAGTATTTAAATGTTTAGCCCATTTTTCGGCAATGGTTAAGATACCAATGCGCAAATCGGCTACGGGACGTGTAAAGGTTAGCGGCAGTAATGCTTGGTGTGCATTATCGTCGAACAGGATAATTGCCATAGCGCAAAAATAAAAAAAGTCCCGACTGCAAAGCCGGGACTTTCAAATATTTTATCAACAAGGTATTAACCTTTGTTGTAACGAGTACGGAATTTATCAATACGACCCGCAGTGTCAACCAGTTTCATTTTACCGGTATAGAAAGGGTGTGATGTATGAGAAATTTCTAATTTAATCAGTGGATATTCGTTACCGTCTTCCCATTTAATGGTTTCGCGGGTATCGATGCATGATTTAGTCATGAAAGCATAGTCGTTAGACATGTCTTTAAATACAACTAATCTATAGTTTGATGGATGCAGATCTTTTTTCATCGTCGTTTAATTCTCTTCTTCTTTCTAATTATAAAAGAGGTGCAAATGTAGTGATATAATTCAAAAGTAAAAATTCAAAAGTAAAAAAATTAGTGATTATACCCTTTAAGGTCTTTTAACGTCTTTACCATCATAACGATACGCACCCTCTGAAGTGCCGATCCAAATACTTCCATCACGAGCTTCAAAAATCCCAAAAAGAAGCATTTCTTTTCCAATCTTTATTTCAGTTACATCGGTTGTAGCGGGTCTGTCATCAGACAGAGATTTTTCATCATACCGGGAAATAGCAACACTTTTATCATTTAAAAAAGGCGAATTTAAAGAAGTGGAACCTTGGGCTTGTCTCGAACTGGTCCAAATGTTTCCTTTTTTATCTTCAATGATAGATAAACCACAGTTCTGCGAAAATTTTGTGAAGATACTGCCATCATAGCGCCAAAGGCCATCGCTATTGAACCAAATATTACCCTTTTTATCTTCAATTATGCACCAAACATTCTTAAAACCTTTTCCATCTTTATTGGTGACCGTAGTAAATGTTTTTCCATTATAAACGCTTGCATAACCTCTTGTACCAAACCAAAACTTCCCTGTTTTATCTTGAAAAACCCAATTAACATTATTGTTATTGAGCCCATCTTTTGTGGTAAAATTTCTGAATTTTTTTCCGTCATAACGGCTTGCTCCTCCTTCAGTGCAAAACCATATATTACCGGTTTTATCTTCATACATATTAGTAACCCGATCATTAGCAAGCCCATCCTTGGTTGTAAAGTTACGAAAGGATTTTCCATCATAATAGTAAACACCTGAACCAATAGATGCGAACCAAAAATTTCCTTTTTTATCTTCTAAAACAGAAAAAAAACGCGCCGAACTTACTTTACCTGTAACGTTGGTAAACGATTTTCCATCGTATCGAAAAACTCCTCCAAATGAACCAAGCCATATATTACCCTTTCTATCTTGAGTAATTGTACGAACAAAGTGTCTGGTTCCCCCGGAAGTGGTTACACCTTTGTTTTCGGACTTAATATAAGCTTTTGGTAACTCAGTTTTAATTTGTCCCTTACAGGAAATGTAAAAAGCAAAAATCAGGAGTAAAGTATATTTGAACATTTTCTTTTAATTACTAATCCCGCTCCTGCACCAACTCCACCAACACCCCGCCGGCACTCTTCGGGTGCACAAAGCAAACCAGCTTATTATCGGCGCCTGGTTTAGGCTCATCGCTTAACAAAACAAAACCTTGCGATTTTAGCCGTTCCATTTCGGCTTTGATATCATCAACCTCAAAAGCAATGTGGTGTATGCCCTCTCCTTTTTTTTCAATGAATTTGGCTATGGGGCTATCGGTAGACGAAGCTTCGAGCAGTTCAATCTTATTGGGGCCGGTTTGCAGGAAAGCGGTTTTAACCGCTTCGCTGATTACTTCTTCAGTTTTGTAGACGGTGGTATTTAGCAATTGCTCATACAAGCGGCCAGCGGCTTTAAGGTCGCGCACAGCAATGCCTATATGTTCTATTTTGTTCAATTTGAAGTTTATCGCTAACAGCGGCTATCCGTTAATAATTTAGCATCAAATTAAACTTGCCGTTGGTAATTGCTTTTTGCGCCCCGTTATGATAAAGCACGCCTTTAAAAGTACCCTGAACAGTTTTTGTATCTATTGAAGTAATAGTGACAGACATACCCGCATCTGAGAGATCGCTTACATACTCGTTCGACCCGGTAGTAGTAAAAGGCCCGGTTAAATATTGAATAGACACGAAGCGCGAGTCGTCTGCTCCTCCCCTGTAAGTACCTACACCAACTGTTTGTGGCTCTGATACAGTAATTGAAATTGCATCCGAATTCTCGTCTAACCGCGCTGCTCCGTACAGCGATAAGTTAGAATTGGTAGCTATTGAGCCGCCGTTAGTCCCCACGGTTAGCCGGGTTACATTATTTGAAGTAAAACTTACCGGTGTACCATCAATATCCGCAGTGATATAACATACAGGGGCCTGGTTCTTGTCTTTTTTACATGACACAAACAAAACAAAAACGCAGATAATCAGGGTAAAAATTCTCTTCATAAGCAAGGTTTAAAAGGTTTAAATTTATTAAAGATATAACTTTTATACCTCTTTTAAAACCTTGCAAAAAAAATCCGGCTAGCTTGTTTTATTATTTAGCTGTGGCTTTACCTTTTTTCGGCGCCTCCAAAGACTGTTCAGGCGATACCTCGCACGGGTAGCCAAACAAACAACGCTGCTTTATAATAGCAGCCACCTCATTAGGTACATATTGCTCCCATCCTGATACGCCTTGCTTGATTTGCTGCAGCACTACATCTGTCTGCACATTCAGGTTACCTTCGTTGTAATTACTGATGTCTTCGATCTTGTTATTGGCAATCAAATAACGATACAGGTCGATAAGATGCGGCGGTGGATAGAAACGCAGACAGTTCATGATCAATCCATTACGTAATGTTGGATAGATAAACAGTTTCACCTTACGGCTAAACAGTGTAGCGAATGATTCAAGGATACCGCCCGGAAGATCGCTGTAATGCTCTTCAGAGAAAATATATTCCAGGTTAGGATAACCCAATACCACGCCCATTTTTAACGGAGTGATCTTTGATACATAAGCCACCAGCTTATAATACTCGTGAAAATTAGATATCATTACTGTTTGCCCAAGCGAGCAAAGAATGTCTACCCTGTCCAAAAAGTCTTTTTCGTCAATCTCGGCGCTTTCGTCGGCGTTGCGTTCTTTTAGCGACTGCAGGGTAAGCTCGCATATCACCGTCACGTTCATTTTGTCGACATCGGGCTCAGCCTTAAACTGCTTCACCCCCGTGTTCAACATATCCATATGTACATTAAGCAGCGGACGGAAACGACCGCGAACCATCACAATATGCTTTTTATAAAGTGCCTCTGAAGGTTGCTGATTCTCGCCATCCGGACCAAACAATGCGGCGTCAGAGAAGCCGTATTTCACCAAATGTAAGCTCATCAACCGGTTATCTACCTTTTCAAAGTTAGGCCCGTCAAAGCGGATCATATCGATCTGGATCCTGTCTTTCGACAGTTCGTCCATCAGCGACAGCAAGAATATATTTGGCGTTGCATGATAGTAATAACAGGCATATATCAAGTTTACGCCCAATACTCCCACCGCCTGCTGCTGCAGATTGCTATCATTATCCAACAGGTTTACGTGAATCACCACATCGTTAAAAGCGCCGTTTGGCTCCAACTGAAAACGCAAACCCATCCAGCCATGAGCCTGGTTGGTTTTATGGTAATTAAGTGTAGATACGGTATCAGAGAAAGCAAAAAATGTAGTATTATCACCCCTTTGCTGAGCCAGACGCTCAATCAATAGGTTATATTCATGATCAAGCATGGCCATAAGGCGCGACTCGCTCACATAGCGCTTTACCTTAAGGGCGCCATAAATAGCGTCAGACACGGTCATGTCATAAGCCGACATGGTTTTAGCAATAGTTCCTGATGATGCTCCGGCTTTAAAAAAGTTAGCGGCTACGTCTTGCCCGGCGCCTATTTCGGCAAAAGAGCCATAAATCTGGGGATCAAGGTTAATGGCGAGGGCCTTTTGTTTTGTGCCGATATCTTTATTGTAAGTGATATTCATACACTTATATGTTTGTAGTTCTTGTTGCCATTATCGTTAAAATGACGACCTAAAAGTACGACATTTTTAACAATGCGTCGAACTTATTATAAAATAGGCAAGGGTGCCTCAGCCTCACCTAAGTCCTCCCCGGCAGGGAGGACTTGAAAAAATTAAAAGCCACCAAATTTGCAGTCTCCCCTACCGGAGGAGATTAGAGGGGCTGGACATATTAGTTTAAAAAATGTATTTCGCAAACCATATAATGCTTAAATTATTAGTTTAAGATGACGGTTTTACTATTTTATAAGTGATCTAAATAAAAATGTTTACATATCTTTGTACTATTAATATATTAAACATGAACATACCTATTTATCTCGATAATAACGCTACAACACCAATGGACCCGCGGGTGCTTGAAGCTATGTTGCCATACTTTACCAATAAGTTTGGTAATGCAGCCAGCCGTAACCACGCCTTTGGTTGGGTAGCTGAAGAAGCTGTCGACTACGCTCGCGAACAAGTTGCCAAACTTATTGGCGCCAGCGAGAAAGAGATCATCTTCACATCAGGCGCTACAGAATCAGACAACCTGGCTATTAAAGGTGTGTTTGAGATGTACGGAGAGAAAGGTAACCACATCATCACTGCCGTTACTGAACATAAAGCTGTTTTAGACGCTTGTAAACACGTTGAGAAACTGGGCGGTAAAGTTACTTACCTGCCGGTTAAAGAAGACGGACTGATTGATCTTGCTGCTTTAGAGGCTGCCATGACTAAAGAAACCATCCTGGTTTCAATCATGTATGGTAACAACGAGATTGGTGTTATACAACCTGTTAAAGAAATTGCTGCTATTGCCCACAAATATGGCGCCTTGTTTATGACAGACGCTACACAAGCGGTAGGTAAAATTCCGGTAGATGTGAATGCTGACGGTATTGACCTGCTGGCTATGTCGGCACATAAAATATACGGACCAAAAGGCGTTGGGGCTTTATACGTACGCCGTAAAGGACCACGTGTTAAAGTTACTGCTCAAATGGACGGCGGTGGCCACGAGCGCGGTATGCGTTCAGGTACCTTGAACGTTCCGGGTATTGTTGGCCTGGGTAAAGCTTGCGAGTTGTGCCGTTTAGAAATGGCTGACGAGGCAAAACGTCTTTCCACCCTGCGCGACAAACTGGAAACTTCTTTAAGTCAGCTTGAGGAAAGCTATGTTAACGGCAATGTTGAGCATCGCTTACCACACGTAGCTAACATTAGCTTTAAATATGTTGAGGGCGAGGGTTTGATGATGGCAATGAAAGACTTGGCGGTATCTTCAGGATCTGCCTGTACATCGGCTTCATTGGAGCCATCATATGTGTTAAAAAGTTTAGGTTTATCTGATGATTTGGCACACTCTTCGATACGTTTTGGTTTAGGTAGATTTACTACCGAAGAGGAAGTTGACCACGCTATCGAGGTAACCAAAAATGCAGTAAACCACCTGCGTGACCTGTCACCGCTTTGGGAGATGTTTAAAGACGGCATCGACCTTAACTCGATTGAGTGGGCTGAACATTAAGATTGTTTTCGGAAGTCGGATTTTCGATTTCGGATTTATAAATAGATATAAATTAGAGTTAGTGAAAAAGAAATCATTCACTCACTCACTAATTCACTAATTCAAACATTAAAGAAAATGGCATATTCAGATAAAGTAATTGATCATTACACCAACCCACGTAACGTTGGTACTTTAGACAAAAGCAGTCATAAAGTAGGTACCGGCCTGGTTGGTGCGCCTGAGTGCGGCGACGTAATGCGTCTGCAAATTGAAGTTGGTGACGACAACGTAATCACCGACGCTAAATTTAAAACCTTTGGTTGCGGTTCGGCAATTGCTTCTTCATCATTAGCTACCGAGTGGTTAAAAGGAAAGTCTATCGACGACGCAATGAAAATTGACAACATGGATATTGTTGAAGAATTAGCATTGCCACCGGTAAAAATCCACTGCTCTGTATTGGCTGAAGATGCAATTAAAGCTGCTATCAACGACTTCCGCGTTAAAAACGGTATGGAGCCGATTGAAGTAGAAAAATCGCACCACTAATTTAGTCTGGAGTCTTGAGTCTGAAGTCCTGAGTAAGGGACTCCTGACTCAAGACTCGGAACTTAAGACTTGAAAAAATGGTAACTGTAACTGATAAAGCAAAAAGTAAAATAGAACACCTGATGCAGGATTCGGGCTTGGATAGCTCGTACTTTCTGCGGGTGTCTGTGCAGGGTGGCGGATGCTCAGGGTTATCATACAACCTTGATTTTGACAACGAAGAAAAAAAGGGCGACCAATTTTTCGAAGATAAAGGTGTACGCATGGCGCTGGACATGAAATCATTCCTATACCTGGCCGGCACCGAACTTGATTTCTCTGACGGCTTGAACGGCAAAGGCTTCAATTTCCACAACCCTAACGCAACCCGCACCTGCGGCTGCGGCGAAAGTTTTTCGGTCTAATTGATTTTGATTTCACCGATTTGATAAAACAGAAAAGGCGCTTTTAGCGCCTTTTCTGTTTTATCACTTTTTGTCATTCTGAGCATAGCGAAGAATGACAAGGTTACTAAAACATTCCGTTATTATGCATCATCGCATCCGGGATTTTTTGTTGAATACTTATAATCTGATCAACCTTATCACTCACCCTCAAAATATCGTATCGCGCGAAACGCTGATCATCCACAACAAACTCCAATTGGGCAATTACAATATCGCCTTCTCCTATCACCTTATGAGTTTGGCATTTGTCTAAGCATTCATATCGCGCTCTCACCAATTCCTTATTGATATCTGTGTCCGCAACCAGATCAATGACGATTTCATTAAAGTCCGTTTCTGTGGTAACCTGAACGGCATCCCAGTGTTCGGCAAGCTGGCCATCCTTTAATCTGAACAGGTCGACAACAAACATCTGTTTACCCATCAAAGAAATATGCATTAAGCCGGCTACAAAGTCACCATCGGCTAATATTAACTTTACGGGTGATGTTTTTTCTACAGGCAAAGGCAAGGTTTTCAAGTAACCAATCATCTCGCGTAGGCCTTCCCTTCCGTCTTTTCCTGACAGGCTATGCTGGATATAATCTTCACTAATATAGGTATCAATCAGCGCCTCGTTTCTTTGGCCGATGATATATTTATAAAATTCGGCTACTATAGTTTTATTGGATTTGGTTTCCATATCAATTTGCTTGGGCATAATAATACCCGTTAAATATTTCAGAATTATGTTTGATTTAATGCAATAACGTTTTACTGCCGATCATGCCGGCAATACAAAGCCTGGTTTAGCAGGCCGGATTTTTGGTAATCCTGATTTGATATGTGATGATAGAAATTATGCCTTAAAGATAGCAAAAAGTTAATCAACGGAATCAAAAGAAAAAATTAGCTTTGCTACAGCAATCAACCAATTACACAATGACTTTAGCCACCGAGCGCAATACCGTACCTAGCCTGATTCGTTACCTGGTAAAAAATATTCATCCTGATACACACACTTTTTTAAGCCATAAAGTTGGCGATGCATGGGTTGATATTACCTACCGTGAGGCTCTGGATAAAATAGACGCTATCTCGGCATGGTTCATTGATATCGGCATTCAAAAAGGCGACCGCCTGGCCCTGATCATGGAAAACGGTCCGGATTATATTTATTACGACCAGGCGCTGCAGCAAATAGGCGGAGTAAATACTTCCATTTACCCCACCCTTTCAGAAACCGAGATCGAATATATTCTGAACGACTCAGGCGCACGTACCATCCTTTGCGGCAATCCGTTCCTGTTCCGTAAAGTGCTGAAAATAGCCAACAACTGCCCCGCGCTTATTCGCATTATCCCTGCTTTTGATGATTTTGAGAAATATTTAGAGAAACAAAATCTTAGCGCCGGTGTGATCGGCTTAAAAGAACTGATTAAGGAAGGTGCCGCACAGGTAGGCAAACACCAATCGGCCATAAACAGCGCGCGCGAGGCTATATTACCGTCAGATCTTTCTTGCCTGATCTATACCTCAGGCACAACCGGCACCCCCAAGGGTGTAATGCTTACGCACCATAATCTGGTAGAGAACGTGCGCGTTTGCCTGATCCAGATACCGATTATTGAAAAGACGGATACTTTCTTATCGTTTCTGCCGCTATCGCATGTATTTGAGCGCACGGCCACCTATCATGTTTGTTTGTATGCCGGCTCAAAGATAGCTTTTGCGCAAAGCCTGGAACTTTTAGCCAAAAACATGACAGAGGTTAAGCCGCATGTCATGAACTGCGTACCGCGCTTGTTAGAGCGTATCCACGACCGTGCTATGAAGAACGGCACCAGCGCAGGCGGATTAAAATCAAAAATATTCCTGTGGGCGTTAGAGGTGGGCAAGAAATACCGCATAGCAAACGAGGATGGCAAAAAATCAGGCCCGATATTGAACGCTCAACACGCTTTGGCCGATAAATTGGTCTTCAGCAAAATAAAAGAGCGCACCGGCGGCAATTTGAAGATCATGCTGTCAGGAGGCGGTGCTTTGCCTAAAAATATCGGTGAGTTTTTTGGCGATCTGGGCATTAAGGTGCTGGAAGGGTTTGGTTTAACGGAGACCTCGCCGGTAATGTCAGTAACCGAGGTGCATCGCCAGGTTTACGGTACGGTGGGCCGCGTTGTGCCGGGCATTGAGGTGGCTATACAGAACGTGGACACTAAAGAGATTTATACCATACAAACGCACGAGTCGTTTAAAGAAAGTTTTCAGTCGGAAGAAGGCGAGATCATTACCCGTGGTCACTGCGTGATGAAGGGCTACCTGAATAAGCCTGAAGAAACCGCTGCGACCATCGACAAAGACGGCTGGCTGCATACCGGCGATATCGGTAGGTTTTTTAAAGGTAACTTGCAAATCACTGACCGCCTGAAAAACATGCTGGTGAATGCTTATGGCAAAAACATCTACCCTACTCCGGTAGAAAACACCTACCTGAAAAGCCCCAAAATTGAAGGCGTATTTTTATTGGGCGATAAGCGCGAATATATCACCGCCATCATCATCCCGGCTAAAGAAGCGCTGCAAGAACAATTTGGTTTTGACGAGGCCTTCTTTGAACAGGCCGATGCCTTTATTGATAACAAAGAGGTACGCGACTGGCTAAACCAGGATATCCGCAAACTGTCAAACGAACTGGCTAAGTTCGAGCGTATCAAAAACTTCAAGGTAAAACGTAAACCGTTCAGCATGGACGAAGGCGAGATCACCCCAACCATGAAACCAAAACGCAAAATCATCGAAAAGAAATACGCTGAGGCGATTGATGACATGTATAAAGGTGATGTGGAAGCGGATTAAATAATAAACTCTGTCATTGCGAGCGTAGCGTGGCAATCGCGAATATTGCATCCTTGCGATTGCTTCGTCGTTCCTCCTCGCAATGACAAAAAATCCTACAAAAACGCCAAAACATCCCCAATACACCCCACACTTTTAAACATCCCGCTGTCAATGCTTTGCTCAATTTCTTCGTGTGCCCAGGTAATGTGGTAAGGCACATGGATGGCATAACCGCCTATGTTAAGCACCGGCAACACGTCGCTTTTCAGGGAGTTGCCTATCATCAGAAATTCGCTTGGGCGGATATCGAGGTGTTTAATGAGTTTAAGGTAATTGGCGTCATCCTTTTCAGACATCACTTCAACGTGATGGAAATAACCGGTAAGATTTGATTTGCGCAGCTTACGCTCCTGATCAAGCAGGTCGCCTTTGGTGGCTACTACCAGGCGATAGCGGCCTTTAAGGCTCTTCAGCACCTCCTCAACACCGTCTAAAAGCTCGATGGGCTGATTCAGCATTTGTTTACCCAGCTCAATGATCTCGCCGATGGTTTTGGTAGAGATCATATTATTGGTGACGGTCATAGCCGTCTCAATCATAGAAAGTATAAAACCCTTGATGCCATAACCGTACAAACCCAGGTTACCTATTTCAATTTTAAGCAGTTCGCGCTCCAACTCATGGCGTGGCAGGTATTCTTCCAGCAACGTGCAAAAAGCTTCTTCAGACTGTCTGAAATAAGGTTCATTTACCCAAAGTGTATCGTCTGCATCAAAGGCAATAACTTTTACGTTCATACCACAAAGGTATCAAACAGAACGCAGTATAAAAATATTACCAGGGGCTTTCCTGATCGGCTGTTTCAATATCCTGACTGAAGTATTTACCGGTAGGGCCATCCTGTCCGATGGTTGCATATTTAACTACAATAGCCGCTGCATCCTCAACCTTACCCGGGCCGTTATGACGATTAAAATCGGTCTTCGTCCATCCCGGATCAACCACATTTACTTTAAAGGAGGTATCCTTCAATTCATGAGCCAGATGAACGGTATATGCGTTCAAAGCAGTTTTTGATGGACCATAAGCCGCACCTTTCACATTATAATATTTCCAATTCGGGTTGCTGTGCAGGGTTAACGATCCCAAACCCGAGGTAACATTTACAATTCTCGGCTCTGGCGATTTTTTAAGGACATCGATAAAATGTTGCACCATGCTAATCGCTCCGAAAAAATTTATTTCAAATACTTCGCGGATCATTGCCATCGACGCAGTTGTCGGCGGTTGTGGTACATCTCCAAGTATGCCTGCATTGTTAATCAGCACATCTAATTCTTTTACTTGTGCAGCGGCTTGTGCTATTGACTCGGCATTGCTAACATCTATTTGTAATAATTCGACCTTATCTAAGCCTTCAGATTTCAATTGTGCCACTGCTTGCTCGCCGTTTGCTTTGTCGCGGGCGCCCAGGTAAACAAAATATCCTTTTTGTAATAGTTGCCTTGCGGTTTCAAAGCCAATACTCTTATTGGCTCCGGTTATGAGTACTTTTTTCATAGTTGTATTTTATGAGCACAAAGGTATACTGCCCTCGCCTAACACAACTGCACTCCTCAAGGTTTCAATGGTACTTTTCGCGGATATGGGTACGATAAGCTACCGGCGTGTCATTTACCAGTCGTTTAAAAAAGCGATTAAAGTATGAAGCATCCTCAAAACCTAATCTGTAGGCAATCTCCTTGATCGAGTAGTCAGAATGAAAAAGCAGCCGTTTAGTTTCCATGATGAGACGATCATGAATATGAGTAATGGCCGATCGTCCGCTTTGTTCTTTTACCACATCGCTCAGATGGCCGGCAGTAATATTTAGCATATCTGCATAGGCAGCAACTTCGTGATATCGGGTGTAATTCTCTTCTATTTTGTTAAGGTATCTTTTCAGCAGTATACGATCTGGCATAGCTGCATCAGCATTACTAAATTGTTCGACATACAACCTGCTTAGGTAAATCATCAATACACGCATGTAACTCATGAGCATAGTATGCTGCCAGTCATTTTGGCTGTTGCTATTTTCGGCATATATCTTTTCCATGATATCTTCAATAAACACCACATCGGCAACGCTTAAATTTAGCTCATGGCCGTTATTAGCATTTTGGATGATGGGCAATTGCCGCAATTGCGTATTTTCTTCAAAGGCCATAAACTCCTCAGTGAACCCAATAGCGTAGGCCGTTAGCGGCTTAGCCTCCTCTTTTAAATGCACCTGCGGCGGTATGGTAAAATAAAAAGTATTAGGCTTCAATGTGTATGGCTTCATATCTACCCAATGCTTGCTCGAGCCATCTTTTACAAATGCCCAGAAATAGTAGTTCTTTCGATGAGGCACCAAGAAATCGTTACGCAGGTAATCAACACTGCCATTGGCTTTATTAATGCTAAATAACCGGCTACCCGTAATAACGTCAGGCGGCAAGGCATGATTCCGGATTATCGGCTCTACTTCTGTATAATACATAATCAAAAGTACGCTTATCCTATCGCGCAAGCCAAAAAAAACGTATTTTTGCACCTCAATAAAATATCGTTACAAAAAACATGAGTATTGCATTATCCGAACAGGAAATTTTACGCCGCGAATCATTACAACAACTACGTGCCCTGGGCATTAACCCTTATCCTGCAGAGGAGTTTAAGGTTACTGACTTTGCACAAGATATAGCTGATAATTTCAAGGCTAACCCCGATACTTATAAAAGTGTAACTATTGCCGGTCGTATCATGACCCGCCGCATTATGGGCAGCGCGTCGTTTGCCGAGTTGCAGGACAGCACCGGCCGTATCCAGGTTTATCTGAAACGTGATGATATTTGTCCGGGCGAGGATAAAACCCTTTACAATACCGTATTCAAAAAGCTGCTGGACATTGGCGATTATGTTGGTGTTAAAGGCTACGTTTTCCTGACACAAACCGGCGAGATCTCAGTGCACGTGGAGGAATTGACTATCCTTTCAAAGTCATTAAAACCGCTACCGGTAGTTAAACGCGACGAGGAAGGCAATATCCACGACGGCTTTACCGACCCAGAGTTGCGTTACCGCCAGCGTTATGTCGACTTAACGGTTAACCCTGAATTCAAACAGATATTTATAAAACGCTCAAAAGTAATTAGCGCTATGCGTAATTACTTTAATGATCAAGGCTGGATTGAGGTTGAAACGCCTATCCTGCAAGCTATACATGGTGGCGCTGCGGCCCGTCCGTTTGCAACGCACCACAACACGCTGGATATGCCGCTGTTTTTGCGCATCGCCAATGAATTGTACTTAAAAAGATTAATTGTAGCCGGTTTTGACGGTGTTTATGAGTTTGGTAAAATGTTCCGTAATGAGGGCATGGACCGTACCCATAACCCTGAATTTACGGCTATGGAGATATATGTAGCCTACAAAGATTATATCTGGATGATGGGTATGGTTGAAGATTGTTTAGAGCAGGTAACCCGTGCCGTGCATGGCATTGCCGCTGTACAGGTCGGCGCTAACGAGATCAACTTTGCAGGTCCGTATACCAGACTAAGCATGTACGAGTCGATCCAGAAATACACAGGTATTGACGTTTCAGCGATGGATGAAGCAGGCTTACGCGAGGTATGTAACGATCTTAAAATTGAGGTTGACGCAACCATGGGTAAAGGCAAACTGATAGACGAGATCTTCAGCGCTAAAGTTGAGGCTAACCTGATACAGCCTACTTTCATCACCGACTACCCTATTGAGATGACTCCGCTGGCTAAAAAGCACCGCAGCAAAGACGGTTTGGTTGAGCGCTTTGAGCTGTTTGTGAATGGTAAAGAGATTGCCAACGCTTACTCTGAGTTAAACGATCCGATTGACCAGCGTGAGCGTTTAGAGGAGCAATTGATCCTGGCCGGCCGTGGCGATGATGAGGCGATGGCTATGGACGACGACTTCCTGCGTGCATTGGAATATGGCATGCCGCCAACTTCTGGTTTAGGTATCGGTATTGACCGTTTGGTGATGTTGCTTACTAACCAAAGCACTATCCAGGAAGTGTTGTTCTTCCCGCAGATGCGCCCTGAAAAGAAAGTTAAAGTAGCTACTGCCGACGACTTTGTTAAAATTGGCGTACCGGCCGAATGGGTACAGGTTTTAAATAAAATGGGATTTAATACGGTTGAAGAATTAAAGGCTGCCAATCCAAACAAGGTGTTCAATGATTTAGGCGGAATACGCAAAAAACTAAAATTGGACATCACCATGCCTGCCAAGGACGATGTTATGGCTTGGTTTGCATAGTGTTATTATTACATTAAGTAATTATACAGGTCGGTAGAAATTTGAACTTAATTTTCGATATTTAACGAGTTTATTGTTAAGTCGGTGCGGTTTTCCACAAGCGTTATTAACAATTCTTTAATATAAAAATAAAATCTCGGAAACTTTGGCATCTAATGTGTTACGTACATTTACATACACATTATATAGCAAAAGTTATGACTAATAATTCAATATTAGAAATTACGGATAGCGAATACCTGATCAAACTAAACAGATCAAATTTTAATCTGTCGTTTATCAGAAGCCTGTTAAAAATTGTTGAGGTTGCCAATCCTTCAGAAGATGGCTTCTCAACTCCCGACAGAGCTACCTATAATCAAATCCACTCGTCGGAGCCTGATTACTTCAGTTCGCTTGAAGAAAAATAGGCTTTAAAACATAGTGTTTTAAAGCCCTATTTTCTGTCTGTCCGCCAGTAATGCATGGCCCCATAGTTGCATTATGTGCGTATTCTTATTTACATTTCTATTTCGAATACTTTTTTTAGTTTCTTTTTAAAATCAGCGTCAGCTATTGTTCTTATCTTATTATAGTTTTTACGCAGCAATAATTTCATCATAACTGCCGCAGGTACAGGTCCAAACAATTTAGACAAGAATTTATAATTGCTACCGCCGATTGGCTGACTAGCCCCTAATTGGCGCCAAACTTTAACGAGCTCATATTGATAAGAAAAATCTATATTATAAGGCAAGCCCCTAAAACTGTTAAAAGCAGCCTGCCCAACACATCTTTTAGCGTCAGCAGCATGCATAGCATTGGGTACTCTTTTTGAAAATGTTTTTTTAATAGCCAATGCAGATAGCCCAAGGTTTTCCCAACAATTAGTAATACGCTCCTGGGTGTGGTGTACAATGAAAGTTAACGGCTCATCTACCTTAATAATTTTTGCCGGATAAACAGCCAAATTATAATACATCCAAACTTCACCAATAGAATCAAATACTCTGTTAACCGGAATAAAGGGCTCCGTTAAATAATTCAGGAGATATGAACGCCTAAACACCGGACTATGCGGCGCAGGCTGTACTCCGATATAAAACTCAGGAGGACGCTCTGAAAATTTTACCATAGCCGCCTCTCTTGCTATCAGTTCATTCGAATCGGTGAAATCGCAAGTAAGCAAATCCGTATAGCTTACATCTGCGCTTTGGGCATCCATTGCGGTTACTTGCTTGGTTAATTTATCAGGAGCTATATGGTCGTCAGAATCAAGAAATTGAATATACCTTCCCTGAGAGGCCAACATTCCAACATATTTGGAGTAAACAAGACCACGATTGACGTGCCTGATAAATTTAAGTGGCAATGCTTTATATTCAGGTTCATGCAGTTGGCTGCTTATAGCCGGTTCTGAACCGTCATCAACAAGAATAATCTCTGCGTTAAGTCCTTCAATAGCACGGCCGGCATTTTCTACAGTTAGCTTTAGTAATTCAATCCGGTTATAACACGCAATTACTACAGATATATCCATCGTCCTTTAAGTAATATCAGAGGGCTCGTGTTTTTACACCAAACAGTTAAATTTTAAAACTGTTGGCGAAATCCGCCTCTGATCACCTGTTGCTTATCCATCTGCGACATCTGCTGTTTCATCATTTTTATCTGTTCTGTCAGAAGTTTATTCTTGTCGTCTTTTGAGGCTTCTTGTAAGTACATGATTGCTTCGCGTTTGTTGCGTTTAGCCATTGCTATGCCCGCCAGGCTCAATTTGGCCAAGGCTGTGTTATGCGACATATTCATGCCTAACTGTAAGGCTTTCTTGAAGTATTTCTCTGATTTTAAAGGCGCCTTGCGCGACTCGATCAAACCAATAAGGAGGTTATAATAACCGTGTTGGTTTTTATGCAGTTGTTTCTCGTAGTCATTGATCTTCATCAACCACTGTTCAGCTTTATCTGATTGTTCTTTGCGTAAAAAGTATTGGGCGATGATCATATTCTCGTTAAAGAAGTATGATAACAGGATAATGCCGCCAATGAGTAATACTAATATCCCCCAGCCCCAAAAACCGAAAACACACAGGGCAACAGCAGCGCCCAAAAACACGCAGGCTACTATGAGCCTAATTATATTTGACATATTCTGATATTCTATAAATTAGAGTGCAAATATCCGTTTATTTGTATTCTTAATCAACATTTCAGAAATATTTATGGCAATTGAATTAGAGGCATCCTGGCTCGAAGTTTTACGCGACGAATTTGATAAAGATTACATGCTAAAACTGAAACAATTTTTAAAAGACGAGAAGCAGGCCGGCAAAGCTATCTACCCAAAAAGTACTGATATTTTCAATGCTTTTGCCAAAACTCCGTTTGATAAAGTTAAGGTGGTAATCCTGGGTCAGGATCCATACCATGGTGTCAACCAGGCGCATGGCTTATCATTTTCAGTGCAACGCGGCGTTCGTATACCACCGTCACTGCAAAACATTTACAAAGAGCTGGCTACCGATATCCCCGGTTTTACCATCCCCAATACCGGTAACTTAACCGAATGGGCCGAGCAGGGCGTACTACTTTTAAACGCGACGCTAACGGTACAAGCTGCTAACGCAGGTTCGCACCAAAAGAAAGGCTGGGAACAATTTACAGACCATGTTATCCAAACCATATCTGACAAAAAGGAACACGTAGTATTTATACTTTGGGGAGCTTATGCACAATCAAAAGCACCGCTTATCGATCCGCATAAACATTTAATCATCAAGTCAACCCACCCGTCGCCAATGGCGGTTAGTCACGGTGGCTTCTTTGGCTCAAAACCTTTCTCAAAAACAAATACCTATTTAAAAGAACACGGCAAGACGCCGATTGACTGGCAGATACATTAATGAGTGATTGAGTGAATTAGCGAATGAGTGAATGTTTTAAACATCACTTCAAAAAAATGAAGATTAGAAATTAGGTAGATTACCTAATTTCTAATCTTCAATAATTCATTCAAACATTTACCCACTCATCATTCACTCACTCACTCACTCACTAATTCACTCATTAATACTCAAGCGGCACTATCGGCTCCTTTTTGCTGGTCGACATGATCATCATGGTTTGGAAGGTTTTTACCACGCTGATGCGGCTTATCTTTTCCATGATTAACTGCTCGTACGATTTGATGTCGCGTACATAAACTTTCAGCAGGAAGTCGCACTGGCCGGTTACGTGGTGGCACTCGGTAACTTCCTTGATCTTCTGAATTTCACTGATAAAAATGTGGATGGTATCTTTTTGGTGAAAGTCTAACGATATCTGGATAAAAGTTTTGATACCAAGACCTAGCTTTTCTTCATCAACCAGGGCATGGTAACTTTTAATGTATTCAGCATTTTCTAATTTGCGCACCCGCTCTAACGTCGGTGCCGGCGATAGGCCAATCTCGGTTGAAAGTTGAAGATTGGTTATCCTTCCGTTCTCTTGTAAGGTTTTAAGTATTTGCAGGTCAATCCTGTCCAGTTCTGCAGCCATAACTACGTGTAAAATTTGAGACAAAATACAAAATTATATTTTTCAATAACAAGAATTGGCAAATATTATATTTTATTCCGTATGTTTTTAGACAAGTCTAAAAATTTTATTAGATTTGTTTAAATGAATACTTTAGCCGAAGAAAATTATTTAAAAGCCATCTATCACCTGTCGTTAAACGATTTGAGTGTGAGTACCAACCAGATAGCTGCAGCACTTTGCACCAAGGCCGCCTCAGTTACTGACATGCTGAAGAAACTGGCTGATAAAGAACTCATCAATTATGAGAGATATCAAGGCGTAACCCTTACCGGCACCGGCGAAAAAATTGCCTTACAGATTATTCGCCGACACCGGCTTTGGGAATACTTTTTGGTAGAGAAGCTCAATTTTAAATGGGACGAGGTGCACGAGATGGCCGAAGAGCTGGAGCATATTTCATCAGTCGAACTGGTTGACCGCCTGGATAAGTTTATGGATTACCCAAAACATGATCCACACGGCGACCCCATACCCGACTGCTACGGCAATTTCAAAAAACATGAGTTAATGCCTGTTGCATCGCTAAAAATAAATGAGATAGGTATTATATCGGGCGTGCGCGATCATACGCCAGGCTTTTTGCAGTACCTGGAAAAGCAGCAGCTTACCATCGGCAAAAAAATAAAAGTTACCGACATTATTGAATACGATAACTCGATGATACTTGAGGTTGAACAAACTACTATACATATAAGCCGCGAGGTTGCTAAAAACTTACTGATTTCGATATGAAAAAAGGATACCAGGAATCATTGAGTAATGTGCACGGCTCGGTTACTACTGAAAATAAAACGGGCTGGAAAAAGATACTGGCATTTATCGGGCCGGCGTATTTAGTCAGTGTTGGCTATATGGACCCGGGCAACTGGGCCACAGACATTGCCGGTGGCAGTGCCTTTGGTTATAAACTGATCTGGGTATTGTTTGCATCAAACCTGATAGCTTTATTGCTGCAATCGCTGGCTTCTAGGCTGGGTGTAGCCCGCGGACTTGATTTGGCGCAAGCCTCAAAAATCACGTACCCAAAATCGGTCAATTTTTGTCTTTATCTCTTAGCCCAAATAGCTATCATAGCCTGCGATCTGGCCGAGATTATAGGTATGGCCATAGGTTTGAATCTATTGTTCAACTTGCCGCTGATATGGGGCGTGTCGCTTACTATCACCGATACTTTACTCATGCTTTTCCTGATGAACAAAGGCATGCGCAAACTCGAGGCTTTTATTGTGTCGATGATTTTTGTTGTGGGATTGTCTTTTTTGGCCGAGATGTTCATTGTGACCCCGGATGTTAAAGAGGTAGCGCTTGGATTTATCCCGCACAATCTTACCGGCGATGCTTTATATGTGGCCATTGGTATTATCGGCGCTACGGTTATGCCGCATAACCTGTACCTACATTCGTCATTAGTGCAAACCCGGCAAATTACCCGTACGGATGAAGGTCTGCGCACTGCTATCCGCTTTAATTTGTTTGATACAGTAATTGCGCTTAACGTTGCTTTCTTAGTTAATGCGGCGATACTGATACTGGCTGCCAGTGCTTTTTTCAAGAACGGATATTTCCATATTGCCGAAATACAAGACGCTTATAAATTACTGGAACATATCTTCGGCCGCACAGCGCCTGTGCTGTTTGCCATTGCCTTAATAGCTGCGGGGCAAAGTTCGACCATTACCGGTACGCTGGCCGGGCAGATCATTATGGAAGGCCATATCAACCTGCGTATTGAGCCCTGGCTGCGCCGCTTACTTACCCGCGTGCTGGCTATTGTACCAGCGGTGTTTACCATCATCTATTACGGGCAGGACGGCTTGGGTAATTTATTAATTCTGAGCCAGGTAGTATTAAGCTTACAACTGGGTTTTGCGGTCATCCCGCTGATACATTTTACATCCGACAAGAAAAAGATGGGCGCCTTTGCCATCGGCTTTTGGACGCGGATCTTTGCCTGGGTAGCGGCTTTTTTGATTGTCGGGTTGAACGTTAAACTGGTTTATCAACAATTAGGAATCTGGACCTCTGCATCGCCCGGGACAGCTTTGTGGATGTACGTGCTGGTTATACCGGTCATCATTGGCATAGCATTGCTGCTTTTGTATATTTTCCTTCGCCCGCTGTTATTTAAACATACTGATGCCCCCATTTACATCCCGCATGGTATTGCTGCCGAAATTGACAATCTTGAAGCCATCCATTATCATAAAATTGGCATCAGCATAGATTTTTCGAAGAATGATACCAATGCGCTGCGTCATGCCATTATGCAGGGTGGCAAAGGCGCTACTTACATTCTGATGCATGTAGTTGAAACAGCCGGCGCACGTTATTACGGCGACCAGGCCATGGATCATGAAACACAAAGCGACGTAGACAACCTGGAGCAGTATGCTAATACGCTGCATAAAATGGGATACAAAGCCGAAGCTAAAATTGGTTACGGAACAGCTGCTACAGCCATTGCCGGCATTGTTGGCGATGAGCATGTTGATTTTATAGTGATGGGCTCACACGGTCATAAGGCTTTTAAAGATCTGATATTCGGCACTACTGTAAATAAGGTACGCCACATGGTGAATATCCCTGTGCTGATAGTTAAAGCGCCGAAATAAATCCATTTTGCGTAAATTTGCCCCACAATGGCCGACGAAAAAATATACATCAAGAATAAAAAAGCTTATTTTGAATACACCATCCTGGACAAATATGTGGCCGGGATAAAACTGCTGGGGACAGAGATCAAATCTATCCGCAGTGGTAAAGCCAACCTTAATGACGCATTCTGCACGTTCATTAACGGCGAACTTTATGTGCGTAACCTGCACATTTCAGAATATACTTTCGGCTCATTTTATAACCACGAGGCTAAACGCGACCGCGTGCTGCTCCTCAACAAAAAAGAACTCAAAAAACTCCAAACCCGCAGCGAAGAAAAGGGTCTTACCATTGTCCCACTCGCGCTATTTATCAGCGAACGCGGCTTTGCGAAGCTGGAGATAGCTCTTGCCCAGGGTAAAAAGACATTCGATAAGCGTGAGACGCTAAAAGAGCGCGACACGAAGCTGGAAATGGACAGGGCGATGAAAAGGTAGATTGATATCGGATTTGAGATGTTCGATTTCGGATTTATTTATACTGCTTGATAAGACTAATTCCGATATCACAAATCCGACATCCGAAATCCCCTACCAGGCTCTTTCCCCTACTAACGGCACAAATCTGAAAGTATCCAGTACATGACGCTCATAATCGTTTTCGCCGATTTTGAGGACGGTCACCATTTGTTGCGTTTTTTCATCGCCTACCGGGATCACCAATATACCGCCTATTTTTAACTGATCCATTAAGGTTTCAGGAACGGTCGGTGCGCCGGCAGTTACAATGATCTTATCATATGGTGCATGGTTGGGAATGCCCTTTGAGCCATCGCCTAAAAAAAAATGCGCTTTATAACCCATGCGTGGCAACAGGTTGTGGGTGCGCTCATATAGCTTTTCCTGCCGCTCTATAGTAAAAACTTTTGCGCCCACTTCAACCAGTACGCAGGCCTGGTAACCTGAACCAGTACCAATCTCTAATACTTTATCACCTTTTTTTATGTGGAGCAGCTCTGTTTGATAAGCGACAGTGTATGGCTGCGAAATGGTTTGCCCCTCGCCTATCGGGAAAGCAATATCCCGGTAAGCCTGGTTCCAGAAGGTTTCGTCGAAAAAGAAATGGCGCGGTACTTTGCCTATGGCTTTTAAAACATTTTCGTCTGCTATTCCTTTTTTTCTTAACTCATCAACCAGTTTTTTACGGGCACCTTGCTCGCGGTAATTATCAACGTATTTATAGGCCATTTACACTATTTAATGGCACTAAATTATACTAAAGTTTTTGGTTTTCTGTCATTTCGACGAGTTACGGGTAGAAATCTTATACAACTCACAAAGAGTGAATGAATTTCGTTTAAGATTTCTCTTTACGTTCGAAATAACAATTGTGTTATCCTATTTAGTACGGATCAACGTCAGGCTGCACAATACTACCTTTGCTGAGCTTCGTAGTCTGAAATTGCGTAATAATATCCCGGATATTCGCTTTTACTTTATTGATTGATACTCCATCCTTCTCAAACTTTAGCATGATAGACTGGATATAATAATTACGTATCCTGCTTATCAATGGTATTTGCGGACCGACAACCCTATCCTCGCCAAAGTGCTTGCGCAATTCGTTTCCCAGGTAGGCAGCTTGATTATAGAGTATCTCGGGATCTTTATGCTTTACATCCAGATTAATAATGCGATAAAAGGGCGGATAATGGAAAGCCCGACGCTCTTCCATCTCGGTAAGGTATAGGTCGATGTAATTATTTTCAATAACCTGTTGGATAACGCGATGCGCCGGGTCATAAGTCTGGATCACCACCTTGCCCTGCTTGCCCCTGCGCCCTGCCCGCCCACTCACCTGCGCCAGTAGCTGGAAACTACGCTCGTTGGCGCGATAATCAGGGTATTTTAACAAGCTATCAGCATTGATGATACCTATGACGGTTACATCGGCAAAGTCAAGTCCTTTGGCTACCATTTGGGTGCCTACCAGTATGTCGATCTTCTTCTCCTCCAGATCATTCAAGATATTTTGCAGCGAATTGCGCGAGCGGGTGGTATCCAAATCCATTCGCGACAACCGGGCTTCAGGCATTAACATCGATAGTTCATCTTCCACCTTTTCGGTACCAAAACCACGATACTCCAATTGTGTAGACCCACAGGCCGGGCAAATAACCGGCGAATCTTCTCTATAGCCGCAATAATGACAATGCAATTTACCGCTGTGCTTATGGTACGTCAGGCTGACATCGCAGTTAATGCATTTTGGTGTATAGGCACATATTTTACACAGCAGCAAGGGCGCATATCCCCTGCGGTTTTGAAACAGGATAACCTGCTCTTTGTTAGCAAGCGCGGTCTGCATGTCAGCCATCAAAACACTGGTAAAATGCGATTGGATGGTCTTCTTTTTGGTTTCCTCGGCTATGCTTACCACTTCTATGGTCGGCAGCTCTACGCCGCCGTAGCGCTCTGTTAATTCTGCAAAACCGTATTTATATATACGGGCGTTATAATAGCTTTCAAAAGATGGCGTGGCCGAACCGAGCAGTACTTTGCCGTTATACATATTGGCTAAAAAGATAGCCGCATCGCGGGCATTGTAGCGCGGAGCAGGATCAAACTGTTTGTAGGATGTTTCATGCTCCTCATCAACAATAATCAATCCCAGATTGGCAAATGGCAAAAACACCGACGAACGTGCGCCCAACACCACTTTGTATTCGCCATTCAACACTTTCTGCCAAACTTCAACCCGCTCGTTATCATTAAAGCGGGAATGATATACACCAATACTGGCGCCAAAGTACTGACGCAGTCGTTCAATAACGTGCGTGGTGAGGGCAATCTCAGGCAACAAGTAAAGCACCTGCTTGCCCTGTGCCATAGCCTGCTCTATTAACCGGATATATATCTGTGTTTTTCCTGATGAGGTTACCCCATGCAGCAGCACCACGTCCTTTTGTGTAAACTGTTCTCTAATAGCCTCAAAAGCCGACTGCTGATGTTCGCTCAGCACAAAATTGGCATCCAGAAACTCCTCCTCAAAAAACAGGCGGCTTACATTACGTTCCTCGGCAACAAAAACCTCTTTCTCGATTAGCGAATTGATGCTTGATGCCCCGGCTCCACTTTCTTCAACCAATTCATTTTTGGAGATAATTTTCTGATGGCGAGCCATTTTCAGGTATGCCAAAACAGCGTCGGCTTGTTTGGGGGCGCGCTTTTCCAGTATAACAAACAACTCGCGCAGGTTATCCTGATTATTATATACAGGGTTTATGGTGATGAAAGTCCGTTTGCGCGGTTTATAGCGATCGCTTACCTCTTCAGATATGTTAATGATATTTTTTTCGAACAACCCCTTCAGCAAAGGCATTACCGTTTTTTGGCTCAGCAGTTTGGAGATATCGCTGATGGTTAGCTCAGGCTGTATCTCTAAAGCCTCAACTATCAGAAACTCCTTATCATGCAGCGCCGACTTATCATATTCAAATTCTTTATTGAGGATAATCTTGGTCTCGCTGGCCAGTTTCAGTGCCGATGGCAACGCAGCATTCATCACCTCGCCTTCAAAGCACATATAATATTCAGAAAGCCATTTCCAGAAATGTAGCTGCTGGTTGGTTACAACCGGGCGGTCGTCCAGTATCTCGAGGATATATTTGGCTTCGTATTTTTCGGGAGCCTGCTCAGATATGGCAGAAACTACCGCGGTATATAACTTGCTTTTACCAAACTGCACTACCACGCGTTTACCCACGGCAATCAGATTATTCAGCTCGAACGGGACGCGGTAGGTATAGTTCTTCGCTATGGCCAGCGGCAAAATCACCTCAACAAAAAGCGTTTTGCGATCTTTGGTATGAGATTCGGCAAATTCAAGCATTTTATTTACTCCTGGATGCGGCAATAGCCAACGAAGCCCACCCGCCTATAAACAGTAATCCGCCGATAGGCGTAATTGGCCCTAAAATACTGGCTTTTAAATGCAAAATATCGCGACAAGCCAGCAAGTATAATGAACCCGAGAAAAGGATAATACCGACGGTAAACAAATAATAACTGGCTGTTATCCAACTGTTATTACCTTTGGCAAGCACGGCCAAAAATAATAAGGCAAAAGCGTGGTAAAAATTATATTCGACAGCAGTATGCCAGATCTGCAGTTGATCCGGGGCTATCATTGTCTTGAGTCCATGAGCGCCAAAAGCACCGGTCATAACGGCAACCATGCCAAACAGCGCCGCGGTAATGGTTATTGATCTGTTCATAAGTAATTGAGAAGGCTAAGTTAACCAATTGAAACTATTACTTGAATGGCTCGCGCTAAAAATCTAACTTGCGACGTATTCTATTACAATGAAACGACTAATTGCTATCACAATCATACTACTGCTTGTTACCGCCGGCGTTACCGTCGTTTATTTTAAGAATTTAAATACGCCCGGGCTGCACTCAACACAAACCATGCGCAACATCCCTGATAATGCGGCCCTGGTTTTTGAGTTTAATAATGAGGATAGCTTTTATGACATTTTTAACGGCAACAAGCTATTTACCTCAGTAATTGGGGACGAACAGTTAGGCGAGCTGGATACGCTGCACGACCAAATGTTTGCCGACCCAACCCTGAAACGATTCTTTAACGGGCAAAATGCCTTTATCTCGTTGCATCCCCTGTCAAATCAAACCATAGGTCTGTTGATCACTACCGCTGCCACCAAAGGTTTTAATCCGGAGGATATTGACCAGCTTACGGTAAAAACACACAAGGGGCTGGTGGTTACGCCCTCTGCTTTCGACGGAAAAAAGGGCTATGTGATCTATTCGGCAATTTTAAAGAAACGCTTTTACCTGCTCAACAAGGATGACGGTATCTATTTGGGCAGTTTTTCGAAGGAATTGATTGACCAAAGTGCCAAATACGTCCCTCAAAAAGACAAAAAAATATTTATGGCATTGCCTGAGCAGCAAAACACCAACTCATTGGCCAACTTGTATATCAACTATCACAATTTGAATCCACTGTTTGCGGTGCTGTTTAAAAATCAGAATACAGATATTTTTAAAAGCTTCATGCGGTTTCCGGCATTAGCTGCGCTCAATTTAAACTTCAAGAGCGACGCGTTGTTGTTTACCGGTTTTTCAAATATCCAGCCGGATGAACCAGGTAGTTATTTGAATCTGTTTATCGACCAACAGCCAATTGCTCATAATTTGCAGGATGTATTTCCGTCGACAACTGCATACAGCATTTGTTTTTCGGTATCTGATCCAAAAAAGTTTAAGGCCGATCTTTCAGACTGGTACGGCAAGGCCAAATTACAGAGCGAGAAGGATTCCATCTTCGCCAAAGTAAAAAAAGAAACCGGCGTTAATATCATTGCTGAATTTAACCAGCAACTGGGGCAGGAATTTGCTGTAGTAACTACGAAATACATGGAAAAATATGCCATTGTTGGTTTAAAGGATGGATCGGCATTTAGACCGATGATGAATAACATCAGCACCATGGCAACAGGCGACATTGGTCAGGTAAATTATAATAAGCTCCCTTTTTTCTTGTTGGGTGATGCTTTTGGTGCGTTCAATAATCGCCCATGGTTCATGATCGTTGACAATTACCTGATCCTGGCCAATAGCCAGTCAGAGTTGAACAGCTATCATGATTATTATTTTAACCAGAAATTACAAAGCAAATCAAAGCAATATAATCAGTTTACTGATTTAATGGCCGAGCGCGCCAACATTAGCTGGTACATCAACTTCAAGAATGCGCAACCCATTTTAAAACGCGACCTGAACGACGATTTCTATGATAAATTTGAAAATGATGAAACAGGATGGAAAAATTTTTATGCGGCATCTTATCAACTCATAGCGTCAAACAAGAATTTTTACACCAGTTTTTGTATGAATTTAAGTCAACCAGATACAACTGCCACGACGTTAAAATAAAATAAACTCTGTAAACATATGTTTAACTCTAAAACAAATAACGTATTTTATTGGGTTAAATTGATTAGTAATTTTATATTTAAAAAATTCAATAATACCCCTTGCTAGCTATCAGTTATTAAATGAAAAAAAGTCTACTTGTTTGCTGCCTTTTTCTTGCAACGATAAAAGCTTTTGGGCAGCAATTTGCGTTATATAACACGGGTACTTTGTACGATTCATTCGAGAATCCGTCTCAGCGGGCTTTCGTACCTGACACCTCCAAACAATTTGCTTTCAACTTTTTAATTCCAAATTTTGGTGCAAATTTTTTGTTTTCGGGCCATGGCCAACAGGCCTTGATAAGCCGTGCCTTTCATTCCTATTATAACACGGCAAACCTGGTAACCGGGGCAGGCAATTATAACCATATAAAAGTCAATGCCAACGATTATATATTTATGTTTAAAGTATACACCAGCGAAGATGGTGATCAGGAAATGGGCATTGCTTTAAACACCCGGCTTGAAGGTCGAGGCATAGCTACTGATGAATCTATTTCGTTTTTTAATGGCTTCACCAAATTCCCCCAGAATGCTTATGCCAATATTTTTAACGACAATTACCATGTACAGGCATACCACCAGTTAAGTCTCACTTATAAAGAACAGATTGACAAACGTTTATCAGTAGGCATTAAACTTAGCGCGTTGGCTGGCCTTTATTATAACCAGATGAATATCACCCAGTCTAGCGTTACCTTTAACCGGGCGCAGGACCAGGCACGATTGGCATTAACCGGCGATTTTAAGACGAATGATCAATCAAACAAATCAGGTTTCGATCAGATATTCCCTGTTCTTGTTAACCCCGGTGCGGCTATTAGTTTGGGCGTAACCTATCTTGACCACAACGGATACAAGTGGCAGGGTAACGTCAAAAACCTCGGCTTTATTAGCTGGAGCTCAACATCGCGCACCAATACATATGCCGGCACTACCTTGATTAATAATTTCTCGTCGGCCGACCGCGAGGGGATTATAAAGGGCTCTATTGACAGCCTTAGGCAGAGCGGGCAGCGCTACCATGGTTTTGTTTCACCCACCAATGGCCTGCTCGAAATAAGTGTTAACAAAAGCTACTGGTTAGATGAAGAAGGTAAGATCAAATTTTCGCCGACACTGATTGGTTCGAAAGAACTCTGCTATAACGGATTCACAGCGGCCTTGAATGCACCGGTGCAATTTGGCAAGCATAGTGTAGCTCTAACTTCAACCTACGACGAATTGAAGCTGTTTAACATAGGGCTTCAATACTTGTTCAAAGCCGACAATGCCGAGTTCTTCATCGGCAGCGAACGCATTTTTGCAACGGGCAGTTTTATAAACGCAGCGCTTAAGGACGGACAAGGCCCACAAACCCAATACACAACCCCACTTAAGCCCTATACCGGCATGGATTTTTATATCGGAGCCTCGTTTAAATTTGGACGACTAGTTGAGCACCGCATGAACTCGAGCGGCATAGGCCCTGCAGGCGAAGACAGAGGATTGCTGGGCAGAATATGGCATGGCCTGTTCGACAAATCAGACCCTGATTATTAATTCTTTTTCTGACCTACCAGGAAATCTTTCAAATAAAAAGGTTCAAAGTAAGCAACATCTTCAAACTGGCCGGCGGCGTATTTTTCGGCTGCTTTTTGGGTAAGATGTGAAGCTGAATTAATAAATGCTGTATTAAACTGCGCATTAGCGTTGCTACCTAAAATCGCGCGGCACTTCTCGGCGCCATCGCCAAAAAACAATATTTTATGAAATTGAAGCTGCTCTGCGAAACTTTGCTGGTCAATAATTTCTGCCGATGTTGGTTTTACAATATTACCTTGGGCATCAAACAAGGCAGTATAAACCTCCATCCTGCGCGCATCAATCATAGGGCACAATAGTGTACCGGCTTCAATTTGATTTTGGGCGATGATACCTTGCGACATAGACTCCAATGTTTCTACAGCGATTAATGGTTTATCCAACGCAAAGCACAGGCCTTTGGCGGTGGATACACCGATACGTAGGCCTGTATATGAGCCCGGCCCGCTGCTTACAGCTATGGCATCGATGTCATCATATTTAAGGCCATTATTAGCTATTAATTCTTCGATATAAAGGGTAATTACCTCGGCATGAATGTTTCGCTCATTCAGCTCTTTTACAGCGATGGTTTCGCCATTTTTAGCTAACGCGACAGAACAAACCGTAGTTGCAGTTTCTATTTGAAGTATAATACTCATCGTTTCTTAGTTGTGTTCACGGCACCGGATCATGCCCATGCCCGCCCCAGGGATGGCAGCTGGCAATACGCTTCAAAGTTAACCATCCGCCTTTAAAAGCTCCATATTTTTTTATAGCCTCTACCCCATACTGCGAACAGGTAGGCGTATACCGGCATGAAGCACCTGTTAACGGAGAAATGAAATACTGATAAAAGCGTATCAATAAAACAAAAAAAGCACCTACAAGCGCCTTGAATATGCGTATAAGTGCGTTCATTTTAATACCTCAGTATTTAGCTGGGCTAACAGCTTAAGCATTTTCTTTTCCATCAGGCTGTAATCGGCTATTTCTTTGCCAATGTAGCCTATGGATATCACAATTTGTTTATCGACTTCGATAAGCGAATTATATAATTGCAACTGTTTGTTTAAACGATAGGCTTCACGCATGCGCCGTTTTATGAGGTTACGCACTACCGCGCGTTTAAAGCGTTTCTTAGATACCGAGAAAACTATTTGGGCAGGAGTTTTTTGTGGTTGGTTGACAACCAGCCATGAGGCTTTGAAGGGGTAACATAAAAAAGAAGAACCGCTGCGAAAAAGCTCGTCGATGAGCTTTTTATTACACAACCGTTCTTCTTTTGTAAAGGTGTACATAGTTACTTAATACTGAACCCAACGTTAAACAGGTTCAAATACTCTCAAAAATACAAAGAGAGCAAGTAACCTTTATTATGCTTTGTGGCGACCTTCGCTTGATACTGTTAATCTTTTTCTGCCTTTAGCTCTTCTTGCAGCTAATACTCTTCTACCGTTAGCAGATGACATGCGCTCACGGAAACCGTGTTTATTTCTTCTTTTTCTTTGAGAAGGCTGGAATGTTCTTTTCATGATTTCTTTATCCTATTTGTTTTTTGAAAACAAGAGCGCAAATGTAGTGTATTTTTTCAACTTATCAAATACATTTATCCACATATTTGCTTATTATTTTTGTTTCTATATTCTCTATGCTAACACATCTGCACCATGAAAACAGTTGCTTTAATACTATTAATCATCCTCCCCTTTTTGGGTTTTCCGCAAGACACTCAAAACCAAAGCTATAAATTATATAGCGTAGCTAAGCACAAATTAGTTAGCACCGACGATGTAATAGCCGACATGGCTAATGCCGATGTGTTATTTTTTGGCGAAAGCCATACCGATTCTATCGGCCATTTGCTTGAAACGGCCTTACTGCAAAAGCTTTCGGCTAAATATCCGGGTAATGCTGCTTTATCCATGGAGATGTTTGAGACCGACAATCAACCCGTATTAAATGAATATCTAAAGGGCTATATCCGCGAAAAAGATATGATTAAAGATGCCCGAGCCTGGCCCAATTATAAAGACTACCGCCCGATGGTTGAAATTGCTAAAGCGGGCAAGTTGCCCGTCATTGCTGTTAACGCACCATCGCGCTATGTGCATGTGGTTACAGACAAAGGTCTGCCGGCTTTGCAGCAATTGGATAAAGATGCTTTAAAAAACCTTCCGCCTCTCCCTATCGACACAGCTACCGGCGCCTATTACGAAAAATTCACAGCCATTATGGGTGGACACAGCACTATGTCCGGCATAAATATTTATCAATCACAAAATTTATGGGATGCCACAATGGGCTGGTCGATCGCTCAATTTTATAAGAAAAATCACGAAAGCAAAATATTCCATATAAATGGCAGCTTTCACAGCGAAGAAAAATTGGGTGTTGTGGCCCAGTTAAAAAAATACGCGTCAAAGGTGCGCGTATTAAATATCGCTAATATCGATAGCGAAACCAACTTTACCAATCCAGACTGGAGCAAATACCAAAAATTGGGTGACTATTTGTTAATCACCCAATCTGGTAAGCAATAAGTTTGATTATTTTTTCGCCAGCAAGTCGCGAATTTCGGTAAGTAACGCTTCTTCTTTTGTTGGCTCCGGAGCCGGTGCCGGTACTGCCTCCTCTTTCTTTTTTGTAGCGAGAATTGCTTTAACTATAATAAATAGCGCAAAAGCAATGATCACAAACGAAATGATCTGTGACACGAAATTGCCATACTTAATTGCCGTACCGGGTATTACCAACTTGGACAGATCGGTTAAATGAGCTGCTTCAAGGGCTGGTTTAAGTATTGCTGGGGTGATGATATCATCAACCAGTGAGCTTACAATCTTGCCGAAAGCGGCGCCAATAACAACAGCAACCGCCAGGTCAACCACGTTGCCACGCATGGCAAACTCTTTGAATTCTTTTACAATAGCCATAGGATACAGGATCAAGTTAATTTATATAGCTAATTTATTACAAAATTATTATGAAGTCCAAACAAATATTCATTTTCAGTCTTTACAGTTTAAGCCCGTTCAGTTATAATCATGTTTTAAAGTTCCAGGCAATTGATGTAGATTTGCCCCTGTCTGATTTATGCTAAAACAAAATCTCCAACAGAAACTATTACAGAAGCTATCGCCGCAGCAGATACAGTTTATTAAACTGTTGCAGGTTCCTACTGTATCATTAGATACCCGTATAAAAGAAGAGTTAGAAGAAAACCCTGCGCTTGAAGATCTGAGCTTAACAAACCTCAACGAGCCCGAGGAACAATATCCTGACCGCGACCCTGATGATGACAACTTTAGTAATGAAGAAGAGCGCGGCGAGGTGGACGAATTCAATATCGACGACTATTTACAGGAGGATAATGTAAACGAATACGGCTCGCGTTATGACCAGAATGGTGACGACGAGGATGACCGTAAAGAAATACCATTTGCGGTGCAGAGCTCATTTTTTGAGATGCTGCAAGCGCAGTTGGATATGATACCAATGTCTGATAAAGACTTCAAGATAGCTAATCAGATCATTGGCAGTTTGGATGATGATGGCTACCTGCGTCGCCCGATTACTTCGTTGACTGACGATCTTGCCTTTTCGCAAAACGTAATGGCCGACGACGAGGAAGTTGAGGAAATGTTGAAGCTGATCCAGTCTTTTGACCCGCCGGGCATTGGTGCACGTAGCCTGCAGGAATGTTTGCTGATTCAATTGCGCCGCAAAGACACCAACGACCCGATAGTTGCCAAAGCCATAATTGTGGTTGAACATTACCTGGACGAGTTTACCCGCAAACACTACGATAAACTGGAAAAGGCATTAAACATGACCTCGACAGATTTGCGCGGTGTGATCAATGAAATCCTGAAACTTAATCCAAAACCCGGCGACTCGAACGAAGTTAACACCAAGCAAATGCAGGTTATTCCTGATTTTCATATCAAGAATAGCGATGGCGTGCTGATATTAACCCTGAATGCTAAAAACGCTCCTGAGCTGCGTGTAAGCCGCTCATATCAGGAAATGTTCCAGCATTACGATAAGGCTTCGCAGAAAGATAAAAAACTTAAAGAGGCGGTTCAGTTTGTAAAACAAAAACTGGACTCGGCAAAATGGTTCATTGACGCTATAAAGCAGCGCCAGCAAACCTTGCTGAAAACCATGAACGCCATCATGCATTATCAATACGATTTCTTTTTAACCGGCGACGACAAGAACCTGAAGCCGATGATATTGAAAGATATTGCCGACAAAATTGGCATGGATATCTCAACTGTATCGCGTGTGGCCAACTCCAAATATGTACAAACTGAGCATGGTACTTATCTGCTGAAATCGTTTTTCTCTGAAGCTATCCAAACCGAAAGTGGCGAAGAAGTTTCAAACAAAGAGGTTAAAAAAATCCTTGAAGAACACATCGGCAAAGAAGATAAACACCACCCGCTGGCCGATGAAAAGCTTACAGAAATACTCAAAGATGCCGGTTACAACATCGCCCGCCGTACAGTAGCCAAATATCGCGAACAAATGAATATCCCGGTAGCAAGGCTGAGGAAAGAACTGTAGATTAGAGTCAAGAATCAAGATTTTAGATGTTTGAAATAAAAAGGGCCTTAGTTAGCTATACTAACTAAGGCCCTTTGCATTATAATCTTGATTCTTGTCTCTTGATTCTTGTCTCTACACTAAAAATTGTGCTGCGGACAAGTAACGTGGTATCTGTTATTTAGCAACAAGCTGATGATAATTTCATGAGTACCGTTACTTACCGTGTTCAATGATGATGTAGTAACATCATATGAATAGCCGATATTGATAAATGAGCTCAGGTTAAACCCGGCAAGCGCACCGAATGAGTCATTACGACGATATGATCCACCTATCCAGAATTTGTCCTGAAATGAAGCTTTCAGGTTCAAATCAAAAGTCAACGGCACCGGCTGAATCTCTTTAACCAGGAACGACGGCAACAAAGTAATATCGTCAGTCATATATAGCTTGGTACCCGCAGTTAAAAAGAAATGTGGAACCGTCTTACTCACATCTGTAGAAGTATTCGACGTACTGAAATACAAATTCTGGGTTATTAACTGTTGTACTGATGCACCTACATAAAAATCGGCAGAGTATAACCAAACACCTACACCCACATCAGGTTTCCATTGGCTGTTGTTGCCATTAGTTATAGCCGGATCAAGCGGAGTAGCGGTTATAATTTCTGCTGTATTTAAGACAGTATGGTTCATACCTGCCGACACCCCTAAAGCCATATTTAAACGTGGGGCCAAACCCAAATGGTAAGCATAGCTGGCCGCGAAATTTGTTTGCGTGATTGGCCCCGCCCTATCATTTACTAAAGTAAAACCAACACCATGGTGCGGTGCAGAAGCCTGATAATTCTGGGTATATAAACGGCTTGACGGGTTATCTGCCCCACCACCCGGAAAAGAAGTAGCATCGCCTTCTGTAAAATCTGTACCTATAGGTGCATTTACTGATAAAAAGCTGGTTACAGGTGCTCCGTTCAAACCGGTCCACTGGCTGCGGTAGCCCAATTTTGCATCGGTATAATTTTCAATACCCGCAACAGCAGGATTCAATAAAAAGTTATTGAAAACATATTGTGTATATTGAGGCAATTGTTGTGCAGAAACTGTTTGGATGATAACCGCAAAAAACACCAATAAAAGTATGATTCTCTTCATATAAAATGATGCCCCAAATTGATTCTTACTCACAACTCAAAGTTCAGCTAAAAGGGTTATTATAAAGCAAATAAACTTGCTCAGGCTTATTTTTTATAAATCTAAAAATTTATCGAATATAACTTTTTCTGCTTTAATCTTCCCTGAATACGGATATAATTATTAAAAGTTTCGATTTATTCTCAATTTAAGATACTACCTGATAATATTAATTAACCCAGCCATAACTTTAGCGTTTGACTTTATTTTGATGATATAATAATATGTCCCCACAGGTAGTTGCTTTCCGTTAAGCGTGCCGTCCCAGGGCGTAGGATAACCCTTAGTGTAAAAGACCTTCTGCCCGTATCTATTCAATACTTCTACGGTGCACCCGGCATATAAATTCAGATTCTTAATATCCCAGGTATCATTAATACCATCGCCATTAGGCGTAAAAGTGTTAGGCGTACTGATATCGCCGCTTACAATTTCTAAAGTGCCGGCTATATAGGTAAATACATAATTTATTGCGCTTGCTCCGCTCGCGGTAATCGGATACTTACCAGTCGGCGATGTTGGCGTTGCAGGAGTGGCAGTTACGGGTTGCGTGGTTAATGAAGACGGTCCATCGCCATTAACAAATCCTGTATAAGTCACCGTTAATTCAGGCAAAGGGTCGCCATAAAACATTGTAGCATTGCTGGCGGTGATACTCAACAGCGCTTTCAAGACGGTCCCATCAACAGGTACATTTATGGTTGTAGCTCCGGTACTGCTCAGCTCAATATTTCCATGATAAATACCTGCCGGCGCAGTGGCTTTCAGCCTCACGTAAACCTCTACCGCCGATACATCGGCTGATGTGCCTACAGTAACCATATCGCCAAAAGTTACATCATCTTTACTTAATTCATAGCCGGCAGGCGCCTTAACTGTAATGGGCTCTTTAAGATTGTTGCCGCCTACATTAATAATCTGCGCTGCAGACGCCGAGCCATAATGTGTTGACGATGCGCTAACATTACCGGGATCATTAATATTTGGCGGTGGGTTTACGGTAATACTGTAAACAATGGGCACTGTGCTGCAGCCTATACCGGCAGTAACAAAGCTACCGATGGATATAGCAGCGCCCTGATTGGTTTGAACCGGGGTTCCCAACTGGTCGGTAGCTGCATCAATTACCTCCAGCTCATTAGGGTTTTGGCCGGCAACAAGTACCTGCTTACCATTTGGGCTGATAGAAATCCCCTCGCACAGGGCCGGCATGCTTAGTGTTTTTATGACAGCATTGGTTGAGGTATTGATGATGGTTACGTCTTGTGACAAAGCATTACTTACGTATATCTTATCGCCGCCCGGTGTAATGGCCAAAGCGAAGGGCGCGGTGCCCACAGTGACGGTTTGAACATTCCCTGTAGCAACATCTACTACGCATATGTAATTACCTGTATTATTAGTCACATACACTTGGCTACCGTCTGCGCTTACAACAGCAGCCGTTGGATAAGTAGACGGTATAGGTATCTTTTTTAACACTTCATTTGTGGCAGCGTCAATAACATACAACTGGCCGGTAGTACTGCATACATACAAACGGCTGCCGTCTAAACTTATAGCAATACCTAAAGCGCCGGTTATTGATATATCCGGTATAGTCGTATTACTACCGGTCAGATCTAAAACAGATACAGTACCGCCGCTTTCATTCGCCACATAGGCACGCGTGCCATCAGGCTTTACAATTATAGCTTTTGCGTTTTTACCCACAGTATAATTACCAACCACAGTATTAGTAGCAGCATCAATTACCGATACTATTCCCGGTTGCGCATGCCCCGTTTCATTTTTTGAATTCACTACATAAATCTTTCTGCCATCAGGACTGACGGCTATTCCAAATGGTTGGCTGTCTACCGGAACAGTTGCTACTATGGCGTGGATGGCGGTATTTATTACAGAAACATTATTTGATGTAGAATTGGCGAGATAAGCAAATCCTTCAGACAATGGCATTACGCTGATATGTGCCGTTATAGGTTTAGTACCCTTATTAACCGCGGTAAAAGGCTGTATATCGCCTGTACCACCGGGCGGCAAGCCTATTTGCTGATTATCAATCACCACCCATTTATAAGAGCAACCGCCACCGGGTAAGGTTATCAGCTTAGTAGTTTCTCCATTTTCGACCGTTTGATTATTTTGCGCCTGCAGGCGACCGTATATCAACAGCAAAAAAAATCCGATCACGAATATTTTAGTGCGTGACGATGGGATAAGTTGAGCGATTTTGCCGGCAAGATTCAAACTCTGTAAAATTGGTATATAAAGTTACTATTGTATTACCAGTTTAAATCAAGGTTATTGATTTATCTGACAATAGCCACGTATCCGGTCACAGGCTTGCGGCCACTGTTCGGATTTATGATATAATAGTAAGTACCAACCGGCAAATCAGTTCCATTTCGCCTGCCGTCCCACGGGGTGCCATAACCAATCGAATAAAATACCTTAGTACCGTATCTGTTAAATATCTCTACAGTCGCTTTGGTATAATCGCTGAGGTATTGAATTTCCCAGGTGTCATCTATACCGTCGCCGTTTGGTGTGAAGGCATTTGGTATAGTAAGCGCCTTCAAGACCTTTACAAATGTTTGCACAGTAACAGGGCAGCCTTTATCAGACGTAACCGTTAGTGTATAGGTTATGTCGGTAGACAAGGTAGCTACCGGATCGGCAACATTATCGGCACTTAACCCTGTTGATGGTGTCCATTTATATGTAAATTTGCCACCACCGACAATATTGGATACGGCCCGCAAGGTAACCTGGTTGCCTTCAAGAACAGCATAGCGCTGAGGCAATGAAACCGTAGGCGACGGATTAACTTTAAGTACAAAATTGGCAGCATACGTGCATCCGGTTGCGTCTGTGGTAAACAAATAACTTATGGTGTAAACACCTACCCCTGCTTTTTGCGGATCTATCAATCCTGAGGGCGATACGCCCCGGCCGCTAAAGACGCCCGAACCCACATAAATACCTTTGTTGTCAACTATTTGCAGTGGTGCCTCATTATAACATAAAGTAACCGTATCAGGCCTAATGTTGGTTGTATTAATTGTTTTGCCGTTGGCAGATAAACCGATAATCGGATTGGCATTAATGTTAACTACATGATCAACCGAATCTGCGCAGGTTTGTCCGGAATAAACCACCATATGCACGGTATAAGATTGCTGCGCAGGGCTGTTAAACAGCCTATACTTATGTGTATATTTTTTATTGCTGTGGATAGCGCCATTGGCATAAGTTTCATAAACATTAGATGCTGCCCCGGATTTATAATCGAAGCACCAAACTATTCTGGTAATGTTATAAGCATCGATAGTCGATTTATCATCAAATACAATACTATCGGCACTACAGGCGTTCTCTGCAGCAAAATCTGCTTTAGGGTTTGATCCGTTTACGGTAAACGTTTTTTTGACTGTTGTTGCGCAACCATATTTTGAAGTCACTGTTAAAGTTACCGTATATATACCTACTGCTGTATAGGCATGTCTTGGATTTTTAAGTGTCGACTGATTATTTGCCGGTGTCGATCTTGAATCGCCAAGGTCCCATAAATAGGCGAATTCAGCTTCGGTGTGGTCGGCTATCGAACTGCTATCGGCGAAATTTGCATACGTATCAGATAAACAAACGTCAGGGATTTTAAAATTAACAACAGGCACCGGATTGACAGTTAAGGTCTTCGACAGCGTATCGCTGGTACAGCCATCGGCGATAGTTACCGCCAGTTTAACAGTATAATTCCCAACGGCTGCATAGGTATGTATCTGTGTTTGGCCGTTAGCGGCGTTTACTACTACCCCATCGCCAAAATCCCAGGCCCATTTAGTGATCGTACCTTCAGCAGCTGTCGACGTGTTAGCAAATGAAATGGTTTGCCCCGGGCACTCGGGCGATGAAATATTGAAACCGGCTACCGGCTTAGCAATGATATGCACCGTTTTAGCCGCCGATATATTTGTACAACCGCTGTTATCTACCTCTGTTAAATGCACAACGTAGTTGCCGGGGGCGGCGTATTTATGGAGCGGGTTTTGCAGTGTTGATGTAGTATTGTCGCCAAAATCCCAAAGCCAGCTTTTCAAGGTTTCGCCGGCCGGCGGGACGGTATTGTCTTTAAATGCGGTCGAATCGCCTAAACAATCGGTAGCGGGTACGGCAAAAGCTACCGGCGGCGGGTCTGTTATGGTAAAATCATTCTGAACATCCTGGTTTGATCCGCAAACATCGGCCACAGGGTTAAAAACCGTAGCAACGATAGTGTGAATACCGGCTTTAAAGCTAACAGGCGCGTTGTACTCATAGGTATACAAGGTGGTAGTACTGTCTTTTACCGCAGTTGATTTAACTTTCGGAATGGTATCTGTATAAACCAGGTTACTATCAACTTTCCAGGCGATATGAGTTGTTTGAAAAGGTATGGTAACCTGTGCTTTGTACAATATATTACTGCAGCCACTGGTTTTCGTCACAGCGGGTTTATTCGGATCAGAAATAGATACATACTGGGTCTGGTCGGCCAGGTTGGCGCCTGCGGCATAACCATAAGATTCTGCGTTACCAAAGCCATACACTATAGCATTAAAAGGTGTTGAAGCATCGAGCGTATGTGTGCCGGATGTAACAGAGCCAATACCGCCTGTTGCCTGGGGGCCCGAGCTTACAGAAATTTGTGCATAAGCATATGCAGACGTGCTGGAGACAGGCACAAAGCTTGACGCATAATTTACGCCATCCATAGTAAACGACGAAACTCCTGTTTTAGGAATTACCACATTGATATAACTATTTAATATTTTATAATAGCCGGCAGCATACAAGGTAACATGCGTAAGCCCCTGTTCTATCGGTGTAAGATATATCATTTCGGGATCGCCTACGTCGCCGTTCCCTGCGGTGCAATTGATTTGCTGATTTTGTGATGGCGAATATTGTACAACCTGTATAGGCTTATTGGCCGAAATTACATTTGTTTGAGTAGATTGAAATTCATAGTACAACCCATTAATCAATGTTGTAGGATCAAGCACGGCGCCATTTAACGTAACATTTGTAGTTGGGTCACTTAATACGATACGATAAACATCAAAAGGCCTTGACCGCAAGGGAGCAGCAACATAATTTTTACCCCATGTAGATGTAGGATATACCTGCTGAAATAAATTATCAGAAGTAATGGCCGAAGGACTACAGCCAATGTCTATTTTTGTACTACCTGAAAAAACCGCAATTTTTTTACAGGTACCGGTACTGTTACTGATAGATTGAATCTTAGTACCCGTTAAATCAGTGGCAGAAAGCGCCTGATAAACCACGCCCTTATTTAAGGTGAGCGTAAAATTGGCATTAGCGGCGTGACCATCCAGCAGGTCGGCTGTGGGTGTTATAGAGACTGTTGTATTATTCTCAGTAGCGATAACGGCAAATTGCGAATATGACGGATTATTTTTAGGAGCGTTTGAGTTCTGCGTATAGTTAAGCGACATGTACTCTTTACCCATGGAGTTGACCGGCAACAACAAAGTTGCACCTGATACGGCTGAAGCATAAATATGGGCATATACCGCTATAGGCTTAGCCGACATGATATGAATACCCCCACCCGGATAAGTGCCTGAATTTTGCAAAAATGCAGATGACGGTATATCGACGAAAGTAACCTGATTAGCGGTTACCGTGAAATTTTGAAGCAATGTTCCGCCAATCTCAACACTGCCGGTGGTTGGTATATCTGAGGTGATATACAAAATCATTGACGCACCATTGGTAGGGCTTGTAACGCCTGCGTTGTGCGACATAAATGCCGTCCAAAACTCGGTACCCTTGTTTGTTTGCGCACGGGCAGTAAAACATATAACGAGTAACAGGGGTATTACTGTTATATAGAATAACCTATTCAACTTGAGATAATTTACACGCTAACGTTTTTTTGCGAAAATTGGTATACAGTATACACAGCTTTTATTAAATCAGTTGATAAGATTAGGCACGTGGCTTGCCCACAGCGTCTAATTCTGCATAAGCGGCATTAAGTTTTCGGGCCAGTTCTTTATTTTCTTTACGCAAATTGTATATCTCTAACGCATTTTCAATGTACATCTTCAATTCGTCATTTTGCCATGGCTTCACCAGGTATTTATAAACCTGGCCACGGTTTATGGCATCCATAACAGCGTTAATATCAGAGAAACCGGTTAACAGAATACGTATGGTATCAGGATATACAGGCAATATCGATTCTAAAAATTCAATACCCGTCATACCCGGCATGCGCTGGTCTGTTATGATTACGCCAATTTCCTGGCTGTCCAATATCTTACGCCCCTCTTTGGCAGAGCTTGCGGTAAATATTTCAAAATCACGTCTGAAAGCAGCTTTGAAACTGTTCAAATTATTAACTTCGTCGTCAATGTAAAGTACACCTATTGCCATATTTAAGTTTATCAATTAGTTTAGTGGTCTATATTTAGTTTAACAATTGCCTGAAGTCTTAAATCTCTGAGCAATTTTTTGTCGCAGTGGCTGCTATTGTAAAAATGAAAAAAAATTTATTAATCTTATGTTGCCTGATACTAAATCTTGGCGCATTTGCACAAAAAACTGACACATTAGTCATACACGACGACGAAAGCCGCTACTTAACTAACAGATATTTCCTGGAGTTAGAAGATCCGCATAATAAAATATTGGCCAGGGATATCATCAATAATCACGGTTTCCATAAATTAAATGATCAATTTCCACGGTTAGGATATACCAAACCTATTACCTGGTTAAAGTTTACCATAAAAAATGGAAGCCGCCAGTCGGATGTGCCAATTACCATTAGCAAGAGTGTTATTGATGAGTTTGATATTTATTTTATCGAGACCACTATTGACAGCAATAGAATTGCTCATCCACGGCTAAGGCACTTGTCTGCTAAAGATCCCGAAAACAACTCTAACCTGCTTACACAAAGCATCACATTGGTTGATGCGCCTTTGGAACCAGATTCGTCTATCACCCTTTATGCACGTGTAAAAAGCGTCGCCACTACGGTGATTCCCATTCAAATAAATAGCTCAGACCTGTTTATTACACGGCGTGGTATCGAAAACCTCCTAAATGGAGCTATGATGGGCATGTTTGCTATTATGGCGCTTTACAACCTCATGCTGTTTATTATAGTGGGCGACAAAAACTACCTGTACTACAGCATATATATTATGTTTTTGGCCTTGACTCAGGGCCTGCAACTTGGCTTTGGCAATAATTTATTTTCTGACAACCTCAAGCTCCTTAACATTTATATCATCCCGCTAACCAGAATTTGTTTTGGATATTCATTGCTTTGGTTTGCGGGTAACTTTTTGCGGTTCAAACAAAACGTAAAAAAGCCTTTTTATAAGTTTTATCAATTCTTATATGTGCTTTATGCAATACCATTACTGGCTATCCTATACGGCTATTCAGATATAGGATACAGTCTTATTACTTTCGCTACCTTCACCACCTGTCTGACGCTGATAGTGTTGGTTACCATTTTATATACCAAAGGCTTTAACCCGGCCAAATTCTTCATCATGGGCTGGGGATTCTTTCTGATAGCCATTATGATTTCTATATCTAAAAACTATGGCATTGTACCTTACAATTACTTTACGGCTAATATAGTAGCTTACAGCGCTTTAACCGAGCTAATCTTATTCTCAGTAGCCCTGGCAGATCAGATTAACTTTTATCGTCGTCAAAATACAGAATCACAATTGGCGGCGCTGGCTATCGCTAAGGAGAATGAACGTCTCATCACCGAGCAAAACATCTTACTTGAAAATAAAGTAAAAGACAGAACACAGGAACTGATCGAAACCAACCAAAGTTTATCTGTAACTATCGATAACTTAAAATCGGCACAAATTCAGTTGATAGAGACCGAAAAAATGGCGTCCCTGGGTTTACTTACCGCAGGTGTAGCGCATGAGATTAACAACCCTATTAATTTCGTCGGCGCTAACGTTAGTCCGCTGCGTCTGGACCTTGACGAGCTCATCGAACTGTTAGAGAGATTTGAAACTGCTGCTAATAATCCCGGCAAACCGGCGCTATTAGAAGAGGCTAAAAAATACAAACAGAAAATAGATGCTGATTTCCTGAAAGATGAGATCAAATCGCTTTTAAATGGTATTGAAGACGGAGCTAATCGAACGGCAGAAATTGTACAAAGCTTACGGACCTTTAGTCGTATTGACGAACAGGGCCTTACACCTACCAACATCAATACCGCAATATTGAACACATTGGTGATTCTAAGAAGCGCCATTCCGTATTATATCGAGGTAAAACCGATATTAAGTAACCTGGAACCTTTAAATTGCTATTCAGGAAAAATTAACCAAGCCCTGCTTAACCTTATTAATAACGCCATTCAGGCCATTGAGGTTAAAAAGAAACACCAAAACGAAAGCATCACCATTTATACGCACGACTTCTCCGACCATATTACTATTGAGATTATGGATTCAGGCATTGGTATGAGCGCAGAGGTTAGACAGCGGATATTTGAGCCCTTCTTTACCACTAAAAACATTGGCGAAGGCACAGGCCTGGGTTTATCCATTGTGTTCGGTATCATAGAGAAGCACAATGGCACCATACAGGTACAATCATCGCCAGATATCGGCTCAAAGTTTACGGTGACGCTGCCTAAAAACTTGACAAATCCTGAAGGCGAAACCGTTTGATATTAACTTACGCGCTTACCCTTCAGCAACATATCCATTGCATCGTTCAGTGAACCTGCACGGGTAACCTCGCCCGAATTAACGAAGTAAATCTCGTCGGCATTTTCGATGGTGTTAAGTCGGTGCGCTATGATAACGCGGGTAGTTGTTTCCGGCAACTTATTCAGAATATCGCCCAATAATTTTTCAGTTATGGTGTCGATATTAGCGGTAGCTTCGTCAAGGATCAGTAATTCAGGATTACGCAACACGGCACGCATAAAGGCAATCAGCTGCTTCTGACCTAAGCTAATACTGTCACCGCCGGCAGTAACCGGGGTATCCAGACCGTTTTCAAAAATAGCCAGCAGGGTACTCAGGTTAGCGTCATGGATTACCTGCTGTAATTGCTCATTAGTATAATCTTTATAAGCCTCGTTACCGTAAAGGATATTGTCGCGCACGGTACCCGTAAACAGGAAAGGCTCCTGCAAAATAAACCCGACCTTTCTGGAACGTTCGTTAGCATCATAGCTTCTGATATCTTTGCCATTCAATAGTACCTCGCCCTGGTTTGGATCATACAAACGGGCAATCAACGAGGCAGTAGTGGTTTTGCCACCACCTGTCGGGCCCACCAACGCATAGGTTTTGCCCCGTTCCATTTTGAAGCTTACGTTGTGCAATATTTCATGACCCTCAGCATAACCGAAGTGCACGTTTTTGAACTCCATTAACAGTTCGTCGTCGCCGGCATGATCGTCCTCAACATTAATCAGGTTGCTGTCAAGGCCTAATATTTGCGATATCCTGTCCCAGGCTGCCATAGCGGTCTGGAAGTTGGCCCACAATGCCGCCAGCTGACGCAGCGGGTTATAAAACAACGTAACATAGGTTAAGTAAGCAATCAATAATCCGACAGAAAAATCATTACCGATCAGGTACACGCCATAAACCAGCACAATCAGCTGGGCCAAACTTGCCCCCAAACTATAAACCGGCAAAAAGATGTTATTGGCCACACCCGCGCGCACTGCAGTTTTATAGTTATCCTGGTTAGCCACATCAAACCGCTTTCTGAAATAATCGCGACGGTTAAAGGCTATGATCACTTTGAAATTGTTCAGGCTTTCCTGAATTTCGGCACTCATGCCGCCGGTACTTTTTAAACTTTTGGCATTGGTTCTTTTTACCCATGGCGACACCACCATAGTAAAGATCACTATCAAAACCATTGGCGACACAGCAGCCAAACCTAACTGAAAATGAATCAGCAACAGGAATATCCCGGCGCCGGTCATGGTTGCCATACTGCCAATAAATTGCACCAGCGACTGCGAGAAAAACTGGTTCAGCTTATCCGTATCGTTATTAACGCGCGATATCAGGTCGCCGGCCTTGTTCTGGTTAAAGAAATCAACCGGTAATAGTTGTAATTTATTAAAGATGGCGTTACGCAGGGTAAACAACATGCGCTGCCCTACCCCGCCCATCATTTTGGTTTGCAGGTAGCTGGTAACCAGCCCCACGGTATACATACAAAAAAGCACACCGGTCCAGTAAAGCACACCACCATATTGTTTGGGTACGACATAATGGTCGATCGTGCGACCAATAATGAGCGGCCCCAGCAAGTTCAAACTTGAGTTAATGAGGATAATGACGGTAGCCAGCATCAGCGTTGGCCGTTCGTGAGCAATTAGTTGCAGCAGCTTTTTCAATGCGGCCAGGTTCGAAGTCTTTTCGGCCTGCTCAGATAGTTTGTTCAAATTATAATTCATAGTTGCTGGTGCTTTGTTGTGAATTAAAAATTTGAACATACTCGGGGCTCGTTTCCATCAAATGTTGATGTGTGCCGCAGGCTATAACTTCGCCCTGCATTAAAAGAACAACCTGGTCATAATGCTCAATAGCTGCAATTTTTTGTGTTACTGATAGCAAGGTTAGGTCAGGGTAATTGCGCTGTACGTTTGCCAGGATCTTTTTCTCGGTACTTGCGTCTACACGCGCAGTAAAATCGTCCAACAATAAAACCTTAGGATTAACCGCCAAGGCCCGGGCCAGCATAATGCGCTGCTTTTGCCCGCCCGATAAACTGGAACCACGTTCTGAAACTATGGTGTTCAAACCTTCGGGCAAACCGTCAATAAAGCCTTTCAGTTCGGCCGTTTCAATAGCTATGGCAAGCGACTCATCGGTCACGGTGTCGCTAAACGCTATGTTTTCACGGATACTCATGTTAAAGATGATGCTATCCTGAAACACAAAACCCACCTGGCTGTGAAAAGCCTCGCTGTTATAACTGCTGATAGGTTTTCCATCAAACTCTACCTCACCACTGCTGGCGTTGATCAGGCCGGTTAACAGATAAAGCAACTGAGTTTTACCGGCAGCTGTAGGGCCGATGATCGCAATCTTTGATCCGGCCTTAACAGATATGGACACATCCCTAAGCACCGGCTTCTGACCATAATTTAACGTGACGTCTTTGATGTCGATATTGCCTTTTATTTCGTCGGTTATCGTACCGTCGTCTTTCATATCGGGCGCTTCAAGGATGTTCACAATACGGCTATAAGAAGCGGTTGCCTGCGCAACAATGTTACTCATGAAACCCAGGATCAGTATCGGGAAGATAAGCATCATCAAATAACTGTTAAAAGCTGCGAAATCGCCCAAAGTCATCGAGCCATTAATCACATAGTGCCCGCCCAACGCCAGGATAGCTAACACCGCCATGTTGGATGTAAAGGTGATAACCGGAATCAAACTGGCGAACAACTTAAGTATGGCCAAACCAAAATCGCGCGCTTTGGTATTGGCTTCCACAAACTTCATGATCTCCAGTTGCTGTGAATTGATGACGCGGATAAGCGCCGAGCCCAGAATACTTTCGTTGATGATCTTATTGAGCCAATCAATAACCTGCCTGCTTTGTACAAACAGGGCTCTTACTTTTTTTAATACATAAAAGAAGGTACCGCCAATAATAGGTATCGTAGCAATAACGCATAGCGCCAGTTTCCAATCGATAGTGAGCAACAAAATACTGGCGCCGATAATGATAAACACCGATGACGCCATAGACACAATAGCCTGCGACACGAACATTTTGATGGAATCGGTATCGGCAGTTAGATTGGTCAGCAGTTTTGACGGATTGGCTTGTTCTACAAAAGCATGGCTTTGTCGTGATATCTTATCGGCCAGGCGGGTGCGCAGATCGCGGGCCACACGTTCTGAAGCGTAGGTCTGGATGATACTTTGCAAATAAGCGAATACAAAGATCAAAGCTATGGCTCCGCTAAATTGCGTTACGATGTGCCTAACGTCAAAAGTGTGATGTGTATAAGCGTCGATACCTTTGGCAATGATTTTTGGCAGCAACAGGTTAATGCTGTTGCTTAGCAATGCAAAAAGTAGCAGTAATAATATCAAACCACCGTAGGGTTTAAGCAGGTGACTTATGCCCGGCGGCTTTTTTTGATTTGGTTGAAGTTTTTCTGGCGGCATGTGTGTTTCTTTGTCAAATATTGTGCAATTGTTTCAAATCTCAATGAGATAATGGACGATTATGACAACAAAATCTTTTAATTTTTTAAAAAATAAAAATGGCCCTGAATTTCGACAAAGAACAAGACTATATCCTTGAAGATGACGTTGTATTATTAAGACCGCTGCAAAAAGAGGACTATATTCATCTTCTTTCCATATCTGTCAATGAGCCTGAAACCTGGGCCTATTCATCAAAATCTGCCGCAGGCGAAAAAGCACTGAAAGCCTACATTGCCGAAGCGCTTACCAAACGCGCCAATGGCGAAGAATATCCCTTTATTGTATTCGACAAGATAACCGGCCGCTACGCAGGCAGCACACGCTTTTATGATATACAGGTAGCGAACGATGCGTTGCAATTGGGTTATACCTGGTATGGCAAAGATTTCCGTGGGACGGGACTAAACAAACATTGCAAATTCCTGCTTTTACAACTGGCTTTTGAGACTTTAAAAGCAGAACGCGTTGAGTTTAGAGCCGACAACCGTAACGAGCGCAGTATTGCCGCCATGAAAAGCATAGGCTGCACGGTTGAAGGTGTAATTCGCAGTCATATGCCCCTTACAGACGGTAGTCGTCGCGACTCGATCATTTTAAGTATTTTGAAAGATGAGTGGTTTGGCGCTGTAAAACAAAACCTTAAGGGCAAGCTAAGATAGATTCTGAATAACGATCTGTTAATGGGTGTGGCAAAACCGAAAGCTATATTTGCCGAAATACAAAAATCCAAACATGAGCACGAAACTTACTATTAATAACAACGGATCGGTAAAAATAGAAGGCGACTTTGAAATTGTGGATATGCAAGGCGATCAATATGGTTTACAGGGACGCACTGTAGTGTCTATCTGCCGCTGCGGCCTGTCGGCTAACAAACCATTCTGCGATGGTTCGCACAAAGGTCATTTTGAGCACAATGCCGTAGCTTTTGATTTGCCGCCGAAGAAAGTTTAATAATTCTTCTTCATTTGTTATGCTAAGGCTCTCGAAGCATGATGGTAGGCCTACGCCGCAATGACTTTCACCGATGCGTCATTGCGAGGAACGAAGCAATCTCTACGCGATAGTTACACTTTGCGCGATTGATCAGCGAGTGTAGAGATTGCTTCGTTCCTCGCAATGACGTGTTGGATTATTTATCAACCATTTGGGTTACCTTTTTGATAAGTGATCTTGTTTCATTCTGTTTCACTCAATTTACGCAACAAACTAATTATTAAAAAATTAACCAAAAATCCTGTTTCACTTGTTTCATTTGTTTCACCTTCGCGTGAAACAAGCGTGCCTACTCCCCTCTCATATACAAATCTTCGACCTTCTTCCTGGCCCAGGGTGTCTTCCTCAAAAACTTCAAACTTGAAGCTATACTCGGGTTATCCAGAAAACAATTAATACGGATGCGATAACCCAGTTCCGGCCAGCCATATTTAGCTACCAGCTCGTTCAAGATCATTTCGAGCGTTTTGCCGTGGAGCGGGTTATTGGGTTGTTCCTGCATGTTATTATAAAAGAGAAGTCACGCTGAACTTGTTTCAGCATCCCACAGGACAAGCAGTGTGTTACTTAGCGAATGGGATGCCGAAACAAGTTCGGCATGACGTGATATTAGTATATTACCTGCTGGCTTTCACTATCTCGAGAGCTTTCCTGGTTGCCTCAGTCAGCTCAGTATATTTTTCGCCGTCCATCACTGCATTACTGATTAATTGGCTACCCATACCTACCGCACAAACGCCGGCTTTGAACCACCCGCCAATACTTTCAGTAGTCAGCTCAACGCCCCCTGTAGGCATAAAAAGCAAATTCGGAAACAATGTCTTAATGCTCGACATAAACGCCGGACCCAACATATTGCCCGGAAACAATTTGATGATCTTAGCACCCAACTGCTCGGCTTTAATGATCTCGGTAGGCGTCATACAGCCCGGCAACCAAAACACGTTGTTTTTATCGGCCACCTCAATGGCGTCTTCCACTAAACCCGGGCTGATAATATAATCGGCACCCGCATCGATAAAAGCTTGTGCGCTGGCAGCGTCTTTTATGGTACCTACGCCCAGGTACATTCCGCCCAGCTCGTTGTCACAAACCTGGCGCAGGCGCGCAAAGTTTTTCAGTGCAGCTTCACCACGGTTGGTGTACTCAATGGTTTTGATGCCTGCGGCATACAGCGCGTGCAAAATGTTCACGCTTACCTCTTCGCTTTTATTAAAATATAATGGCAGCATTCCCTGTTCAGGGATCAGTTTCAGTATAGTGGCTTTTTTGTCCATGCCGTAAAATTAGGAAAGAATATTTAAAACCACATCTTTAGTCACGCAAACGATGCCGCTTATTTTAGCCGCAAAAGCCTTCTTAATTAACTTGCTTTGATGTACATTTGGCCGCTAAGCATTAACCAATTACTATTCAAAATACCCTATGTCAAAAAAAGTTGTAACCTTCGGCGAGATCATGATGCGGTTGTCGACACCAGGCAACAAACGTTTTGTACAAACCGACAGTTTCGACATTACCTACGGCGGCGGCGAAGCTAATGTTGCGGCAGCAATCTGTAATTATGGAATGCAGGGTGCGTTCTTCAGCAAGCTGCCGGATAATGCTTTGGGGCAGGCAGCTATCAATCACCTGCGCCGTTTTGGGGTTGATACGCAATTTGTAGCACGCGGCGGTAAGCGACTGGGACTTTACTTTTTGGAGCCCGGTGTTTCTATGCGCGCCTCGCAGGTTATCTATGACCGTGCCGATGCCTCGATAACTGAAGCCGAACTGAGCGACTTTGATTTTGATCAGATATTTGAGGGTGCCGATTGGTTCCATACTTCAGGTATCACGCCTGCGTTAAGCGACAAAACCGCTGAGCTCACTTTGGCTGCGCTAAAAGCTGCTAAAGCAAAAGGCATTGTTACCAGTTTAGATCTTAACTATCGCAAAAAACTATGGTCGGCCGAGAAGGCGCGCGCGGTTTTAATTGAGCTTTGCCGGTATGTGGATATTTGTATCGGTCCGGATGCTACCTTGGGTTTTCATGCGGGTGATACCGATGTAAATCTGAGCACACTGAAACCTGAAGATTATGGCACCGTATTCAAGCAAATGAAAGACAAATACGGCTTTAAATACATTGCTTCGGGTCTGCGCGAGAGCCATAGTGCTTCTGACAACAGCATCTGCGCTCTGATTTATGATGGCAACGAGCTTTATCGCACCGCCAGTTATGACGTGCGTATCGTCGACCGCGTAGGTGCCGGCGATTCATTTGCCAGCGGATTGATCTACAGTTTACTTAGGGGCATGAATGCCGCTGATGCTGCCGAATTTGGCGTAGCTGCATCAGCCTTAAAACATACTATCCCCGGCGATATGAACCACGCAACTTTATCAGAAGTGCAGGACCTGGTTAAAGGCAATCGTTCAGGAAAAATACAACGATAACCGGCCATCGGCCCCAAAATACACGTCTATGATTTTCGATACCCTCAAAAATGCAAGCCGCTATTACAGCCTGCACAAAAGTTTCAAAACCGCTTTTGAATACCTGAACGCAACCAATCTGTCTGCACTTGAAAATGGTGTGGTCGAACTGGGTGACGGCATTCGGGTGATTGTATCTAACGATCCGGGACGTACCAAAGAGGCTGCGGCAAAAAGTTTTGAATGCCATAATCAAAACATCGACATACAGGTTACTATTAACGGCCCTGAAACCATGGGTTGGAAACCGCGCGCCGATTGCCAGAATATTGAGGTACCTTACAATTCTGAAAAGGATTATATGCTTTACAGCGACACACCTGATACTTACTTTTCGTTAAAAGATGGCCAATTCGTAATATTCTTTCCTGAGGATGTACATGCGCCAATGCTTGGCGAAGGATTGATTAAGAAATTGGTGGTGAAGATTCCGGTTTAGAAGCCTATAAACCAAAATGTCATCCCAAAAATGCGGGTGATCCAAAAATGACTTAAAAGTCAGAAAAAGGTGATCCAAAGTGATCCACTTTTCCTGACGTTATTTACCAAACACCTGATTATTAGGAATTTGAAATTCCCTAGTGATCCAGATGATCCAAAGTGATACACATTCGCGCGTGGATCAGCGCACTTCTTTCACATGAGCCTGGATTGGTAATCCGGAACTAACAAGATGAGAAATCCATACACATACTAAGAATAGCGCGTGTATAGATCTCTCCCTTTGGTCGAGATGACAAAAATTATATACTATTCATAAAACCCGAAATACTCACGGGCATTATTGTAGCAGATATCCTGAACGATTTTACCGGTCCATTCCAGATCGTTTGGCAGTTCGCCGTTTTCTATATCGGTAGCTAATAGATTACATACAATTCTGCGGAAGTATTCATGACGCGGGAACGACAGGAAGCTACGTGAATCAGTCAGCATACCTACCAAACGGCTAAGCAGACCAATGTTCGATAAGGCATTCAGCTGATCAATCATACCATGTTTCTGATCCATAAACCACCAGCCCGAGCCAAATTGAACTTTACCTGCTACAGAGCCATCATTAAAGTTACCCGTCATGGCAGCAAACAGAGCGTTATCAACCGGGTTACTGTTGTAAATAATGGTTTTAGCCAGTCGATTGTCGGTATCTAATCGATTCAAAAACTTAGACATCGCCTTACCTTGAGAAAAATCGCCGATAGAATCCCAACCGGTATCAGGGCCAAGGGTGGCTAGTCCACGGGCGTTGTTATTGCGCAATGCGCCAACGTGGTATTGTTGCACCCAACCTTTTTCATGATCCCACAGCGCAAATTGATACAACAAAGCCGATCTGAATTTCAGATTCTCATCTGCAGATATAGCCTCTTTGGCTCTTATTTTTTTGAAGATGGTATGGATCTCAGCTTCAGTATAATCCACCGCATAGATATGATCTAAACCGTGATCAGATAACTTACTACCATTAGCTGCAAAGTAATCATGGCGGTTTTTCAGAGCGGACAAATAAGTGTCGTAATCTTTTATAGCTGTATTTTCAATTTTTCCCAGTTGATCTATGTAAGCATTCAGCACATCCAGGTTGTCCGGGTTCATGGCCTTATCAGGACGGAACGATGGCAGTACCTTCACTCCAAAATCATCCTGTTTAATTTTCTGATGATACTCCAGACTATCCAACGGATCGTCGGTAGTGCCTACAACTTCAACTTTAAACTTTTTCAGCAAACCGCGCACGCTATACTCTGGCGATTGCAGCTTTTCGGTGCATTCGTCATATATCTTTCTAGCTGTTGCCGGCGACAGGATTTCTTTGACGTCAAAATAACGCTGTAGTTCTAAATGTGTCCAATGGTATAATGGATTGCGTAAGGTATAAGGTACAGTCTGCGCCCATTTCTCAAACTTTTCCCAATCGCTTTTACCGCCGGTGATGTAATCTTCGTTAACTCCATTAGCGCGCATAGCACGCCACTTATAGTGGTCGCCGTTAAGCCAAATGCGAGTAAGATTAGCAAACTGCTTATCGGCAGCTATTTCATCAGGCGGCAGGTGACAATGGTAATCGATAATAGGCATCGATTTGGCATAGTCACGATATAGTTTTTGAGCGGTTTTGCTTTCCAGTAAAAAGTCGTCGTCGAGAAAGTTTTTCATCGTCAGGATTATATTAGTGAGTGGTGAATGGTGAGTAGTGAATAGTGGTGATGAGCGGGGAATAGTGAGTAGGAAATAGGAGTAGCGAATCGAGATGATGAATTTTATCAATTAAATTAATTCACCATTCCACTCACTATTCACTATTCACTATTCACTATTCACTATTCACCATTCACCACCCACAACCGGGCACAATTATACTTTTTATAACCTGTTCTAACAACTTTATGAAGGGTTATTTACGCTATCGATTGCACGGCCGGAAAAGTAAGTAATTCAGTCATTAATTCCTTCAAACTTACCGAAGCAGCCGCAATCACGTCATCCCCTGCCCCGTAATAAATATAAAGGGTATCGTCAAACAAAGCCGTTCCGGTAGGGAAGCAAACATTATCTACGTCGCCGGCCATTTCAAAAGCCTGGTCAGGTTTAAAAAGCGGATACGGCAATCGCGCTTTCTCTTTCCTCGGGTCATTCAGATCAAACAAAGCTGCGCAAGCCGAGTAATGATATCCGTTATCAAAATGCTCAACGCCATGATAAATCACCAGCCAGCCATGCTCAGTTTCAATTGGCGGGCAACCTGCTCCAACATAAGCCAGTTCATGCAGATTTTTAGAAACCAGCATTACGTTATCTTTCAAATTAGTTACATAAGCTTCCCAAAAATCGTCTGTTAAATCATCCAGACTATCGACAGCCACCAATTGAATATCGGGTTTAATACGCTGCATAAACATCAGCTTGCCATTTATCCGACGCGGGAAGAAAACCACATCTTTATCCATGAGGATAACATCAGGCGAGTTATAATCTTCCCGATATCGCCCAATAATATCATTGTTGTTGCCTTTGGCGATAGCATCAAACTGGCTACATGTTAACTGCGGAACGATGATACCTTTTTTATCAAAATGTATTAAATCGGTAGATGTAGCGACTGCTCCCAGCGCATCATTGCCATCAAAAGCTATATAAGTCAGGTAATAGGTATCATCAATCTTCACCATGCGCGGGTCTTCCATGCCGTGTTTCTCGTAATCATATTCAGGCGAAAGCAATGGCGAGATCATCCGGTCGACAACCTTCATGGGCCCCTCCAGTTTACAATAACCAATGCTCGAGAAATTACCTTTTCGCACGGCGCGATATAGCAGATGCACCGTATTCCCCTCGCGCACTACGCCGGGGTTAAGTACACCTTCATTTTCAAAATCGAAGTTTGTAGTGCTGAGCAGCACTCCTTCCTTTTTAACCGTTACCATCCTGTTTATTTAACCTTTCTTGAAGTAACCAAAACAATAATGCCGCCCACAACTAAAATACCACCAAAGTAAGGCGGCCAGTTGACGGTGTGTTCACGGTCTGCAGATATTTGGACCGGACCGGCGTCTAACACTTTTTCTTTCTTGGTGTAAGTGAAACTTGTCCAACCGATCATGATCGCGCCAATAACGATTAAAAATATTCCGATGAGTCTGGTAGTCATAGATAAGATGTTTCCTTTATTAATATTGAAACAGCTTATATTGTTTGCTTCTCAGCCCTTATAGGTGTTCAAAAGGCATTTTCATATTTACCCTTCTTGTCCAGACAGGCAATAATGCCCTCTATAACGCGCTTGGTTTCATTAGGATCTTTTATGCAGATGGACGCAACGCCCGCTTCCCTGGCAGGATAATCGTTTCCTCCCGGAAAAATAGCATCGCCAATAAATATCATTTCCTTTTTCCTGATATCAAGTATTTCACGCAGCTTTTTGATACCATAAGCCTTGTCGATGCCCGGCCTGGTAACGTCTACTGAGGTAGTGCCACCCAAGTGTACCGAAAACTCGGGAATGGTTTTAGCCAGCACCGCCTGGATCTTTTTACGTTTGGCAAAGCCCGGGTCCCATTTCTTTTTCTCTTTTAGTGGCGCCTGCTGCCCCAAAGCGGAGTAAGTGATTTGGCTACCGCGATCTTCAATTTGCTCGCCCCATGTTTTTTCGGGTTTAATGCCTTCTTTTTCTACTGCATCATTCAGACAGTTGATGATCTTTTGCTTCTGCTCTTCAGTAAAATCTTCAGCATACAATTTTTTCCAACCCAATTTGTATTGATAGAACTTGGTACCGCAAGTAGGCAGTATCGACAAGTTTTTGAAGCCTTTTTTATTTGACAGATGCGAAAGCACCTGTTTTTCAAACTGCGGCCAATCGCCGCCTGATATGATAGCCACCTTAGTGACGTTGATAAGGGCATTCAGGATTTTTATCATTTCCTTGTCGATAGCGGCTTTGCTTTCAGCCAGGGTACCGTCCAGATCAAATACAATCAGTTTTTTCATAATACAGGGTATCTATCTGCCTCAACGCTGTAACGGCCCGCACGGGCAGCGCTATCCATGCTGGCACGGTAGCGTAACATGTCCTGGGCGGCTTTTTCATTTTTGTCTTTACCTTTCCAAATGTCCAGTGCTGGCTGCTGTATGGCACGAGCGAAAGAAAATGTCAAAGGCCATGGCAGCTTGCTTTCGTATTTTACATGCATTTCATACAGGTTACGGGTAGCCTCCTGCGGCGTCTGACCGCCAGACAAAAATGCTACGCCGGCTACCTCATGAGGTACCGCCGCCAGCAAGCATTCAATTGTCGCTTTGGCTACTTCTGCCGGCGTATTTTTGATATGATTGTCTTTACCGGCAATAACCATATTGGGTTTCAGGATTAATCCCGGCAGGTAAACACCTTGTTTTGCCAGATGCTTAAATAATATTTTAATGGTATGTTGGGTCACCTCATAACAACGCTCGATGGTATGGTCGCCATCCATTAAGACCTCGGGCTCTACAATCGGCACAATATCATCTTCCTGGCATTGACGAGCGTATTTGGCCAGCGCATTGGCATTCGCTTCTAAGTTGGCATCAGTGGGCAGGTCTTTGCCGATAGTGATTACTGCACGCCATTTGGCAAAGCGGGCGCCTAAACCATAGTAATTATTCAGGCGGACATCCAATCCGTCCAAACCTTTGGTAATTTTTTCTTTGGGCGATCCGGGCATTTCCTCAGTGCCTTCATCTACTTTAATACCGGGAATTATACCTGCTTTTTGCAATACATCGATAAACAAAATCCCGTCGTCGGTCGATTGGTAAATGGTTTCGTCAAACAAAATAGCACCACTTATACTTTGGGCCAGGCCGGGTGTGGTAACAATTAGCTGGCGATATTTACGCCGATACTCCTCTGTTTGAGGGATACCTGCCTCCTTGAAACGTTTGTTACAGGTGGGCAGGCTTTCGTCCATGGCTAACAGGCCTTTGTCGGCTGCCATCAATGCGTCAGCTACGTGTTTAAGTTCTTCGGTATTCATAGTAAATGCTTTAACAAGTTGTGGTGATAATTGTGTTTAATTAAAACGTCATAAAAAAAGGGAGCCGTATGTTGGCTCCCTTTTATTTTCTGTGCTATTATCTTCCAAATAAAGACCGGGTCTTGTCCAGTTCTTCCATGGTGTAGCTCCTGGTTCTGCCTGCAGTAGCTTCCCGAACTTTTTGCACGTCTTCAGGTAATACTATGCTGCCCTTATTTCCAAAATCGCTGCGGATATAGCTCAATACCGATGCAATGTATTCATTGTTATTACTACCCATTGCCGGCATGGCATCATTATAAGTAGTACCGCGGATAGGGCCCTGCAAGCCGTACAGCAATATCCTGATAATACGGTCGGGCGAGTTGTTATTTACATCTCTATTGCCGGCCAGTGGAGGTGCGGTAAACGCGTCGCCACCTGTTTTTACACCTTTTCCATCTAACCCGTGGCAGGTAAAGCAAAGTTGTTTAAATATAACTGCACCTTGCGATACCAGTTTAGCGCCCTGCTGGCTCATCATTTTTTGACGGACCAGTTGCTCTGCTTTGGCTTTTAACCTATTCTCATAACTACGTTGTGAGGCTTGCAAAGCGACATCGTCAGGGTAGTTTTTGATCAGCCCTGCTATGATGGCTTTTGATTTTTCCGAGTTAACAAAACGCATGCTTAACAACAGTTGAAAACGAACATCGGCGCTCGGGTCATTGTTCAATTTCTCCAGCATATCAATGGCGTGACTGTCTTTCTTCATAAAGTCTTCGCCCAACCAAACGGTGGTTTTACGTACTTCGGCATCTTTGTCTTTTAACGCAGTACCAAAGGTTTCCTCATCCATCTCATCCATACCATTTAGCGTCCACAATGCATGGATACGTGCCAGCTGACCGCCATTTACAGCCAATGCTTTCAATGCAGGTACAACCGACTTATCATTACGCAATACCAATAGTTTTTGTGCATTATCTCTATACCAACCGTTCATGCTGTTCAGGTGGTCAACCAGTTGTGCGCTGGTTTCTTCCAATAGGTGCGGTTTTTCTTTTGATAATTTGAAATCGTCATGCACCAAACGGAAAATACGGCCGCGACCAATATTTTTCTGTAATCCTTTTTGTAAGATTTTTGGGCGAAGGTAGCTATCAGCTTTTGTCCACTCACTCTCCTGTATTATACCATGATACATATCCACGATGTACATAGTTCCGTCCGGACCGGTAATGGTATTCACCGGGCGGAAGTTAATATCGGTTGATGCCAGGAACTCTGATTTGTCGTAAGCATTGCGAAGGGTAATCTTACCGTTATTGTCGCTAACCTTTGCGCGACGGATTAAGCGCCCCACCGGCTCGCAAATGAATAAATCGCCACGCATATCGGCAGGTAACTTATCACCGCGGAAAATCGATTGTCCGTTACTTGCAGTAAAGTGATTCAGTGTACTGTCAGGATAACGCATACGGCCAAAACCACCCTGAACGTCCGGCGTAGTTACAATTGGCCATACAGCTACGAAATCTTTGTCATAACGGTCAGGAAAATCAAACTGACCGTAGTGAACATTCTGCTGATACATATAAGCCGGGTCCTCGCCACCGGCTGATGAATAGAATAAACGGCCATAATCGTCATTACCCATACCCCATTGGCCGGCAGTACCATCAATCAAGGTATCAGGAATAACTTTATCGCCCTTCACCGTATATCTCACCGGATCATAAGTCAAATACAAACGGTTATCCAGGTTCCAGATCAAGCCACTTTTTTGGTGCTCCAGGTTATTGGTGTTAGTGCCATTATTTTCGTAAGCTATCCATTTTTTGTCAGATACACCGTCGCCGTTGGTATCTTGGAAACAATAGACACTGTTTGACCAGGTTAAACTTACCAGCAGTCGGCCATGATCTAAAGGTTGCAGCGTACGTGGCAGTACCAGATTATCGGCAAATACGGTCATTTTATCCATAACGCCGTCGCCGTTGGTATCTTCCAGTAATTTTATCTTACAAGTTGGCTCGTGCTCATGCGAACCATTAACGTCCAGCATATAGGTATTCATCTCGGCAACATACATACGGCCGTCACCGTCCCATGCAATAGCGGTTGGCTGGCTTACCATCGGTTCTGAAGCAACCAGTTGCAGATGATAGCCTTTGGGTACGTAAATATGTTTCATCTCCTCTTCAGGCGATTTCGGTGCCGGGTCGGGGTGCATGTCAACCAAAATGCGGCCTGATGCGTCGCGCTGTACCGGATATTGCGTTACATACTTTTGTACCGATTTACAGGTGTAAAACAACACCGCCGCTGCCGACATAGCAATTAAAATACCTTTGTAATTTTTCTTCATAATTTAAATCAATTTAAACATAGCATAGCCAATACACCTTTAAAAGCGCATTGGGGTAAGTTATTTATACAGTGGTTAGGTTATAATTGGTTTGTAAATAAAAGGCCGGTGTAGTAATCTATATATTATCAATATGGATTGCTATACCGGCCAGTATATGGGTGGTTACCTAATGTTTAGCGTAACCGGCACTCATGTTATCTTATTTAAGCGATAAAATATATTGTACCATTTTTTTAACATCGGCTGCTGGTACAGATGGGTGTGCTGACATTGGCACGTCGCCCCAGTTACCGCTACCGCCGGCAATAACTTTTTGAGTTAATTTCTCAACATTTACTGCGTTATTAGGGTATTTTTTAGCTACGTCTTTGTAAGCCGGGCCTACTATTTTAACGTCAACTTTGTGGCAGCTTAAGCAATCGTTTTTAGCTAAAAGCTGTTTGCCTTCTTCAAGTGTAGCAGCGCTAACTTTACCGCTGGCAGCTGTTGTAGTTTTTTTAACTACAGTAGTCTTTTTTGTAGTAGTAGTTTTTTTAACAGTTTGTGCAAACGATGAGCTTACTGCAAACATTGCAAAAACACAGGTAGTTAAGATTGCGATCTTCTTCATTTCGGGTATTGTATATATTATGTATAAAATTGATTAACGTTTGTACGACTATTTACAGCCACAGAAGTTTAAAACTTTCGTAAGTACGATTTTGTTTCGGTTCTGCACAGTAAAACAGGCAACGAACAAAGTTAAACAATATGCCTACAATTACAATAGACCACCAAAGCTGTGCAATCGATGGTATAAATGCAAATAAAAAATTCATTTCATTGCCGGCCAGATGACATTTTATAGGTAAAACAGCATCAGGAAGGGCCAAATTGCCCAATCTGTATTACAATTGTTACTAAAAACGGTATAAACAAAAAGGGATAGCCTGACCTCAGACTACCCCTTTTGTTATTTTAGGACGGATATAACCGTATTGTATTAGTTTGCTCTTCTTGACTCAGCTCTTTTAGCTTGGTAAGCCAATGGAAGAATAATAGCAGCTAATAATGCGACAACTTCTAGTACTACTAACATGATGGTTTTTGTTTTTTGTTTGATTAAAATGTTAACTGTCTTTCAGAAAACAACCTATTATATGATTGCGTTCTATGCCGTATATTGCACACATTATATGCCATAAAAAATCCGGGCATTTTTTGAGTAAAAAACCACAAATATGAAATCGTCGATTTAAAAAAATCGCAAATGATTATTAAAGTTTCTCAAAATTTTATTCGCCTTTTAAAATAGGCTCGAAAAAATCAGACGATTAAGAAAATGAAAAAAATATTTTTTCATAGAAAGGCAGAAATCGGATAAAAAAAGACTGACAATTATAATTTTCAGGAATTTTAGGCGACAGGAATCAGAAAATCCTCACTTCGAACCATTAAATCGACCCAAAATGACGTGTTTTTTTTCAATTTGTCGCAAAAAATCCGAGCCATTTAATTCTCGCTGTCACCGCTTAATAAAATAAAAAATATTTCACGCCATTTTGACATACAACTGACACAACTGCCAAAACATGACAAAAAATCCGAAATTTGGGACATTTTTTTACGATATTGCACAAAAAAGTGTAAAACGCCTTTAAAAGAGCTCTAAAATGAACTATGCCAAACTCAAATTATGAAATTGGCAATAAAAAAGGTGTTTTAATGATCTAATGCACGGCGTTTTATCAATCCACCTTTCACCTCCGAAACGGAGTTGGTTACAATAAATGCGGTTGGGTCTATTTGTTGCACGCGGGAAACCAGGCGCTGCACCTCCAAGCGTGTAATCACCGTGACTATGATATCAACATTCTTTTCATCGATCTCTGATTTGCCGAAGCCGCGTTCGCCTTTATAAACGGTTACGCCCCTATGCAAGTGTCGCATAATAACATGCTTGATCAGTTCGCTTTTTGCGGATACTATAGTAACCGATGTAAATTCATCAAA